>OIES01000139.1_pt1 | contig 37794 bp, 37 predicted proteins | sample 1581811 | NCBI WGS metagenome assembly OIES01 (sample SAMN03281021, study PRJEB24777) | human gut metagenome | isolation source: fecal sample PR177 from 1 month old male Malay infant, vaginal delivered... | reverse complement strand
TTCATGATTTCTCTTCCTGCTCACATCGGTGATTGTTTTATTGTTGTGAGATTATTGTTGTCATATTAGGGTGTTCACATCCATCACCATTAATTCACTCTGCTGTTGCAAAAAAGAGTACAGGGGCACCATGAGTCCATTTTCCCGTTTCGCCCACTATTTCATCGCCGTGGCTCGCTGCGGCAGCCTGCGCCGGGCCGCCGAGCAGCTGCATATCTCGGCCTCGGCGATTAACCGCCAGATCCTGCAGGCCGAGGAGGCCTTCGGGACGCCGCTGTTCGAGCGGCTGCCGGAGGGACTGCGGATGACCACTGCGGGTGAACTGCTGTATGACAATCTGTTGCGCTGGCAGAAGGAGTTTCGTCAGACCCGGCAAAAATTTGATGAGCTGCAGGGGATGAAGCGCGGGAGCGTCAGCGTCGGCATGGTGCAGGCGCTGGCGGAAGGCGGCTTCGCCGCCGCGCTGGCGGAGATCATCGCCCGCTGGCCGTGGCTGGAGCTGGATCTGCAGGTGGCCGACAGCCACACCGTCAGCCAGAAAGTGCGTCAGGCGGATCTGGACGTCGGTCTGATCCTCGATCCGCAGGGGCAGGCCGGACTCAGCGTACTGGCCTTTGCCGAACTGGAGGTGGGGATTGTGATGCGCCCGGACCATCCTCTGGCGGGGGCAAAGGCCCTGTCTCTGGGCGAGCTCAGCCTGGAGCGGCACATCGTGCCCGGCGCGCCGCTGATCGTTCATGAGCGTGTTGCGCTCCTCTATCGCCACCATGACTTTGCGCCGGAGAATACCATCAGCTGCAATGATATTCGCCTCATTAAGTCGCTGGTGCTGCGCGGCAGCGGCGTGACGCTCCTCAGCCTGCTCGACGTGCTGGACGAGGTTCAGCGCGGACAGCTGGCCTTTATCCCGCTGCGCAGTACGCTGCTGCGGCCGCTGACTCTGGCGCTGTGCACCGCGCCCTCGCGTCAGCTATCGCGTCCCGCGCAGATGGCCATTCAGACGCTGAGCGCGGTGATTGAGTCCATGGCGACCGTCAGCCCAGCGGCCCGCTGAGGATGGTGTCGCACATGCCGTTGATAATCCGTTCGCCGGTCTCCTCCCGCAGCTCCTGGTACCAGGCTTCGGTGAGCTGCATATCCTTACCGTGGGTGATATCGCAGCGCTTGCGCGCCTTCAACACCAGATCGCGAACCCGATCGCAGCGCTGGGCTTCATATTCGCGCAGGGCGGCGTCAATATCGCGGGTCTGGCGGAAAACGGCGCCCAGCACCACCGCATCTTCCATCGCCGCACATCCCCCCTGGCCAATATCCGGGGTGGTGCTGTGTCCGGCGTCGCCCAGCAGCGCGACGCGACCGCGCACCAGGCGGCTGAACGGTTCGATATCGTGGATTTCAATACGGTTGGTGGTCTGCGGGTCAAGGGCGGCGATCAGCTTCTGCACCGGCGGCGCCCAGCCGGCAAAGTAGCGGCTGAGGTCAGCGCGCAGGGTGTCACGATCCTCGGCCAGACCCGCCGGCAGCGGCACATCAAAGAAAAAGTAGAACCGGCCAGCGGAGACCGGCATCAGCGAGACGCGCTTGCCTTCGCCGACAAAGGTGGTCCACTGATCGCCGGGCGCCAGCGCTTCATCTATTTCCACCAGACCGTTCCAGTTGACGTAGCCGGCGTAGCGGCGCTCCGGGGTAAAGCCGAGCACCCACGGACGCAGCGCGGAATGGCTGCCGTCGGCGGCAATCAGCAGATCGCCGCTGGCGCTGCTGCCGTCGGTAAACCACACCGTCACGCCGTCGGCGTTTTCTTCACAGCGGGTGACGCGTTTGCCGAACTGCACGCGCTCCCGTCCCCAGAAATCCAGCATTTCCCGCTGCAGCTCTGCGCGGGATACCGGGCAGGGGCGGCTGCCGGTGCGTTCGATCAGCGGCGCGAGGCTGAACTGGGTCATGTTCTCGCCGCTGCGGAAATCGCGATACGCCATGCGGCGCAGCGGTCCGCCGAAGGTTTCCATGATATCGCCCATGCCGAGGTGGGCCATGCATTTCACGCCGTTGGGCCATACGGAAATCGCCGCGCCGACCGGTTTGATCTCTTTCACCGCCTCATAGACGTCGCAGTCGATCCCCGACTGTTTGAGCGCCACTGCCGCACTTAAGCCGCCGATGCCCGCGCCAATCACGATTGCTTTCATTTTTTTCTCCTTCTCCAGATGTAGGCACTGACTACAGCAATTTGCGTACCAGTTCGCCGGAGGGAGGAAAACCGCCCGCCAGAGGCACAGCGACAGGTCATGGCGCACCACCTCGGTGCAATGTGATGCATTGGTTGCCTTTTTATGAATCAAAAGTTTCTGTATGTTGCATTAAGAATCTATCGTTTCATAAGCCTGGTTCAGCAGCGGAGGGAAGTGATGCATCATTCGAGTAATTTAAGCTTATGATTTTTAAGTGTTAATAAATTTATTCGTGCGCTTTTGTCGTCTCTGGCCTGCTTTGTGCAGTAGCCCATGCACTTCTCTTTGCTACGGGATAACACCATGTCTGACGAACATCACAGCGGCCTGCTTTACGGCCTTGAACAGCGGATCCCACCGCTTCCGGCCTTTTTTAGCGCCCTCCAGCATGTGCTGGCGGGTCTGGTGGGGATCATCACGCCGCCGCTGATCATCGGCGCCACCCTCGGACTTGGCGACTGGCTGCCGTATCTCATCAGTATGTCGCTGCTGGCTTCGGGTATCGGTACCTTTCTGCAGTCCAACCGGGTCTGGGGCATTGGCGCCGGGATGATCTGCATGCAGGGCACCAGCTTCGCCTTTCTGGGCGTGGCGGTAGCCGGAGGGATATGGGTGAAAGCGCAGGGCGGCGGGCCACAGGATATTATGGCGATGCTGTTTGGCGTTAACTTTGTCGCCGCCCTGGTGCCGGTGATTGTCAGCCGCTTTATCGAACCGCTGAAGAAAATCTTTACCCCTATCATTACCGGCAGCGTGATTGCGCTGATCGGCATCAGCCTGATCAAGGTCAGCGTCATTAACTGGTGCGGTGGGGAAAAGGCGCAGGATTTCGCCAGCATGAGCAATATCGCGCTCGGGGCGGGTACCCTTGGCGTTATCGTCCTGCTGAGCTGCGCCAAAAACCGCTGGCTGCGGCTCTCCTCGGTGGTGGTGGGCATTGCCGCAGGCTGTGTGGCGGCAGGGCTGAGCGGTCAGTTCCATCTTCACAGCCTGGGCGATACCCTGTTTCGCCTGCCAACGCTGTTCCCGTTTGGCTTTCAGTTTAACAGCGCGATATTTCTGCCGGTGGCGCTGGTGTCGCTGGTGTGTATTCTGGAGGCGGTGGGCGATCTGACGGCCAACTCGCTGATTTCACAACAGTCTGTTGACGATCGCGCTTTCCGCAACCGGCTGAAGGGCGGTATCCTGGCGGATGGCGTCAGCTGCATGGTGGCCGCAATGCTCAGCGCCTTTCCGAACACGACTTTCGCGCAGAACAACGGCGTGATCCAGATGACCGGGGTGGCCAGCCGCTATGTCGGACGCTACATTGGCGTAATTCTGATCCTGCTCGGGCTGTTCCCGCCGGTGGGCGAACTGTTGCGGCAGATCCCGGCGCCGGTGTTGGGGGGCGCTACGATGGTGATGTTTGGCTGCGTGGTGGCGGCCGGGATCCGGATCATTACCCAGAACCCGCTCACCCGACGCGATGTGCTGATCGTGGGACTGGCGTTTGGTGCGGGTCTTGGCGTGGAGTCGGTGCCGGCGTTTCTCAGCCATTTTCCGCCGATGGTCGGCGATCTGTTCGGTTCCGCGGCCACCAGCGGTGGGCTGGTGGCGATAGCGCTGAACCTTGTTCTGCCGCAGGAGCAGGCGGCGACGAAAACGATAAGGAGTCAGGATGATCGCGCTGAGTCAGTTTAACAGCCTGAGTGGCGATGAGGCAGGGGTGCTGCTGGCTCCCTGTGTGGCGATCCCGGCCTGGAGCGATACGCTGGTGAACTTGCGCCCCTTCGCCAACCGTGAAGCGCTGCTGCAGGTCGCCCGGGAAGCGATGGGCGACTGGGGAGAGAACGATCTGAACGCGGCGCTCAGCGCCCATCCGCGGATCGGCGAAAAACCGAGCGGCAGCCAGGCGCACGCGACGATGTCACGCCAGGAGCAGTCGGCGGTGGACAGCGATAATGAAAGACTGGCGCAGGCCCTGCGGGAGGGGAATGTCCGCTACGAAGCCCGCTTTGGCCGGGTGTTTTTAATCCGCGCCAAAGGGCGCAGCGGCGAAGAGATTCTGCAGGCGCTGACGCGCCGGCTGCAGCATACCGCTGACGAAGAAGTGGCTGAGGCGCTTGCCCAGCTGCGGGAAATTACGATGTTAAGACTGGAAGGAGCGATTGGCGAATGAGCACCCTGAGCACCCATATTCTGGATATTTCCACCGGCACGCCGGCTGAAGGCGTCGCGGTCAGCCTGAGCCGGGAGGGCGAGACCCTGGCGAACCTGGTGACCAACGCCCAGGGGCGTATCGTCACCTTCAGCGCCGCGCCGCTGCCGGCGGGGCGCTACTGTTTAACCGCGGAAACCGGGGCGTGGTTTGCCCGTGCCGGGCGCGAGAGCGTTTTTACCCGAGCGCAGATTGATTTTGTCATTGGCGAGGCGGCAGAGGACCATTTCCATCTGCCGTTTCTGATCGCCCCGGGCGGGTGGTCGACCTACCGCGGCAGCTAAGCCCGGCTGCGCGTTGCCCGAGTGACAGACATTGCAGGGCGGCGCTGCGCTTGCCCGGCCTGGATGATGATGAAACTGGTAGCGACATCCCGTAGGCCCGGTAAGGCGCAGCCGCCACCGGGCAGACCACGTTGCTCCGGCTGCCCTCCCTTCTGCTTTATCCCTACGTAAGGATAATCATTGGCCTATCCCCACCAGGGGATAAACTTGACATTATCCCTTGCAGGGTATAAAACCAGTTTTATCCCGATAGGGGGATAAATGATGGTGAGGAACAAGGCGATGAATTCCCCGCAGATATACAGTCCGGTTCAGCTGGCCAATTACCTGAAACTGCTGCGCCAGCAAAATCACTGGACTCAGGAGGCGCTGGCCAGCCGGATCGGCATTAAACAGGCGACGCTGTCCAATTTTGAAAATCACCCCGACAAAACCACCTTAACCACCCTGTTTAAGATCCTCCAGTCGCTGGGGGTGGTGATGACCCTGAACGCCAAACCGGCAGAGACGGCGATGATTCCCGATAACACCACGGATCTTGACTGGTAATGGCGACGCTCACCACCTGGATGAACAATGCGAGCGTGGGAACCTTAACCCGCCAGGCCAACGGGGCCCACAGTTTCCGCTATGATGAGGAGTGGCTGCGCAGCCCGCGCGCCAGACCGCTCTCCCTCTCGCTGCCGCTGCAGTATGGCAATATTACCGCCGACGCGGTGTATCACTATTTTGATAACCTGCTGCCCGACAGCCCGCAGGTCCGCGAGCGGATCGTCAGGCGCTATCAGGCGCGTTCGAAACAGCCGTTCGATCTGCTGGCCGAGGTCGGGCGGGACAGCGTAGGGGCGGTGACTCTGCTGCCGCCGGGGGAAGAGGCGCATCTTGCCGCGTTGCGCTGGCAGACGCTGGATGAGGCGCAGCTGACCGCTTTGCTGACCGCCTACCAGTCGGATATTCCTCTCGGGATGGTGACCGGCCAGGACGATTTTCGTATCTCGGTGGCCGGCGCTCAGGAGAAAACCGCGCTGCTGCGAATGGGCGAGCACTGGTGTATTCCGCAGGGCACCACCCCGACCACCCATATCATTAAACTGCCCATCGGCGAGATAAAGCAGCCCAATGCGACGCTGGATCTGCGTGAAAGCGTGGATAACGAATATCTGTGCCTGGCGCTGGCCAGGGCGTTGGGCCTGGCGGTGCCGGAGGCGGAGATTATCAACACGCCGCGGATCCGTGCGCTGGCGGTGACCCGCTTCGACCGGCGCTGGGCGCAGGAGGGGCGCGTGCTGCTGCGTCTGCCGCAGGAGGATCTGTGTCAGGCATTCGGCATACCGTCGTCGATGAAATATGAGTCTGACGGTGGGCCGGGTATCGCCGCGATCATGACCTTTCTGCTGGGTTCCAGTGAGGCCCTGAAAGATCGCTATGACTTTATGAAGTTCATGGTGTTCCAGTGGCTGACCGGGGCAACGGACGGGCATGCGAAGAACTTCTCGCTCTTTTTGCTGCCCGGCGGCAGCTACCGGCTCACGCCGTTCTACGACATTATTTCGGCATTTCCGGTGCTGGGCGGGACGGGACTGCATCTGCGCGACCTGAAGCTGTCGATGGGGCTCAATGCCACAAAAGGGCGGAAAACGGAGATTAACGCTATCTATCCGCGTCATTTTCTGGCGACCGCCAAAGCGGTTAACTTCCCCCGGGAGCAGATGCTGGCGATCCTGGGCGAGTTTGCCGACCGCGTGCCGCAGGCCATCGAAAGCGCCCGCCGGACGCTGCCGTCGGACTTTTCCGCCCACGTCTGGCGGGCCATCACGGAGAACATGCTGAAACTGCACGCCCGCCTGCAGCAAGGGCTGCAGGCGGGATAGCGAAGCCGGCTGGCGGTTAGCTCTGCGGCGGCCCCCAGCGGCTGCGCAGGTAGTTAACCGCCTGGCGGGTCTGCGGCTGATTGAGGTTGTTTTCGCGGAACAGGATGGTGCCCTGGATCTGCGGCAGGGACTCATTGAGGTCGAGCTGTTTTTTCAGCTCCGGCACGCCGCCATCCACCGTCCAGTCAGGCTCATTTTTGGACGGTTCACCCACCTTGTACAGGGCCACGCCGATATACAGCCGGGTATGCGTCGGCTTGACCACCTCGGCCCACCAGTTGGCCAGCACATCGTAGCGCGCCGCATCGCGGGCAAACGGCCAGTAAATCTGCGGGGCGATGTAGTCGAGCAGTCCCTGCTGCACCCAGCTGCGGGTATCGGCATAGGATTCATCATAGGCGGCCGCGCCACGGGTATCAGACCCCGCCGGATCGTGGGAGCGGTTGCGCCACACCCCGGCCGGGCTCACGCCAAACTCGACGTTCGGATTGAGTTTTTTAATGGTCGCGGAGACCTGGGCAATAAGCTGCTGAGTGTTATGCCGCCGCCAGTCGCCCTTCGAGGCATAGCCCTGCCCGTAACGACGGAAGGTCTCGTTGTCGTTAAGCGGGGAAGAAGCGGTTTCGGTGTAGAAATAGTCATCGAACTGCACGCCGTCAATCGGGTAGTTCTGCACCACTTCAGCGACAATGCTGGTGATCCAGTCACGCGCTTCGGGAATACCCGGGTCGAGAACAAAGCGATCGCTGGCGGTGCGGATCCAGTTACGGTGCAGGACGAACACGCTGGCCGGCACCTGAGTGAGGGTGTTGTTCAGCTCGGCAATCGTCGACGGTTTGGTGTTGACCGAGACGCGGTAAGGGTTAAACCATGCGTGGACCTTCATGCCGCGCTTGTGCGCTTCATCCAGCATAAACTGCAGCGGATCGTAGCCGGGGTATTCGCCGATTTTGCCGGTCAGCATATCGGACCACGGCAGAATATCCGACCGCCAGAGCGCCGTACCGTCCGGTTTCACCTGGAAAAAGACGGTGTTGATCCCCAGGCGCTGCAGATTATCGAGTTTGGCGATCAGCGCCAGCTTCTGCTGGGTGATGCGGCTTTCCGGCGTACTGGCGATAATTGACCCGACCGGCGGCCAGTCAAGGCGCGAGACGGTGGTCAGCCAGACGCCGCGTACCGGCTCCCGGTGCGTCTGACCGGCTTTAACGGCCGCGCTCTTCGGCGGCGTGACGAGGGATTTGGGGGCCTTACTGGTGCAGCTGAACAGCATGCCGGCGGCGATGAGCGCCGCGCCTGCCAGCGCCACTTTGCTGGCTAGGGGGAATCGACGAGAATGGCTGATGATGAACTCCCGTGTAATCAGATCGTCGCGTGTAGGCGCTATTCTCTTACGATTCGCCGGCCAGAGCAATTCCTTGACAGGACTGTTGACATCAGGTGGGAGAGGTCAGTCGGGCTCCCACGCCAGAATATCGCCAGGCTGACACTCGAGCGCCTCGCAGATGCGCGACAGGGTATCAAAGCGGATGCCTTTGACTTTTCCCGACTTGAGCAGCGACAAATTCTGTTCGGTAATGCCAACAAAGGCCGCCAGCGCCCTGGACGTCATCTTTTTTTCCACCAGCAGTTTGTCCAGATTCACCACCACAGCCATCGTTAAATAAACTCCTTATTCTCTTCTTCCGCACGGATCCCGTGGAGCATGGCGTGAAATGTCACAAACAGCAAGCTTCCTGTCAGAAGCAGCACCCCGTCGCTGAGCAGAAACACCACCTGGTAATAAGGCTGCGGCCACCAGGCGAGCAGCGGGATGAGAAAGCGGCACACCGGCAACAGGATCCCCATGCCCACCATGGCCAGAGCGATGTAACGAACGCTGTGCGCCAGGGAGAGGCTGAGCACGCTGCGCTGGCGGACGCTACGGGTTACCTTCATGCCCTGCCAGATAGCGAACGCGAACAGCCCGGCCGGAAGATACAGCAGGGCCAGCAGCAACAAACGTCTCGCCATCCCCGGCGCCTGGGCCGGGTTGTCGGTTAACGGCACTTCAGCAAAGTGCAGCAGGGTGGAAAGAAAATATCGTTCGCCGGTAAAGAAAATCCACAGCGGCACGATCAGGGCGAGCATAAAAAAGAGGGGCAGTATGCCGCTAATAATAGCCAGACTCAGCCGGGTTCTGGATTGCTTCACAATTTACCTTCCTGATTGATGAGAATAATTAAAGCACCAGCCGCGTCAAGCATGACATAAGGGCCACGGCGAAGACAACGCTCATCGCCCGGACGCCGCGTCGACGGCTGGTAAACCACGGACGGGTCCAGACGCGGTAGAGGCTGAGGGTGATGAACGATGCCTGGATGGTCCAGGTCAGCATCCGAAACAGGTAGCCCATTTTGCCGAGATTCTGCAGGGTCTGGAAAACCTCGGCGAGATAAATAACCCCGGTCACCAGCAAAACATAATTGAGCAGGCGTATTTTTCGCTGCGCCAGCCAGTCGCCGGAAATAAACAGGATCACCGACAACAGCGTTAACAGCGCCCAGAGGATGTCAATTCCGTTCATTACGCGCCTCCTGTTCATCAGGGGTGGCAGCCAGTAAGAGCTTGATGGCAGGCCCGATCACCGGCCAGGCGGTATCGGAGAGGATCACTACCGCGGTCTGTCGCTGTCGGTCGAAGGCCATCATTGCCGCAAAGCCGCCACTCTGCCCGTCATGCCAGACGATCTCCCGTCCGCGGACGCGGGTAGTGAACCAGGCATAACCCACCCGGGAATCGGGATCATCGGTGGCGAACAGGGGGGGCATGCCTTCACTGCCCGCCAGGTTTCCTGCCAGCAGCGCCTGGGCATATTTCGCCATATCGACAATCGTGGCGCGTACGCCGCCGGCGGGGGCGAAGGCGTCCATCACCCATGGCTGCTGAGGGAAACCAGAGGCTGACCAGCCCACGGTAAACGTCGGCGAGGCTGGAGTATTGTGCCGGGCCACTTCCGCGTCCTGCATTCCGGCGGGGGCAAAGACCCGTTGCGCCATCAGTGTGGCAAAATCGCGATGAGACGCCCGCTCCAGCGCCAGTCCGAGCAGGGCAAACCCGGCGTTGGAATAATCAAACCATTTCGTCGGCTGCAGGGTGGCCTGGTTCATCATCGCGATCAGCGCGGGTCGATCGTAGCGCCAGGGATTCTGCCGCCGGGCAATGTCGCTCAGAATAGCCAGCCGCTGCCCAACCGACGCGGTAAGCGGTGGCAGTCCTGAACGGTGAGAAACCAGTTGCTCCAGGGTAACGTCCCGCACCGGGCTGACAATCTCCGGGACCAGCGCCGACACCGGCGTCTGCGCGGTGACTTCGCCGCGGCGAATAGCCTCCAGCAGCAGGCTGGCGGTCATGGTTTTGCTCAGGCTGGCGATCTCATACTGCGTCGTATACTCGCTCCCCCACAGGCCGTAACGCACCCCCTGAGGCGTAATCAGCGCTGCGGCGACCTGTCCGCGGGCGCCATTGAGCAGGGGCGTTAATATCGAGACCAGCTGTTTATCCCCCGTCGTCCGGGAGCTGGGGGGATGAAAGCCGGGCTGCAGGGCGATCCCCGCCGCCACAATGACGGTAAAAACCAGCACGGCGGCAATGATCTGTCTGTCCCGGCGATAGCGGTTCCAGCGCATGTTTTCTCCTTAACGCGGTACGACATCCAGGTGAGGGAATACCGTTTCTCCCTGGTGTTAAAGTGAGCGCAGGTTAGCCTGGTGTTTATCGTTTTACAATAAATTTTCATCGTTTTATGATTAACTTTATAAGGAGTAAAGCAGACACACCCGGCGCGGTGTGGAGAACGCGGGGGGCAATAGAGGCCAGGGGATAAAGTGCGCTGACGAAGGACGGTACTCGCCAGCGAGAAATGTCGGCTATGCCGATATACCGGGAGAAGAAAACTTAGCGGATCCGCGACTGCTCGTCGTCGCGTAGCGTCAGCACCTCAAATCCGTTGGCGGTGACGGCCACGGTGTGTTCCCACTGCGCGGAGAGTTTTTTATCGCGGGTGACCACCGTCCAGCCATCCTTTTTGGTCTTGATACGACTGTCGCCCTGGTTCACCATCGGTTCAATAGTGAATACCATGCCTTCCCGCAGCACCGCGCCTTCACCGGGCCTGCCGTAGTGCAGCACCTGCGGCTCTTCATGCATTTCCTGACCGACGCCGTGACCGCAGTATTCTCTGACCACGCTGTAGCCATGGTCCTCGACCCAGCGCTGAATGGCATGGCCGATGTCGCCCAGCGTCGCGCCGGGTTTCACCACCTCAATGCCTTTCCACATGGCTTCATAGGTGGTCTTTACCAGCCGGCGAGCCAGCGGGGAAACGTCGCCTATCAGGTACATCTTACTGGAGTCAGCGATCATGCCCCCTTTCTCGAGGGTGATATCGACGTTAACGATCATCCCGGAGCGCAGATGCTCGGTCGCCTTCGGGATCCCATGGCAGACCACATCGTTAATCGAGGTATTCAACACATAGGGAAAGTCGTATTGCCCCTTGCTGGCCGGGCGGGCGTGCAGCTGGTTGACGATAAAATCTTCCACTCGATCGTTGATTTCCATCGTCATCACGCCGGGGACGATAAAGGTATCCAGCATGTCAAACACCGATGCCAGCAGCTGGCCGGCATGGCGCTGGCGCGCGAGCTCATCGGCGGTTTTAATGATTATTGATGGCATTGATCACCTCCAGCAGACGGTCAGAGCCGGATTTCAGCATCAGCAGTTTGATCTGCTGGTGGTTAAGCTCGGGGTAGAGTTCGCTCATCATGCCCAGGCGGATCCAGTATTCCGCCTGGGCATTAACGGAGCGGGACATGGCTTTGCTGGCATCACGAATGTCATCGTGCAGCAGATCGGAGATTTTGACGATTCCCATAGAAACAGACCATATATGATTCGTAGATGTATCGTATACAAACCAGCGCGGGATGTCCTTGGCATTTTGTGGCGTGGGTGACGAGCGTCATGCAAAAAAGCCCGACCAGCGGGCTTATTTACCGTATTTTTTCAGGTTAAAAATTCGCGCGGCTCACCATGGCGAAAATTACCCATTAGGTTATCGGTATGCGGAATGAAAATAACATGATGACGACGCATCAATATATTTTATGCAGGTGTTAATTTTGCGTATGAATATTCTCCCGTCAGGCCGGGAATCCGGGAAATTTACAGCGCGTCAGTGAGTTTATCCACCACCACTTTACCCGCATTATCGAACTGCGTAATGCGGAAGCTGTCGCTCCAGGAGCGGCGAGTGGTGAAGCGGTCAAACAGGGATACCCGGCCTTTACGCTGGCCATCTTTACTTAAAATAACCCATTCGGTTACCGAAGAATAATGCTGACTATTGTCATGACGACTCTGTTGTTCAACCAGTCGATCTTCTTTTTCCACTTTTAAATAATCACGCAACATATTTAACCTCCATAGAAAGTATTATTAACATTACTCCTTTTATTTATTCTTTCAATCAAACTTTTTAATCAATAAAAGTAACTATTAGTGGGCGACCTAAGTGCGAAAATCGCCGAGGTTATCCCCCCGAAGATGGCCTGGTCCACTACGCTTAACAGGAGTGTCCGCCGCGCGATCGGCGGTTGTTCGGGCCGGAAAGGCGACCATAAAACACCTTAACCTTGTATTCATTATGGGCGTGATTCTGTTATATCTAATGCGTTTTGCCACGACCGAGCCACAGAGAGCGCTGTACCATGAGTAACGATCACCTGACGGACATTGCCTATCGCCACTTTATTGAAAGTGTTAAAGATTATGCCATCTATATGCTGAGCGCCGACGGGACGGTCATTAGCTGGAATGAGGGCGCCCGCCGGGCAAAAGGGTACCTGAGCGATGAGATCATCGGTCGCTACTTTGGTCTCTTCTATAGCGAAGCCGAACAACTCTCCGGGGTGCCGGCGAATAATCTGCAAATTGCCCTGCGTAGCGGGCAGTTCGAAGGCGAAGGCTGGCGGTATCGTAAAGATGGCTCCCGGTTCTGGGCGCATGTCATGATCAATGCCATCCGCGATGAGCAAAATAACCTGCTGGGCTTTGCCAAAATTACCCGCGACATCAGCGAACAGAAGGCGATCAATGACCGCATCGCGTGGATGGCGCGTTACGATGCGCTGACCGGTTTACCCAATCGGGTGGAGTTCTTTGAGCGGGTGGAAAAGCTAATCACCGGGAATGACGCCCGCCGCTTTGCCGTTTTCACCATCGATTTAGATAAGTTTAAAGAGATTAACGATCTGCAGGGCCATCTTATTGGCGATCAGCTGCTGCAGCGCGTGGCAGGCGCCGTACTCAAAACGCTGCAGAAGGAGGAGATGGTCGCCCGCTTCGGTGGCGATGAGTTTGTGGCCGTCAAACCTTTTGCCGATGAAAGCGAGGTGGACGCCTTTGCCGCCCGTCTCTGGCACTGCTTCAGCGGTAAGCAGACGTTTGCCGCGACGGAAGTGATCCTTTCCGCCAGCATGGGTATCTCCGTCTACCCGGAGGACGGGACGGATATTAATACGGTTCTGAGCAATTCCGATCTGGCCATGTATCGGGCAAAGAGCAGTCTCGACCACAAAATTTGCTGGTACGAACGCGAGATGGACGACAAGACGCGGCAGCGGAATATGATGGCCGCCGACATCCGCCGCGGTATTCAGGCGGGGGAGTTTTCGCTTCACTATCAGGCGATCCGCAATATTAAAGATCGTCGCATCACCGGTTATGAAGCGCTGTTGCGCTGGCAGCATCCTCAGCTGGGCGCTATTCCGCCGGACGTGTTTATTCCCATTGCCGAAGAGAGCGGCGCCATCGTGCCGTTAGGCTACTGGGTGCTGGAGCAGGTGTGTAACGAAGCGCTGGAAAAGGGTCTCAACAGAAAAATTTCGGTCAATATCTCGCCGGTGCAGCTGCGTCATCGTAGCTTTATCGAAAAAGTCCGCGAGATCCTGATGCGTACCGCCTATCCGGTCAGCCTGCTGGAGTTTGAGGTCACCGAGACGGCGTTTATCGTGAACAAGCAGCTGGCATTCAGCGTCCTGCATCATCTGCAAAAGATGGGGATCAGTATCGCACTGGATGATTTCGGCACCGGCTACTCCTCCCTGAGCATGCTGCGCGATTTTCATTTCGACGTCATCAAGCTCGACCGCAGCTTTATGCTGGATGTGGAGAGCAATCCCCAGGTCCGCTCATTCGTGCGGGCCATTATTTCGCTGGGCAACTCGATCAATACGCCGCTTATCGCCGAGGGCGTGGAAACCGCAGGACAACTGCAGATCCTCGAAGAGGAGGGATGTGACGAAATGCAGGGGTTCCTGTTCGGCGAGCCGGTCGATATTAAACACCTGCCCGATCAGCGCTGAATCGCCCGCCGTCCGCTGGTGGGCGCAAGGTCATCACTGATGCGCAAGCGCTGCCTGCCCGGAAAGGTGCAGCAGCGCGGAGCGCAGGGAGACCTCGAACATCTGACCATGGGTCAGCCCAGGGTAGCGCCAGAAGGCCACCCGCAAGCCGTTGTCCGCCAGTTGCTGTTGGGTCTGACGCAAAACCGCCACGGAAGCCACGTGCCCGGACGGCTCTCCAGGGGCTTTGCCATCCCCCTCCAGCAGATACAGCGATTTCCCGACGAAAGCCGCGGCATCGATGTTGTTGCTGTCTTTAAGCGGAGACTCGAGTGCCTGGCCGAGCGACGGGCTGGTGGAATAAAAGATATGGAACAGGTCGCTCTTACGCCACGCGTCGAGTACAAACAGTCCGCCATAGGAGTGACCCCAAATAGCGCGCTGGCGGGGATCGATTTTCAGCTTAGCTTCTGCTTGCGGAACCATCGTTTCGCTCAGCAGCTGGCGAAACAGGTCATTACCCCCGGTTTTTCGCGGCGGCAGCGCGGATTTTCCGGCGCGAGGTTGATGCGTCTTAAGCGGCGGAGTGTAATCCCAGGCCCGGGCTGCGGTATCGAAGGGCAGCGCCGTCTGGTAACCAATAGCGACGATGACCGGCGGGGAACCAGCGGAGAGCTGTTGCAGAAACGCGTCGTTGAGTTTATCCATCACCGCGTTGCCGTCCAGCATATACAGTACCGGATAACCGGCGGCCGGCGGCGCTTTATCCGGCACCGCAGTCCACACCCGGTAATGGCGTTCGCCATCGGCAGAGTCGTACTGGCGCTGGGTAAAATGGTAGAAAGCTGACCCTTTGTCCGCAATATTCGGCCCCAGCGGCTGCAGATCCGGCCGGGCGAAACTGCCGCTGCTGTAGAAGAGCGCGGCGCCTATCGCCAGCGTCAGCAATCCGTGCGCCTGCCGCGCTGTGATGATCCCTGAATCCTGCTTCACCTCGTCTGTCCCCCTGTTTTCTGTCATCTGGCGTTTTGCCTGGGCTGACACGTTAGCATAGCTTCATTGATAATGGTTCTCATTTCTTTTCATGCGCGCTGTAGCAGGCTGCATGCCGCTAAGGCTGGTGGCGGAATCAGTCTAACAGGAGGAGAGATGGCCGCCTGTCGGCGGCCGTGAGAGAAAAGTCAGGACCGATCGTGAAGAGTGCTCAGCAGTTTTTTGACCAGCGGGGTAAGCGCCATAACCAACAGCGCAATAATGACAATCAGTAAGATCGTCAGACCTTTATGGTGATTGATAAGCACCAACAGCATAGCCAGCGTCATGGGCATGCTCCTTTAATAACGGTATTCAGCGCCGCTGAGGTGAATGAAATTCAGTAGAATGGTCATCACCACCCAGGCCAGCAGCAGAAAGCGTCGTCTGTCGCGTCGCGCTTCCAGGGCGGCGAAATAATTAGCGCTATACCAGGTCGATATAATAATAGCCAGCGTGATGATGACCTGCCAGACCGCCTGACGATAGCCTGTCACGATGCTTATCCCGCGAAAGCAGAGGACGATCGCGATACCATTAAGCGCGTTACACATCAGCCATCCCCACAGGCTTGCGGGCCGGCTAAATAAATATCCAAATCGTAAAACCAATGTCGTATACACCTTTCCAAAATAATCGCGCTGTAAAATGCATTTTAACGCTGGAAGCGGTATTGATATAAATCAAAACTAATGGGATAGCGCAGGAATCACTGACGCGCGGCACTCACGGCCTGAACAGCAAAGCAAAGGATGCAAAGCCTTTTAATGGTTAACATGCTGTTTTTATTGGTCATTTTTCCATATTGAATAAGAGCTGTCGCATAATAAATAGAGTTGATAGCCAGTCGATATGCGTTAATTTCCCCGGTTATTATTGTGAGTGACGTGATAACGGAGAAAATTAGATTTTTCGTAATGCTTGCTTTCTGCGAGACCAATAAAATAAGGCGATGGCCGGGGGCAGAGCCCCGGCCGGTGGCGCACTTAACGCGGTAGCGCGTTATGCTGGAGGATCTTCAGGAAGTCATTTTTGTCGGAGATTAATGACAACGCATTCGCGATCAGCTCATCGCTGAATATCGAGGCTATTTCTTTGAGCACGTCAATATGCTCTTTCTCTTTCGCAATCACGCCAATGGCTATAAACATCACGTTGCCGCGATCCCAGATAACGCCATCAGGAAACTGATAGATCTCAATCCCGGTTTTAAGAATGATATCCGTCGCTGATTTCGGCAGATGCGGCAGGGTGATGCCATTGCCCAAAAAAGTGGAAACCTGATGTTCACGCTCCAGCAGAAAGTGAACGCACTCCTGATTGACATAGCCTTTGGCTTTACACTCTGCGCCAATCATGGCGATGACTTCCGCTTTATTACTGGCCTTGCAGCCGATGTGCAGATTATCCAGCGTGATGTTATCGATCATAGCCAACCTCCCTGGTGAGACGAGTAGATTTTTTATCCTCATGATTCGCTGACAGCTCCGCTTCTAACTGCTCCAGCGATTTATTGGAGGTCTCCGGCAGGGCGAACACCACGAACAGAATCGCCAAATAGTTGATGGCCGCGAAGATAAAGAAGACCGGCCCAAGGCCCAGTTTCGCCTGCAGCAGCGGGAACAGGTAGCTGACCACCGCGTTCATGATCCACATGAAAAATACCGAGATCCCCATCGACAATCCGCGGAATTTCAGCGGGAACAGCTCGGCTAACACCACCCAGGTGATAAAGCCCATCGAACCCTGCATCACGCCGACGAACAGCGCGCCCAGCAGCCAGATAGCGGTGGCTTTGAGGTCGCCCACCAGGGTGTAGTCGACCGCGGCGATAATCAGGTGCAGCGTGGCCATAATGGCGAAGCCGTAGATAATGATCGTCTTACGCTTAAAACGATCGACGAGAAACAGCACGCCAATCAGCATACCGCCGACGGAGAAGACGCCGTTCAGCACGTTACAGATCAGCGAGGTACGCTCTGAGAAGCCGGCGGCACTCAGGATTTCCGTGCCGTAATACATAATCACGTTCACCCCGGTGGTTTGCTGCAGCGCGGCCCAGGTAATGCCCACCAGCAAAATTTTGAGGATCCATGGCGTTTTGAGGATAGTGGTGAAGGTGTTCTGGGTGCTGTACTTATTGCCGGCTTCAATTTTGATCAGGGTGGAGATGTCGTCGAATTCTTTCTGCGCGCGTTCCGCCGGGCGGATCTGTTTGAGAATATGCAGCGCTTCCTCGTGGCGGTTTTTGCTAATCAGCCAGCGCGGACTTTCCGGCGCGCGCCACATGCCAACAAACAGGCAGATAGCGGGGATCGCCTGCACCAGCAGCATATAGCGCCAGACGTCCGGCAGATGGCCCCAGATGATGCCAATGATCGCGTTAATGGCAAACGCCGCCAGCTGGCCGATAACGATGGCGACTTCATTCAGGCCGGTCAGCTTACCGCGCATCTCGGTGGGCGCCACTTCAGAAATAAAGGTGGGGGCGGTGACCGAGGCGCCGCCGACGGCGTAGCCCAGCAGGGCGCGGGCAATCAGCAGGGTAGTGATATCGGGAGCCGCGGCGGAAAGCAGGGCGCCGATAAGAAAAACAAAGGAGAGGAAGAGCAAGTATTTGCGCCGGCCGAAGTAGTCGGCGAACTTACCGCCAAACACGCTGCCCAGCGCGGCGCCGATCAGCAGGACACTCATTACCAGCCCTTCGGTGGTCGGGGTCAGCGCCATGTACTGCTTCAGTGAGGAAAAGGCGCCGTTGATAACGCCGGTGTCGTAACCGAAAAGCAGGCCGCCGAAGGTGGCCACTAAGGTGATCTGATGAAGTCGTTTTCTCTGTTGCTGGTTCAGGTTTGTTATAAATGACATGGTAGTCCCTTTATTTTGTTGAACGACACAAGATAAAAATACATCTCCCCAGTCAGGATTTATCACGCCTGTGTTGTCGTATCTAACTGAATTAAATGATTTTCTTCTTTGTGTAATTGCTCAGCACAAGGCAGGGTACGCTAAGCAATGGCGGTCAAAGAGGTTTACGGCTTGGTGTTGGCATGGATGTCGTCGATATCCGTTCTCCTTTTCGGGTTAGCGGTCTTCAGTGCGTCGGCAGCGCCGACGTTGGCCGCAGGACAGCGCCCTGGTGTGGCACGTTGCTGTCGTTCCGGCGATTTACCGTGCTAAGAATATGGCACAAAGAAATGGAATGAGCATGCTACAAGATCACATTATGAAAATTTAATTTCAAACTGGTGTTGCAGGAAGGTAAATGCATGAAGCGAATCACAATGGCATACGGCGCTATATCCCTATGAAATGCGGGTTAAATTTGCGAGTTAGTAATAATGATGTTGTTTTCAGTGGGTTAATGTAACTCAAAGAATACAACGCAGATCACATTTTTACGCCATAATATCGAAGAATAGAATTTATATTTCATTACTCTGTTCAGGGAAAATTGTGGCTGGCGATGCTGTGATGTCAGTCTGGCTGGCGTCGCGCAGGCCATCGACGCGTTGGCGCTGAGGGAGGCTATGGAAGGAGGTATCGCGGGATGGATGCCGGCGATAACCCTGCCGAGAGGGGCACTCACGGCAGGGTTGTGGCAAAAAATCAGTGCAGCGCGGGCCAGTAACCTTCGTTGGCGACGATCAGCTCATCGAGAATCGCTTTCGCCACCGCGGCGCTGGGCACCGTTTTTGACAGGGTGATGGCCTGCCACAGTTTCTGGTAGCTTTTCTCAATCCAGGCGTCAACGACCAGCTTCTCCACCGCCACCTGCTGCTCCATCAGTCCTTTCTGGAACGAAGGGATTTTTCCCATCGCCAGCGGTTCCGGGCCGTTGACGCCCACCAGGCAGGGGACTTCCACCATCGCCGTCTCGTCAAAGTTGGCGATCGCCCCGTTGTTTTCCACGATCAACAGCATCCGCTCCTGGGTGTTAAAGGCGATGGCGCAGGCGAGGTCGACGATGAAGGTGGCATGGGCCCCGGCATGGAAATGCGCGCCTTCCGTGGTGCCGCGACGGGTGATCTCCCGGGCCATATCGAAGACCTCTTTTTCACGTCCGGCCATCACTTCGTTGGCCCGCGTAAAGTCCGGGTCAGAGTGGGCCACCTCGTAGTCAGGGTAGAGGTAGTATTTCAGATAAGTGTTCGGCAACGTCAGGGGATCGAGGGCAAACACATCCTTCACCTTTTTAAAGGTTTCGATCCAGCTCGGCGCTTTATGCTGAAAATCTTCTTTTGGGCTACTGTAACCCTGCTCCGCCACGTGACGCTTCAGCGCCGGCATCAGATCGTTACCGGCTTTATCGGTGATGCTGGTCCACCAGCCAAAATGATTCAGGCCATAGTAGCGGACGTTCAGCGCCTTGCGCGACGGCAGACCGAGGATGTCGGCAAACAGCCCCTCGATGGCCACCGGCATATCGCAGATGTTGATGATGCGCGCGTCGGGCCGCAGGCGACGGGTCGCTTCCGCGACGATGGCCGCCGGGTTGGAGTAGTTGAGCATCCACGCCCCCGGGGCGTACTGCTGCATATAATCGACCAGCTCCAGCACGCCGGCAATCGAGCGCATACCGTAGGCGATCCCCCCCGGCCCACAGGTTTCCTGACCCGGCACGCCATATTTCAGCGGGATCTTTTCATCCTTTTCCCGCATCTCATACAGGCCAACGCGAATATGCGCCATCACAAAATCCACGTCGGTGAAGGCCGCCTGCGGATCGGTGGTATAGCTGAATTTTACCTGCGGAAAGCGTTCCTCCACCAGAATGGCGCAGGCGTCGCCGATGGTCTTCTGACGCTCGTGATGGTTATCGTACAGACGGATCTCCCGCAGGGGAAAGCGCGCCATATTTTCCAGCAGCATCATGACAATCCCCGGCGTATAGGTACTACCGCCACCGGCAATCGTGACCACAAAGTTATCTTTCATTTACCACCTCGTTATTCAGTTACACCCAGACTGGCGTTGACCGCCGTTCGAATTTTGTTAACCCCCAGGCCGTAGATCACCTGAACATGATTGCCTTTAATCAGCACGCTGCTCCCGCCGCTCTCTTTTAACAGCGTCTGCCGGATGAGTGCGGGGTCGCGCACATCGACCCGCAGGCGGGTAAAACAGTTTTCCACCGCACAAACATTTTCTTTGCCGCCCAACCCCGCAATCACCATCGCGCCTTTGTCAGACTCGTCATTTGCCGGATCCGTCTGTGGGGAACGCACCGCATCGGCAGCGGCTTCGCGCCCCGGGGTAAGCATTCGCAGGCGGGTAATACAGAAGGTGCCGACCAGGTACATGGTGGCGGTCTCCAGCAGCCCGAGGGCGACAAACACCGGCCAGCGCGTCACGCTAGCGCCGGCGGGCAGGTTATAGACGACAAAATCGATAAGACCGTTGGTGGCGCAGACCCGCACGTGAAATAGCCAGGCCAGCATCTGGAAAAAACCGTCCAGCAGGGAGTAGATAAGCCACAGCAGCGGGGCGGTGAAGATGAAGAGAAACTCAAAAGGTTCGGTGATCCCCACCAGCACGGAGGTGACAATTAAGGGGATCAGCGTGACTTTGAGCCGCTGTTTATTCTCCGGTTTCGCCGTGCGATAGAAAGCGAGCGCCATACCGGCGGTGCCGAAAATCTTCACCATCCCATAGGTCAAAAACCGGGCGGAATCACTGAGCGCGTCAACGGGATGACGGGCGATTTCGGCGAGAAAAATAGGCTTGGCGCCAATGACGGTCTGGCCATCAATCAGCAACTGACCGCCGATAGAGGTAAAGACGAACGGCGACCAGATCAAATGATGCAGCCCGGTGGGGATCAGGAACCGGTTGAGAAAGCCGTACAGGAAGACCCCGATGGCGCCAAAGGATTTCATAAAGCCGGTCAGCGCCGAGATACCCAGCTCCACCACCGGCCAGAGATAGACGGTGGCGATAGCAAACAGGCCCACCAGCGGCAGCATCACGATCAGCACCAGCTTGCTGTTGCCGTAGATCGACAGCGCGCCGCGAAACTCAATGCCAACCACGCGATTGTGAACAAAGGCGACGGCGCAGCCAAGGATAATACCGAGGAACACGCCCATATCGATAACCTGAAAACCGAAGATATAGGTTTGTCCGCTGCCATATAGTTGCGCGTTGGTGGCTCCGGTCGCCAGACGATGGGTCAGGGTCAGCCAGCTGTTGTTCGCCGCCAGATAGACCAGCCAGGTCATGGCCGCCACGAAAGCGGCTTCGGCTTTGCGGGTTTTCGCCAGACCGCTGGCCAGTCCGAGGCAGAACAGAAACCCGAGATTGTTCATCAGCGCCCAGAGCATGCTGGAGACGAATTTCCCCAACAGATAGATTCCGCTGCTTTCATCCACCCACAGCCGGTTGGTGGTCATGCTGAACAGGGCGATCAACAGGCCGATAGCCGGCAGATACAGCACCGGCCCGATCATCGCCTTGGAAAAGTCCTGAAGCTTTTTCACGCCAATCATGGTTGTCCTCTCGTCTTCATCGCCCGCTGTCATCACCTGATCAATAGGCTTATCAGACTAGGAGCAGACCACCGGGATCCCGAGCAGGAAAAAGGCCATCTGTGACGAAAGTCATATATATTGTTGCAGGAGAGATATATAAATATAGCCATTTTTATAGATGAGTTAACGCTGCTTATGGCGCGTGAAAATTAATTTTTATGAATAAATACAATGCATTAAATGCAGCTGCATTTGGCGTCATTCCTCTCGGTGAGACATCTAAAAGTGATTTATAAAAAGATTGCCACAGAACTGAAGGCCCGCATCAACAGCGACGACTATGCCGTCGGCGATATGCTGCCCAGCGAAAAAGCGCTGGCTGCGGAGCTGCAGGTCTCGGTGATGACGCTGCGCAAAGCGCTGGCGCTACTCGAGGAGGAAAAGCTGATCGCCCGGCGGCACGGCAGCGGAACCTGCATTGTGCGTAAAAGTAACTATCATGGCGGAGAGCTGGAGGGATTTAACTACCAGATGCAGGTGGTGGGGGTCACCAACTACCGCAATAAGGTTATTGAGTTCACCTTGCTTGACGCCCCGCCGGCCATTGCCCAGCAGTTAAAGATCCAGCCGGGAGAAAAAGTCTACTACGTCAGGCGGCTGCGGCTGATTGATGAGGTCCCGATCCTGGTGGAGAACAGCTACATTCCCTACGCCGCTTTTCCGTGGCTCAGCGTGGGTAACCTTGAGCAGTCTAAGTTCAACTATTTCAAAAAAGAGTGCCATATCACCATTATTGAGAGCCACCGCAGCTATACCCCGGTGCTGGCGACCCGCGAGCAGGCGGAGCTGCTGCAGGTGGCGCCTAACAGCCTCCTGCTACGGGTGCAGTCTGTCAGCTACGCCCAGAACCGGGCGATCGTTGATTTCTCAGAGATCTACCAGAACACCAGTAAATACAATGTGAAGCACATTACCCGCCGCTAGGATGATTCCGCCAGCAACCCCCGGAGGACAAGCTCCAGCCCCAGCGCCAGCAGGAACAACAGAAAGCCCTGACGAAAGCGCTGCGGGCTTAGACGCGAGCGGATCCGCTGTCCCAGCCACATGCCGAGCAGCGCGGGCGCCAGCGCCAGCGCCGACAGCAGCAGCGAATCTGCGCGCCAGCCAGCGTGCAGAGAGAGGCCGGCCGCCATCGCCAGAGTGGACAGGGTGAACGACAATCCCAGGGCCTGGACCAGCTCGTCGCGACGAAAGCCCAGCGCCTGCAGCCAGGGCACCGCCGGAATAACAAATACCCCGGTCGCCCCGGTGATCACTCCGGTCAGTCCGCCCATCAGCGGCGACAGGCGCTTTTCCATGCGTGCAGAAACCTGCACCGCCGGACCACGGAGCGCGTATCCGGCATAAGCTATCAGCACGGCGCCCAGCGCTAGCGCCGACCACCGCGGGTTAAGATGGATGAGCAGTGACGATCCCGCCAGCGTGCCGATAATCATCCCGGTCATCATTAACCAGAGGCGACGCGCAATCTGCGCCAGCGCGGGGCCGGCCAGCAGCTGCCAGAGATTGGTCAACAGCGAGGGGAGCACCAGCAGGGCCGCCGCGGCCGGTGGCGGCATCAGCAGGCCAAGCAGGCCCATCGCCACGGTGGGCAGCCCCATACCGGTCACCCCTTTGACCAGGCCGGCGGCGATAAAAATCAGCAGTAAACAGAGAGTGTGGAGATCAAACATCATGGCTCACCTATCGGCTCAGAGAAGGGCATTGAAACAGCTGGTCGCGGGGGGGACAATGCGGTATGTTGCCCAAAGGCTACGGTAAAACCGAAGGGAAGGAGGGCGTCATGCGACTGGATCTCGCCGATCTGCGGCTGTTTATCGCCATCGTGGATACCGGCAGCATTACCGGCGGAGCGGCGGCGGCCCATCTGGCACTGGCCTCCGCCAGCGAAAGGCTGCGCAAAATGGAGGCGGAGGTCGGTGTGCCGCTGCTGCACCGTCATGCCCGGGGAGTGACAACGACCGAGGCCGGGGAGGTGCTGGCGCGCCATGCTCGTCCGTTGTTAGAGCAGCAGCGGCGTCTGCGCCAGGCGATGCACGCCTTCGCCCGTGGTCAGCAGGGAACGCTGCGCCTGTTTGCCAATACCTCGGCGATGTCGGCTTTTCTGCCGGGCAAACTCGCCGCGTGGATGGCTGCGCATCCCGGGATACAGATCGACACCGAAGAGCGCACCAGCGCGGATATTGTCAGCAGCATTCTGGCGGGCTTAGCGCAGGCCGGGGTGGTGTCCGATGCGGTCGATCCCGGGCCGTTGCGTCTGGAGCCCGTCGCGGAGGATCCCCTGGTGCTGATCGTGCCGCCGGCCCATGCCTTGCGTGAAACCGCCGAAGTGGCTTTTGCGACGATTATCCATGAGCCGCTGGTCGCGCTCTATCAGACCAGCGCGCTGCAGCAGCATATTGAAGAGCAGGCCGCCGGGCTCGGCCAGGCGCTGAACGTCCGCATCAGGATGAGCCATTTTGAAGGGCTTTGCGAGATGGTGGCTCACGGCGCCGGCGGGGCGATCCTGCCGCGCGTTATTGCCGAACGCTACCAGCTGCGCTACCGGTTCACCGTTATCACATTGCAGGATCGCTGGGCGCTGCGTCGGCTGTGCCTGTGCTATCAGGATGACGACCGCCTGTCGCCAGCAATGCGCCGCTTGCTGGAGTGGCTCCGCCAGCCCTGAGCCGCTATAAACATGGCTCTCACGTAGTGACAGTGTCACTTTTTATGGCGGTTATTGCTACTGACTTCCGTGCCAGAGATGCGATAGTAGACGTCCGCCATTTATTAATACGCGAATCAGGACAGACAAGATGAGTACATTACCAAAGGTCGCGGTGCTGGGACTCGGCGCCATGGGACACGCTTTTGCCAGCAATCTGCTGAAGAAGGGCTTTACCGTCGCGGGCTGGAACCGTTCGCCAGCGCGCGGCGAGGATTTACAGGCGCAGGGATTATCTCTGCACGCCACGCCGCAGCAGGCGGTGGCCGATGCTGAGGTGATCATCAGTATGCTCGCCGACGGTCAGGCTACCCTGGAGGTACTGGCGCAAATTGCGCCTGCCTGTCAGCCGCAGGCGATCTATTGCCAGATGGGCACCATTGGCCTGCCGGAGACCCAGCAGGCTATCGCCTTGCTGCGGGAGCTTCAGCCGGCGATGACCTTCGTCGATGCTCCGGTTTCAGGGACCAAAGCCCCGGCGGAGAAGGCGCAGATCCTGGTGCTCGCCAGCGGGGAGCGTGAAAAATGTGGCGCGGCGGAGCAGATATTTGCCGCTATCTCACGTGGGACGCAGTGGTTTGGTGAGGCGGGCAACAGCCAGAAAATGAAGCTGGTCCTCAATGCCTGGCTGATTTCGATGATGCAGGGCATCGCGGAAAGCGCTCAGCTGGCGAAAACGTTGGGCTTTACTCCCGACCAGCTGTGGAGCGCCCTGGAAGGCGGCCCGCTGGCCGCACCGTATGTCAAAGTCAAACTGGACGCCATCGCCAATGAGCAATTCGTGCCGCAGATGCAGCTGGCGCATGCGCTGAAAGATGCCCGGCTGGCGCTTTCCCTGGCCGAGCCGCACACCATGCCGGGGCTGGATAACATCGCCGAACTGTGGCAGCAGGCGGCGGACGCAGGATATGCCGGGCAGGATTTGTCCTCGATATATCAGTGGCTGTCGACGTCGGCGAAAGCGTAGTACCGCATCCTCAGGAAAAAGTGGCCGTGGTGGCCACTTATCCAGAGAAGAGTTATTTCCCGGAGAGAGCCGGGCGAGTGTCGATCCCTTCGTCAATGCGCTTGATCATATAGGGAAAAAACGGATTGGAAGACTGGCGCATCAGCGAGTCCAGGCCCACTACCAGCACAGAACGCTCGCCGCGAGCTGCAAACGTGCCGAGGCTGATCCCGTATTGATTCAGCGGATGGGGATAGCGTCCGTACAGCGAATCGCTCAAGGGGAAGGGAAGCGCGACATGAGAAAGCGAATACACGTCCGGTAAATAATGCAGTCCCTGTAGCTTCTCCACCGTAGTGTCTGTTTTCCCGGCAGGTGTTGTTCGGATCTCCATCTCTGTACTGGCGGAATTGGCGTTAGTGATGATCGTGGTTTGATAAGCTCGCGGCGCTGCGGGCAGCAACCGCGCCAGCGCGGTGTAAGACGTCCGGCGTAATAATGAATTAAACCTGACCGCATGATTTAAATCGAACAGGACAATTTCACTGCCATTATCCGGCAAGCGGTTATACAGCGCCGTCACGATCGCCCGCGTACTGACCGTTGAATCCATGACGGACTGAAAGGTCAATACCGGCGGTAAGCTGTTAAGTTTCTGATTCCTCGCGTCAGCCACTATCTGCTTTTGCAGCGCTTTGGTCAGCAGGAAGGACTGCCGGGCGGCGTTCGTCGGGAAGGAGTTATATTTAAACGGATTAAATTCGGGCATGATGTTTAACCATGCGGCTTTCGAGAAGGCGGGGAGAAACGCGGGCCAGCCCGCGAGGCCGGAAAAACGCGCGAAGCTAGTAATGCCGATCATCGGAGAAATCAGGATCACCCGCTGGGGTTTTGCCAGTTCGGCATTATCCAGCGCGTCCAGCGAATACTTCATTGCCAGCGCGCCGCCGTTGGAAAATCCGACGATATGCAGGGGCGCATCTTTACCCGTCAGTCGTTTCGCTTCTCTCACCGCCAGGCGCGTGGCGGCCAGCCAGTCCTGCCAGTCCACGTCGGTCAGCCCGGCGGGAACCGTCCCATGGCCCGGTAATCTGATACCGATGGCGACATAACCCTGTTGGCGGTAATTTTCGGCGATATGCCGCAGGCTGTAGGGGGTATCTGTCAGACCATGCAGCAACACCACAGCACCTTGCGGTTTACCATCCGGCATCATGATGTATGACCGATTCCAGTTGGTGGGAAACGAGTCCGGATAGATGGGGCTGCGGCTGTAGTAACGATTCAGTTCGGTTTGCTGCTCAGCGTCCAGCTTATCGGTAACCTGGCGTTTTACCTCACTGAAGAGCGCATTCTCTTTTTTGATGTAATCGTTCCAGTCAGCATTGTCGATTTCATCCGCGTCCATCTCATGCGGAACCCAGGTATGCCAGAGCTGCAGATCGGGCCCGCGCTGAATGTCATAAAGGCGTAGTCCCAGAGCGCCAACGATCAACAGCAGCAGGGACAACACGATACGTTTTAACCAGGTTAGCCATTTCAATGCGTAGCTTCCTTTCTTAATGACATGTTTTCTGAGTATAAATAAACATGGTCAGGGAGATTTACTTTTTATTAGGTTTCCTGTTACCCAGGCGTTGCAGCAGCAGGTGAGCAAGTTCTTTGACTTGCAGCGAATAACCTGGCAACCCCCTGAGACGAGGATACGACGGCACGCCACTCATTTTTCACAAGTCTCGCCTGAGGACGTCATTCTCAGGTGTAACAACAGGCTTAACGATGCAGGTAAAACGGTCAGTGTAACCAGCGTGGCAATCAGTAGCCCCCCAATAATCGCATAGGCCATCGGTCCCCAGAATACCTGATGGGAGATGGGGATCATCCCCAGAATGGCGGCACAGGCAGTCAGGCAGATGGGGCGCGCACGATGCTCTGCGGCCGCAATAATGGCGGCATCGCTTGCCATCCCCTGAGCAAGATTGCTGTCAACCTCGCTAATTAGTATGACGGCGTTACGAATGATCATGCCAGCGAGCGCAATCACGCCAAGCAGAGCGACAAATCCCATCGGTGTTCCGCCAGGTAACATAGCCAGTACGATACCCGGTAAACCAAACGGGGCCATCAGTATAGCCAACGCCATACGGGAATAGTTGCGCAACTGGAGCATCAACAGCAAGAGCATGATGACCATTGTCACCGGCAGAACCGCATAGACCGAACTATTACCTTTTTCCGATTCAGCAACCGCGCCTCCTTCTTCAATGCTGTAGCCTTCAGGCAGTTCCGCGCGCAACCTGTCTACCGCTGGTCGCAACGCTGCGGATACTGCTTCGGCGCGAAGTCCCGGTGCGAGGTCAGTTTGCACGGTGATGAAAGGCAAACGCTGTCGACGCCAGATCACCGGATCATCCACGCCCCAGGCTGGTGTGGCAAAGGCGCTGAGGGGGATTTGTTTACCGTCATTCCCCTGAATAGTCAGCGAAGAGAAGGTGGCGAGGTTAAGACGCTCATTGTCCCTGGCCCGGAGCACTACATCAACAAGGCGGTCATTTTCGCGAACCGACGTGACTATACTGCCGGACCAGACGGTATTGAGCATCCGGGCCAGACTTTCTGACGACACACCCGCAGCCCGGGCGGCGGTCTGATTGACCTTGAGGGTCATGACTCTCTCCGGCTCGCCTGCCGTCTGATTAACCTCGCGGGAAGAGGGAGACCGACCAATGACATCACTCAGGCGATTCGCGATCGACCTGACCTTCAGATAGTCAGGCCCACTCACCCGGTATTTGACTGGCCACCCGACCGGGGGCCCAAGTTCCAGGGGCGATACGCGCGTGATGATGTCGCTAAAGCGCGTAGCCAGTATCCTGTTTAACTGTCGATGAAGACGATCCCGCGCTTTAAGATCTTTAGCCACCACCACCATCTGGGCGATATTTTCATTTGCCAGAAGCACATCCATAGGCAGGTAAAAACGGATCGCTCCCGACCCAACGTATGTCGAAAAGCGCTCAACGTTGCGGTTGCCTGCCAGGGCCTTCTCCAGCTTTTCAACCCTATTTTGCGCCTCCGACTGCGAGGCATTTGCCGGTAGCGTCAGGCTTACCAGCAATTCTGGCCTGTCGGAGGCGGGGAAAAACTCCCCCTGCATAAAGGTTGTTCCGTATACGGACAGACCAAGCACAATGAGGGCAATACACACGGTGGCGAAGCGGTGACGCAACGCCTTGCGCAGTAGCCACTGGTATCCGCGGGCCATCCATCCAGGACCTTTCGCCTTCTGTCTGATGTTGTCAGATAACAGCCACGTGCCGGTTAACGGTGAAAACAGGATCGCGACAACCCATGAGCACAGCAGGGCGATGAGCACCACGGCAAACAGGGAAAAGCAATATTCACCGGCGCTGGACGCAGCAAATCCCACGGGAATAAACCCGGCAATCATCACAAGGGTGCCCGTCAGCATCGGAAATGCGGTCGTTTTAAAAGCCCGGGTAGCCGCCTGCCGGCGGGAATCCCCGGCTTCCAGACCAGAGACCATGGTTTCCACGGTGATCATGGCGTCATCGACCAGCAGGCCCAGCGCGATAATCAATGCGCCGAGAGAAATACGCTGCAGACCTATTCCTGCCAGCATCATTCCCGTAAAGGTCATGGCCAGAACCAGGGGGATGGCCGCAGCCACGACCAGTCCAGCTCGTAAACCCAGTGAGACAAACGAAACGGCCAGGACGATCGCCACGGCTTCGATAAGCACCCGGATAAACCCGCTTACGGCGTCGCTGACCACCGCTGATTGATCGGCAACCTTGACCATCTCAATACCGTGCGGCAGCGTGACGCTGATGGCATGCATTTTTGCATTCAGCGCGGCGCCGAAACGCAGCATATTACCCGTCGGCGCCATCGAGATAGCCAGCCCGATGGCGGGTTTGCCGTTGACCCGATAAACCGGTTGGGGAGGCTCGCCGTTTTCCCGGCTAACGGTGGCAATATCCGTCAGAGGAAGGTAACGATCGTTAATATGCAGCGTGACGGCACGTAAGCTCGCTTCAGATGTCAGCTCCCCGCTGACCTTTATCGCCATATTTTCCTGTCCGGTGCGGATTATACCTGCCGGGACAACCGCATTTTGTGCTCTGAGGGCATCCGCTACCTGCTGGATGTTCAGCCCCATACCTGCCAGACGCGCTGGAGAAAAAGAGAGGACTATCTGTTCCTGCTGCTCACCCAGCAGAGTGGTTTTTCCGATATCCGGTAACGACATGAGTTCCCGGCGAATGGTCTCAACTTGGTCCCGGACCTCCCGTAGGGTATAGCCCTCAGGTATAAAGCCATAAATCGTACCGAACGTGTCATCAAACTCGTCGTCGACGGCGGGGCCCTGAACGCCTTCTGGCAACGACGGGGCAATGTCCTGCATTTTCTTACGTACCTGATACCAGATATCCGGCACCTTTTCCGGCGGGGTATCGTCACGAAGATTGACATAAATAACGGTTCTCCCGGCACGGGATTCACTTTCGAGATAATCAAGCCAGGGGGTTTCCTGCAGCTTTTTTTCCAGCGTATCGGTCAGCAGTCGGGTGGTATCCGTTACGGATGCCCCGGGCCATTGCGCGGAAACGACAGCCGTTTTAATCGTAAACGCCGGATCTTCATTACGTGGCAGCTTCTCATAACAGAACGCGCCCATAGCAATGATCAGTAGCATGAAAAAACTGACCATCTGTTGATTATTTAGCGCCCAGGCGGAGAGGTTAACTTTCTCATTCAATACTGGTTTCATGATTCGCACTCCCCGGCAATCACCGGCTCGCCGGAGCGTAATTTACTCACGCCGGCGGTAATTACCCGGTCGCCTGGTTCAAGGCCGCCGGAGATAATGACCGAGGTGGCGGTATAGTATGCTGGCACCACCACGCGAAGCTGTGCCTGCGACTGCGGATTAATTACATAAACTGCCGGTTTGTCGCCGACGCGGCTCAGCGCTGAAGCGGGAAGGGCGTATCCATGCGGGCCGGTTGCGGGTAACGTGACGGTGACGCTGGCGCCCAACGCCATTGCCAGCGGCGGGTTTTGCAGAGTAGCCCTGACGCGCCATGTGCGGGTCTGAGGATCGGCCTGCGGGCTGATATCTCTTAGCGCGGCGGACGCTTGCACCGACGGGTCGCTGAGGAGGGACACTCGCAAGCCAGCCTGTTCCTGTGGCGGGATCGCATCGGGTTTCGCGATATCAAACACCACATCGCGGGCTTCGCCGGTCGCCAGCGTCAACACCGACTGCCCCCCACTGACAACCTGACCCGCAGAGGCGCTTACTTCGGTGATCATGCCGCTTTGCGGCGCAATCAGACGCGTCCAGCCAAGATTTTCCCGGGCATTACGTAACGCGGACTCGCTGTTTTTTAAACGCGCGCGGGCGACAAGCCAGTCCGCGCGGGCGTTATCGAGCTGCGTGCGGGCAATCGCGCCAGTTGGCATAAGCTTTTGCATTCGGCTGACGTTAAGTGCAGCAACCTGAGCAGCGGCTTTGGCTCCTTCATAGTCAGCCTGTGCGCCATCGAGCTGATTCTGACTGGTTGTATTTTCAAGCGTGGCCAGCAGTTGCCCTGCATTCACCCGGTCGCCAATATCGACGCTACGCGTCACTATCCGGCCGCCGGTGCGAAAGCTAAGAATCGTTTCATCGTGCGCATGGATCTCTCCGGTTCTTTCCAGCGCGGGAAGGGTTTGCGCTGAGCCAACGACAACGTAGCGTACCGTTCGAACAGGAACAGTCTTATTACCATGGTTGTCCCCGCATCCGGGCAACAGAAAAATCACCACCGAAAGAATGGTCAGGGGAAGAAAGTGCAGCCAGGAAAGGGTGCGCGCCACGTCGTACAAATGGTGCAGACTGTGGCGGAGGGAGAGTAAAAATTCATCTGACATAACGCCGCTCCATAAAGGTTATGGCGTTATTAAATGCGCGCTTAGTCGAGAAAGATTCGACGTTTTGTCAAGGTATTATCAAGAGCGGCTATTTTCCATCTTAGACGACGTTGAGGGTAACAAAATTGTGACTGCGAGTCCGCCGGTTTCAGGTAACGACGCGCTGATACTGCCTCCATGAGCCTGACAGATCGCGCTAGCGATGGATAAACCGAGACCGCTGCCTCCGGAGTGGCGGGCACGCGACTGCTCCTCCCGGCTAAAACGGTTGAACATTTCCGGCAGGAACTGGGAGGATACCCCCGGGCCGTCATCGCGAAATTCGAGGTAATATTGCCCATTGGCGTAGTGCAGCGTGACATCAAGATGGCCGCCATCACGCCCGTAACGGAGGGCATTTTCCATAAGGATAGTAAAAACCTGGCCCATACGGAACGTATCGCCTTTGAAGGGACACGCCTGAGAATGATGAAGTCTGATGGTAAAACGATGTGCATCAGCCTGGGGCATGATCCATGTCGCCCGTTCCTTAAGCAGCTCATCCAGATAAAAGGGTTCGTTTTCCAGGACCAGATTCCCGGCATCAGACAGCGAGAGCAGATGAAGTTCATCGGTCAGGCGATTCAGGTGCTGAAGCTGTTTCATTACCATGGCCAGTTGCTCCGGGCTGGCATCAAACACGCCATCCAGCATGCCCTGTAAACGTCCAATAGCGGCAGTCAGGGGGGAGCGAAGCTCATGCGCCATGGCCACATGAGAGGTACGTAACTCTTTTTCATAGCGGGCCAGTTTTACCGTCATGGTATTAAAGTCACTCGCAAAGCTGACCATTTCAGCCGGCGCATTCCTGATGAGCTCTGCCTGGCGGCCAAATTGTCCTTCGGCGACGTCCTTTGCCGCATCACGCAGCCGGCTGAACTGCAGCGCCAGTGGCCTGGCATATCTCAATCCCATCACCACAATAAAAGGGATCATGACCAGGACCAGTAACGCCACGGTGACCCAGTCCGCCGAGGCGATGGATGGGGTTGAATAACTCAACCCCCACCAGGTATCGACGATTTGATGGAAGCGCGCCGGGTTGGCCTGCGGGTTCTGGCTGAGCGCAAGAAACTCTTGCCGGACCGATACCGGCATTCTGCCCAGGTTCCAGTAATTCTGCACCGCATAACGTAGCCACATACAGGTCGCAATGACAATTACGCTTCCGATGGCCAGCGCTAATATACGTGCGCAAATCCAGCGCCACAGGGAGGAGTAGCGATTTTTTGTCATGGTTGTCTGAACCGGTAGCCTACGCCGCGAACGTTAACCAGCACGCCGGAAATACCCGCCGCCTCGAGTTTTTTACGCAGGTTATAAATATGGGTATCCACCACGCGCTCCAGGGCTTCACTTTCCGGCAAACAGTGCTCCAGTAAATGCTGGCGGGAAAAAGGTCGTGAAGGAGAGCGCATAAGCGTGGTCAGTAGTGAAAATTCGGTTGGGGTGAGGTCTAACGTCCGCGGTGTGTTGTTCCCGTCGACAATACTCGCCACGATGGCCGTGACATCCACTTCAAGTGATTGCCAGCGAAGGATCTCTTCCTTTGTTTCTTTTTTATTGCTACGGCGCAGTACCGCCTGTACCCGAGCAACAACTTCTCCCGGATGGTAAGGTTTAACAATATAATCATCGGCGCCATAGCGCAAGGCGCCAATACGATCGGGAGTATCGCCCATGGCGGTGACCATGATCACCGGAACATCATTTTTGCGACGCAGGCCAGCCAGGACTTCGGTGCCGTTAAGCCCCGGAAGCATCACATCCAGCAGGATCAGATCGGGTTTCCACCGGTGCGCCATATCCAGCCCGGACAGCCCATCTCCGGTAATGACGACATCGTAATTTTCACGGCGTAAATAGGCTTCGAGCACGCCAGCCGCATCGGCGTCATCTTCAATAATCAGCACTCTTCTGGACAACATCCATTCACCTTGACCGTTTCTTAACACTATCCCGACGATTCATTGATTTTGCCAAAGCATACTGCGCCAACATTTTGTGGCAGCTCCTGCCTCAGGAGAAACCAGCATCCGTGAGGAGAACAGTATGATAGCGCTAAAAAAAGCCCTGTATATGACCGTACCGCTTTTGACGGCCATCACATCCTGTGTACAGGCAAATGATGACGGCTCTTTCACTATCGGGCTTGGGGGGCGCTACGCTCCGCGATACTCAGGTTCAGACAAGCAGGTATGGCAGGTGGTTCCGGTGCTTCAGGGTCGTAACGGCGCTTTCTTTATTGATACACAGAAAGGGGTAGGGTATGACCTGCAGAACGCCAGCGGCTGGTACTTCGAACATACGCTGGGATACGATCTGGGAAGGACGGATAAAAACGCCAGCTGGCGGGCAGGGGCAAATAATCTGAAAGGGATGGGAGACATTGACGTCTCACTGAACACGGCCCTTGCCGTTGGCTGGCAGGCGCTTTCGTGGCTCAGTGTTGAAGGTAAAGCGACGCTGCCTTTAACGGACGGTCAGGGGGTAAGTTACCAGGCATCCTTCACGTTGATTCCCGTTCAAACCGATCAGGACACGATCGCCTTTCAAACGGCGGCCCTGTTTGGCGACATGCGTTACCTGAATACCTGGTATGGCGTGAATCCGGAGCAGAGCCGGCGTTCAGGTTATAGCCGCTATTCAGCACCGGGGGGATTTTATGGCATAGACAACAGTCTGATCTGGAGTCACCAGTTTGATGCCCACTGGGGCACGGTTCTGAGCGCTGACTATACCTGGCTTGGGGAGCATGCCAATCAAAGCCCGATCGTGTTACGACGTAACGAGACGGCACTGGCAGCAGCAGTTACCTGGACATTTTAGGGCGGAGAAAGTGCGGCGTGCGGTTTGCCGGGAACGGTTAAAATTGAGTGAGTCGGCATTGTCTGGCAGATAGGCAACCAGAAGCGAGACCTGATGTTAACCGCGCCGGGAAGCCGGGTGCGGTCAGCGTGTCGCCGTCGGGCGTTCGCCTAATGAACCCAACGACGATCGAGAGCGCCATATGCGTGCCGGAGGAGTTTATGAAAAACGCCATCGCTGGTCCGCGGGAAGTTGTTGGACACGTGGTGCACGGTCGGCATCAGAGTACCGTGAGTGAAAACAGCGCGAGTCATATACAAACGAGTAAGCAGCCGGTGGAGGACAAGATGGAGCCTATGAATTTCATGGGGTAGAGTTGTAACTATGGTTGGGTTACGCGTCCCGATATTCTATTTAACATAATATACATTATGCGAACTAATGTTGTGGTAGGTTAATGGAGATGCCCGTCTCTGGCAATAAGACATGTCCGCGCTACAGTCTAACTATAGCGATCGCTGCTTTCAAAGGATGAGATTAATGACGGCATACGGAACGGAATTTTTCTCAATGAACGATGTTAAAAGACTCAGAATCATTCAGGATATTATCGACCGGCGTCTCACTACGCGTCTCGCGGCCAGCCGCCTGGAGAAATCTGACAGACACTACCAACGGCTACTGGAGCGCTACCATGAACAGGGCCACTTTCACTTGTTAACCGGCGGCGTGGCCAGCCTGGTTTGGCCGTGCCATGAGCGAATTGAACATCACCGGTATCTGTGCCAATACCAGTTCATCCAAGGGCCATGGCTTGCGAAGCCGCCACGCCATGATTTCGACGTTCATCGTCCGCTCGAGAGTGATGAAAATCTGGTAGCAACATTCACCTAACGTGAACAACATAAGGTCTCAAAAAACCTGACATTACAGTATGATAAAAATCTCTATCTGTTTAAGGATAATGAACAAAACAGACGTTTCCAGGGGGAATGCATTGATGTCTGGCAGTATTCGGACGGTTCTATCGAGCTCCGGACTAACGGCACTTCCCTGCCCTTCATAACCTATGACCGGCTGAGAGAGCTGGACCAGGGCGTAATCGTTGACAACAAGCGCCCAGGAAAGGCTCTTGAACCGACCAGCTCTGGTTAAGTGCCTTAGGCGTCACCAGTGGCGCCGGAGTACGTACCAGCAGACACTGCTTTTCCTTGCGGCGAGAAAATTCAGTTTCAGCAGGCAATAAATCCAGTGAACGCGTTTTTCAGAAGGAAGAATACATTACCAATCTGCACGAAGTTTAAGGTCGTAGTAGTATTTTCCCCCTTTCTTTTGATCCATGATACAAATTTAAAAAAAGTTTTTAAATTCATGTCTAATTTGTATTGGGAATGATATATTAAAAAGCAAATCAAACCTAGAGGTAGTTAACATGAAAATAATAACTCTTTATAACCATAAGGGTGGCGTCTCAAAAACGACAACAACTTTTAATCTTTGCAATTATATCTCAGGCACTGGTAAGAAAGTTTTAATGGTTGATGCTGATCCCCAGTGTAATTTAACTGAGATTGCTATGGCAACGGTGATTAAGCAACTTGATGAGCAATCAGAGAAAGAGAACTTAATCAAAGATTTACCAGGAAGTAACATCCTTGAAGTTCTTAACCAAAGAATAAAAGGGGATTCTGCTTTTATTGATTTAGAGAAAGTTGAAGTATGTCAGGTTGCTGAACATCTTGATTTAATTAGGGGGTCAGTTGATCTGTCCTCGATAGAAGATGACTTAGCTGAAGCTCATGTACAAAGAATGAGTAACCGTACAAACCTCATGAGAACATACGTAGCTATAGGTGATTTCTTGGAAAGGCTCGCAACCAAGAATACTTATGATTATGTATTTATTGATGTGGGTCCTAGTTCTGGAGCACTAACTAGAGCATTTTTCTTGGCATGTGATGGATTTTTTATACCCGTTGCTCCCGACCGGTTTAATGTTCAGGCTATTTCTACCCTTAGTCATATTATAGATAGATGGACTAGAGACCATCAACAAGCAATAGAAGCATATAAGGAATTAGGATTTCCAATTCGGGAAGGTAATCCTTCATTTTTGGGGTGTATAGTGCAAGCATTCAAAAAATATTCTGGAGTTGCTAAACCTGGCTATCAGATGTGGATGGATCGTATACCTGTTGAAATTGATGAAAAAATAAAACCGTTAATCGGTGATGAAAAGTATCTGCCTCAATTAGATGATAAGTCTAAAGAGCATACAATCATCATTGAAATCCCTGATTTCAATCAGTTAGCTCCACTAATGCAGGAAGTTGGTAAAGCCGTATTTAACATCCAACAACAAGATACAGCTTTGATTACTAAAAGTGGGGAGCCGTGGAGAGGTAATAACTGGTCAGGAGCTTTAGAAAGGATTAACACCTATCGGGGGCTTTTTAAAAAAGCAGCGGATTCTATTTTTGAATTTGAAAGGAGGAAATAATCATGGACGTCTCTTCACATTATGTTGCTTTCATAGACATTCTGGGCTTTAAAAACATAGTTGAAGAAGAAAAATTGAATCAGTTTGACAAAGGTCTTCTTAAGAATTTATATGAATGCCATATAAGCTGTGAAGATATCTTTAAGGATTTTAATATTGATTTAGTACAGTTTTCAGATTCAATTGTTATTAGCAAAGCGTTTTCCAAAGATTCATTTGAGGAGTTTGCTAAGGCTGTCTCATTATATCAAATTTTGCTTTTGAAAAATGGTTTTTTGTGTCGTGGAGGTATTGCATTAAATAAACATTACAGTAAGTCAGGCTTTATTTTTAGCCCTGCGTTAATTGAAGCCTATAAAGTTGAAAGTGAAAAGGCTATTTATCCAAGGATTGTAATATCCGAAGACTTAATTGACTTCCTTTATCCTTCAAAGGTGATGCCTAATATTCTTTGCAAAGAATATGATGGATTATACTTTATAAATTACATTACAAATGAACTAGATGAAGAAACACATCAGGTTTTGTTATCATTAATTGATAATTGCATTACTAATAAAAACCCTTCTATAGCGCAAAAAGGGCTTTGGTTAGCTGGTTATTCAGATGTGGTTTACCAGACTCAGTCATGCCCTTCCCGGTTTACTCTCTTTAATGATTGAATAACTTTTAAGGGAGATCTTCTCCCTTTTGATCTTTCTACTTATTAAAATGCGCGTTTGAAAAGAAAACTTCTGCAGTACTCTCTGAGGATTTCCTGCCGGTGTTGGACAGGAGAGACAAAGGATACCCATTAGATCGGCCCGCTAATGAGAGCAGCGCTCAGAAGGCGCCGCTTCCGGCGCCCCCTGTGATTCACCTCGCGGCTACTCCTCGTACGCCGCGTGATGGAAATCAATTTCCCACTGCAGTACCTCACCGTAAAGCGCCGACAGCGCCTGCGTTTCTTTTTCACTCAGCGCCATGGCGCAACGGTCGAGTTCGTTCTTTAGCCAGAGCGCCTGCTGATAAAATTCGTCCTCCGCGTGCATTTCCACCCAGCGTCGTAAATCAGCATCGCTCTGATGATGTTCACTCGCCCGTCGGCACCAGCAAGAGTACATCCACTCCGCACCGAACATTAGGGTCACGATCTGTTCATAGCTGCCCTCGCGGGCGGTCCGCAGCATACCGTCGCGAAAGCGCCGTACCCCTGGCAAATCATCCGGGTACTCAGCGGGATCGATCTGCCGCGCAGACAACACCTGTTCAAACCACGCGATCTGTATATCAACCAGGGCATTCAGCACGCCAATCAGCCAGCGCTGCTGTTGAATACCCG
>OIES01000124.1_pt1 | contig 41882 bp, 38 predicted proteins | sample 1581811 | NCBI WGS metagenome assembly OIES01 (sample SAMN03281021, study PRJEB24777) | human gut metagenome | isolation source: fecal sample PR177 from 1 month old male Malay infant, vaginal delivered... | reverse complement strand
AACAGTGGGCAAAGTCTACGTGAAGCCGCTGGGGGTCAGCTTGAGATAGCGCAATTTTTGGTGTGACTATGAAAAAATGTTAACCCTGTAACAGTCGTATGAGTAAGGATCCGTTATAGAGCGCATCCTTGACCAACGCCGCGCCAGCCATCGTTCCGCGGTTGGAGAACTGGGTGCTTTCAACCGCGATATGCTGGCTGTAGGCCGGGAGTGATTGTTGCCGAATGCAGCTGGAAATTGCCGGAAAAAGAATGTCTGCCGCCAGGTTAAACGGCGAGCCAATCAGGATTTTCTGCGGGTTAAACAGATTGACCATGATCGCCAGAATGCGGCCGACGTGATTACCGACGCCGCTGATAATGTCCCGGGCCAGCAGATCGCCCTGCAGCGCCGCCTGACATAGCCACTCCACGCTCAGCGGACGCTGATGCAGTAGCGAGCTCATCGACTGCGCCATCCGCATCTGCGCCAGCTCCAGCACGCTCTCCACGCTGGCGATCGTTTCCAAACAGCCATGGTTGCCGCAGTAGCAGCGTTTGCCGTAGGGGTCGACCTGGGTATGACCGATCTCCACGAGACTGCTGCTGCCGGCGTGCAGCAGACGTCCATCGGTGATAACCCCGGCGCCGACGTTGTGATCGATCACTACCTGAATGACGTCCCGGGCGCCACGCGAGGCGCCAAACAGCGATTCCGCCATGGTCCAGGCGCTGATGTCATGCTGAATATAGACCGGCACCCCGGTATGGTTGGCCAGCGTTTCGCCCAACGGGACGTCTTTGACTTCTTCATAAAACGGCATGCGATGAATAATGCCGTTTTCAGTATCAATGATACCCGGCATCGTGATGGCGATGGAGGTGAGACGTTCCAGTTTCTTCTGGTGGCGAATAAAGAAGCGATCGATATGGTCGATAATCCGCGTCAGAAACGGGGTGCTGTCGGCAAGCGCCAGCTCCAGCTGCTCCTCCACCACCAGCTGGCTGCTTAAATCACGCAGCGAAAGGTGGATCTCGCCGCGGCTGATGCGCACCGCCAGATAGTGCCATGCCTCGGTTTCCACCATCAGCCCCACCGCCGGCCGCCCGCGGCTGCCGGGCTCCTGAATTTCGGTCTCCTGCACCAGGTGCGCTTCCAGCATTTCGCGGACAATTTTGGTGATGCTGGCGGGCGCCAGTTGCGCAAATCGGGAGAGGTCGATACGCGATACCGGGCCGAGCTGATCAATCAGGCGATAGACGGCGCCCGCATTGGTCTGCTTGATTTGATCGATATGGCCTGGTTGACTATCCGCTACCACCATTGACTCCCTTTATTTTCGCGCTTCGAAATAAACTTTCGGCTATGGTGAAGCACTTCGATGGTGAACGTCAAATTTTTGCTTAGCCTTGTGATTTACCGCACATTTCCAGCCCATTTTTGCTTCAATTGCGCTCGCTTTTCCAGGCCAGCAGCGTGTCACGAAAGCGTTTTGCCAGCGCTCCCTGCTCATGGTGTTTCGACCACACCAGCCACATCTCTGACACCGCATCCTGTTCGTCGATCGGCAGCCAGCGCATTTCGCTGAGCTGCACGCGCTGAAAGGAGGCCGGCAGGATCGACACCCCCAGCCCGGCGGCCACCAGGCCAATAATGGTCATCGCCTCCCCCACCTCCTGGGCAATCACCGGCGTATGGCCGTAGCGGCGCAGCAGGCCAAGGATATCGTCATACAGGCCGGTACCGACATGCGGGTCGAAAAAGACGAACGGCTCCCGCGCCAGCGCCGCCAGGCTGACCGAGGGCAGGCGGGCCAGCGGATGGTCCGCCGGGACCATCGCCAGCAGCGGCTCACGCAGGACCCGCTGCCACGCCAGGGTGTCCGGCAGTTGAGTATTACGCAACAGGCCAAGGTCGAGGGCCCCCTCGCTCAGCGGGACAATCTGTTCGCGGGTATTGGTCTCGCGGGTGAGAATATGCACATCCGGGTAGCGCTGACGAAACAGCGACAGCGTATCGGATACCGCCTTGATGAAAGGGGCCGAGGAGGTAAAGCCGATACGCAGTTCGCCCGTTTCCCCATGGTGCAGGCGGGCGGCGCGGGCGGCGGCGTCCTCCACCTGGGCGAGAATTTGTCGGCTGTCGGCGAGAAACTGTTTGCCCGCCGCCGTCAGGCTGACGCTGCGGTTGGTGCGGGCGAACAGGCGGGCGCCGGTCTGCTGCTCGAGGATCTGAATTTGCTGGCTTAACGGCGGTTGAGAGATGTTCAGTCGCGCCGCGGCGCGGCCAAAATGCAGCTCCTCGGCGACGGCGACAAAGTAGCGCAGATGACGCAACTCGATATTCATATTTAAAACGTCTTATTTGAGATTATTAATATATTAGACAGAATATTTACATTTTCATACCCTAAAAATGTGAGCTGAATGGTCACAACACTCTGTTGGTAAGCAGCAACTTCTATCCAAGGAATTCTCTGTGAGTCGTACAACAACCGTTGACACCGTGCCGGCGGACGAGGTCAGCGTCGCTGGTGCATCCCGCCCGGATCAATTTATTAAGCGCGGCACCCCGCAGTTTATGCGCGTCACTCTCGCGCTGTTCTCCGCCGGTCTGGCCACCTTTGCCCTGCTCTATTGCGTGCAGCCGATCCTGCCGGTGCTGTCGAACGAGTTCGGCGTATCGCCGGCCAGCAGCAGTATCTCTCTCTCCATTTCCACGGCGATGCTGGCGGTGGGCCTGCTGTTTACCGGCCCACTATCGGACGCCATTGGCCGCAAGCCGGTGATGGTCACCGCCTTGCTGCTGGCCGCCTGCTGCTCGCTGTTGTCGACCATGATGACCAGCTGGCACGGCATCCTGATTATGCGCGCCCTGATCGGCCTGTCGTTGAGCGGCGTGGCGGCGGTCGGCATGACCTACCTGAGCGAGGAGATCCACCCCAGCTTCGTGGCCTTCTCCATGGGACTCTATATCAGCGGCAACTCCATCGGCGGCATGAGCGGCCGCTTGCTCACCGGGGTCTTTACCGATTTCTTCGGCTGGCGCGTGGCGCTGGCGGTGATCAGCGGGTTCGCTCTGGCAGCGGCGATTATGTTCTGGCGTATCCTGCCCGAGTCGCGCCATTTCCGCCCGACCTCGCTGCGGCCAAAAACGCTGCTGATTAATTTCCACCTGCACTGGCGCGATCGCGGCCTGCCGCTGCTGTTCGTCGAAGGTTTCCTGCTGATGGGGGCCTTTGTCACTCTGTTTAACTACATTGGCTACCGTCTGATGATGTCGCCGTGGTCGTTAAGCCAGGCGGTGGTGGGTCTGCTGTCGGTGGCGTATCTCACCGGAACCTGGAGCTCGCCGAAAGCGGGCGCCATGACCGTACGCTATGGCCGCGGTCCGGTGATGCTCGGCTTTACCGGAGTGATGCTTTGCGGACTGCTGATGACGCTCTTTTCTTCCCTGTGGCTGATTTTCATCGGCATGCTGCTGTTCTCCGCCGGCTTCTTCGCCGCGCATTCCGTCGCCAGCAGCTGGATTGGCCCACGCGCGCGCCGCGCCCGCGGTCAGGCGTCATCGCTATATCTGTTCAGCTATTATCTTGGCTCAAGCCTGGCGGGGACGTTAGGCGGGGTGTTCTGGCACCGCTACGGCTGGAACGGCGTCGGCGGATTTATCGCGCTGCTGCTCCTTGCCGCGCTGTTGACCGGCACTTGCCTGTATCGCCGACTAAAATAATCGCCCGTGACGTGGCCTGCGGGCCACGTTTCACCACATGCCCATGATAGATGACAAGCCCATCAGCTCTCTGACGGCATCAACGGACAGTAAGGCAATAAACAGCCAGGTGAACGGATTCATAAACCACCCCCGAACCTCCAGACCTGTGTAATCGATCACAGTTTAGTCACGATACGTTGCCGATTTCTGCAATACCGCTCACAGAGCCACGCTTTTTTTCCTGCTATCTCCCGGCTGATGCTATACCACGCCTCCTGCGCGCAACGCTCGACCCGCCAGGCGTATCAGGATAGTGTAGAGGCATACCGATAATCTGTTCATTCACCTGTCACGGACCGAACGCTACTATGACTGAAAATACGCCTTATCAGCAGCTTACCCGCACCTTTCAGCGCCTGTCGCGCTTTTCGCATCTCTCCGCCATCGCCGGCTGGGATATGTTCGCCATGATGCCTCCGGGCGGTAGCGCCGCCCGCAGCGAAGCGCTGGCGGAACTCGGCGTGCTACAGCATCAGATCCTGACCGATAAAAAAGTGGGCCAATGGCTGCAGGCGGCCCGCCAGCAGGATCTCAACGACCTCGAACAGGCCAACCTGCGGGAAATGCAGCGTCAGTACGATCAGGCGGCGCTGCTGCCGGAAAGCCTGGTGGAGGCCAAATCACTGGCCGGTAGCCGTTGCGAACATGCCTGGCGCAGCCAGCGGCCGGCTAACGACTGGGCTGGCTTTGCCGAAAATCTGCGTGAGGTGGTCAGACTGAGCCGCGAGGAAGCGCAGATCCGCGCCGACGCCCGGGGCGGCTCACGCTATGACGCGCTGCTTGATATTTTCGAGCCGGATATGACCAGCGCCCGGCTGGACAGCCTGTTTGCCGACCTCAAGTCCTGGCTACCTTCCCTGCTGCGGCAAGCGGTCGACAAGCAGGCGACGCGAACCTTGATCGCCCCGCAGGGGCCGTTCCCGATCCCTGAGCAGCGCGAGCTGGGTCTGCAGGCGATGCGCATCCTCGGCTTTGACTTTGACGGCGGGCGTCTGGACATCAGCGCCCACCCGTTCTGCGGCGGCGTCCCTCAGGATGTGCGCATCACCACCCGCTACAACGAAAACGACCTGCTAAGCGCCCTGTTCGGCGTGATCCACGAGACCGGCCACGCCCGCTATGAGCAGAACCTGCCCCGCCCTTGGATCGACCAGCCGGTAGGACTGGCCCGCTCTACCGCCATTCACGAGTCGCAAAGCCTGTTCTTTGAAATGCAGCTGGGACGCAGCGAGCGCTTCCTCCACCGCCTGTTGCCGGCGGTGCGCGAACGCTTTGGCGATCGGCCGGCCTTTAGCGAGGAGAATTTTGTCGCCTGGAACCAGCGGGTGAAACCAGGCTTTATTCGCGTTGATGCCGATGAGGTCAGCTACCCGGCGCATGTGATCCTGCGTTATGAAATTGAACGCGCGCTGATCGACGGCGAGATCGAGGTGGAAGATATTCCGTCGCTGTGGGATGAGAAAATGCAGCACTGGCTGGGACTGTCGACCACCGGCAACTACCGGGACGGCTGTATGCAGGATATTCACTGGACCGACGGCGGCTTCGGCTACTTCCCTTCCTATACGCTGGGGGCGATGTACGCCGCGCAGCTGATGGCCGCCGCCCGCCGCGCGCTGCCGACGTTAGACCGCGATATCGCGGAAGGGGATTTCAGCGCCCTGTTTGACTGGCTGCGGCAGAATATCTGGCAGCATGGCAGCCGCTTCACCACCTCGCAGCTGATCCAGCAGGCCACCGGAGAGGATCTTAACAGCCGCTACTTCCGCGACCACCTTACCGCCCGCTATCTGTAATCGTCCGCGCCGGGCTGCCCGGCGCGTCCTTCGCTCCCCGCCTTGTACATTCGGTTACACGCCGATACCAAACACTCACGGAAAGCCCGAAAAGACAAGCATATAGTAATTTCACCGGCCCCGCAGTGGGGTTGAAATTAAGAAAACTTTTCGAGGATATCAGAATGAAAAAAGTATTAGCTCTGGTCGTTGCCGCTGCTATGGGTCTCTCTTCCGCCGCTTTCGCTGCTGACGCAGTAAGCACCACTCAGGCACCTGCTGCTACCCACAGCGCTGCTGCCAAGACCACCCATCATAAAAAACACCATAAAGCCGCAGCAAAACCAGCTGCAGAGCAGAAAGCTCAGGCTGCCAAAAAACACAAGAAAGCAGAAGCGAAACCAGCCGCTGCCCAGAAAGCCCAGGCCGCTAAAAAACACAAAAAAGCAGAAGCTAAACCAGCCGCTCCGCAGAAAGCCCAGGCCGCTAAAAAGCACCACAAAGCTGCCGCTAAACCGGTAGCCCAGAAAGCCCAGGCAGCGAAAAAACACCACAAAACCACCAAACACCAGGCCGCTAAACCTGCTGCACAGCCGGCAGCATAATTCCTCCCGGTGAACCAACCTTCTTAAATAATCGGCGCTGTTTCAGCGCCGTTTTTTCTGGAGAGCACTATGCTGCGGCGCTATCGTTTTGAGCTCATCCTGATCCTGTTAATCATTTGCGCAGTGGTTGCGACCCGCTTTTTCCTCTATTAATTGTTTCGCCCCCTCTCCCGTTTTGCCGCCTGGCGCAGACTTCCCGGAAGGTGAATGTCGCGTAAATATTATTGCCTACCTCTTACCACTCTCTGTACCCTGCCGCTGCCAGCGGCGCAAATAATGCCCGGCGCCCGAAGACGCCAGACACGTTAGCAAGAAACCATCGCGCGCCTGGCTCCCACGCGGCGGCCAGACTCATCACAAAGCACGTACCGCTTCCATCACCAGATAGCCGGTTGCGCCCCAGATGGCCACGGAGACCAGGGAAACATACACCAGTGCGCGAATACCTTTTTTAGACATATACCCTCCGAACGCCGGGGAAATAGAATTCAGGCTATCATCGCCGGTATTACCTCTCTATTTACTCAACGGCGGGGTGACGGTAACAATGTTTTCGGTGAGAAAATGTTTCGCATTGAAAATTATTAAGTGAGGCGTAAAGAAGTGCGAATTCTGGTGAAGTTCTGGCGGGTAAACGTATTATTTTTGCGCATTCCGCTGACAAACCAGGAATAACCTTAAAGAAGTGTTGCTGCATTATTCGCCAATTTCAGTACGTTCTGATACACGAATGTTCTTGCGCCAGACCGCGCTTTCTGCGGAAATAGCAGCAGAAGGTTACTGGTATTAACCGATTGAAATCAGACGGTTTTACCCGCGCCAGGGCCCACCGCGCGCAGATGAGACATGCCGTTTGGCCTGATAAGAATTATTGTTTACTTTCATAAACTTAAATCTCCTGCTACTGTCAATAGACATCATAGCCTCCCCAGAGAGTGATATGCGTAGAAACGTTCTGTTATTACTGTGTTCATTTTATCTGTTACCTCTGGGCGCACATGCCGATGATAACGGACTGAGCGCCAAAGATATTAAGACGTTGTTTTTCGGTCACGATGACCGTAAAGCGGTGAGCCGTCCGGAGGAGAGCCCGTGGGACGCGATTGGCCAGCTGGAGACCGCCAGCGGCAATCTGTGCACGGCGACGCTCATCTCCCCCAACCTGGCGCTGACCGCGGGCCACTGCCTGTTAACGCCCCCGCGCGGCAAGCCGGACAAAGCGGTCGCTCTGCGCTTTATTTCCCGCAAGGGGAACTGGGTGTATGAGATCCACGGCATTGACGGACGAGTGGATCCCGGCTTAGGCAAGCGCCTGAAAGCCGACGGCGACGGCTGGATCGTTCCCTCCGCCGCGGCGCCCTCGGATTTTGGCCTGATCGTGCTGCGCTATGCTCCCTCAGGCATCACGCCGATCCCGCTCTTCCCCGGCAGTAAGGCCGATTTAACCGCGGCGCTGAAGGCGGCGGACCGGAAAGTGACCCAGTCAGGTTATCCTGAAGATCATCTGGATAATCTTTATAGCCACCAGGACTGCATCGTCACCGGCTGGGCGCAAAACAGCGTTCTGTCGCACCAGTGTGACACCCTGCCCGGCGACAGCGGCTCGCCGCTGCTGCTGAAAACCGCAGACGGCTGGCAAGTGATCGCCGTGCAAAGTTCGGCTCCCGGCCCGCAGGATCGCTGGCGAGCGGACAACCGCGCCATCGCGGTGACCGGCTTTCGCGATAAGCTGGAGGCGCTGGCCGGAGAGTAATTACCCCTGCTGCTGGCGCCGCTGCAACAGGTCGGCGATCGGCATCGGTTTACTGAAGTAAAAGCCCTGTAGCCGGTCGCAACCGGCCCGCCGCAGCAGCGCCAGCTGTTGCGGATCTTCAACCCCCTCAGCCACGACCGTCATCCCCAGCGCGCGGGCGATGCGCACCGTGCCGCGCACCATCTCCGCCGCCTGCGCATCACAGTCCACCCGCCCGGCGAGGGATTTGTCAATCTTCAGGCTGTCAAAACGAAAGCGGCGTAAATAGCCGATGCTCGAATAACCGGTGCCAAAATCGTCCAGCGCCACGGCGATGCCCTGGGCCTTCAGATTCTCCACCACCGCCTGCGAACGTTCCGGATTTTCCAGCACATAACTCTCCGTCACCTCCACTTGCAGGCGTGACGGCGGAAAGCGGCAGGCAGCGACCGTCTCCATCACCCGGCTTTCAAAGGCCGGATCGCGAAATTGCGCCGGGGAGATGTTCACCGACAGCAGCAGATCGCTCACCGGCTGCAGGTCGCTGCAGGCACGTTGCAGAACGAACTGGCCGAGGGTGTCAATCAGGCCGCTGCTCTCGGCAATGGCGATAAATGCATCCGGCGCCAGCGCACCCTGCGGGCGACGCGGCCAGCGCAGCAGCGCTTCAACGCCGGTCATCGTCAGGGTATCGGCATCGACTACCGGCTGATACCAGACCTCAAATTCATCCTGCTCCAGCCCCTGACGGATGCCATTCTCGATCATCAGCTGATGACGTCGCACGGCATCCAGCGCATCGTCATACCAGGCCGTCTGCCCCTTGCCGCTCTTCTTGGCGTGGTACATGGCGATATCCGCCCGGCGAAACAGTTCGGTACTGGAGCATTCCGCCGGGGTTCCGCTGGCGATGCCGATGCTGGCGCCGATATAAATTTTGCGTTTGCTCAGTGCCACCGGCGCTTTCAGCAGCTCCAGCGCCGCCCAGGCGAACGCCGCCGCCCGGTCGATCGCTTGTTCGCCGCTCACCGCCATGGCGAATTCATCCCCGCCCATTCTTGCCAGCATGGCCTCCGCCGGCACCCGTTTTTGCAGCGCGCTGGCGATATGGCGGATCAGGGCGTCGCCCACATCGTGGCCATAGTTATCATTCACATCTTTAAATCCGTCCAGATCGATAAACACCACGCACTGCATGTCGTGCTTACTCGTGTCACACACCTGGCTTAACCGCAGCAGCAGCGCTCGTCGGTTGGGCAGCCGGCTGAGCCAGTCAATCAGGGCGATCTCCCGCGCCTGACGTTCGCCGCGGGCCAGCTTATACATGCCGAGGCTGCTGAACAGAATAAACAGCAGGATCAGGCTGGCGGCCACCCCGGCGATCAGCCGCATACTGCCTGATGAGGCCAGGGCCGCTTCGGCGCCGGGCAGACGCGGCTGCCACGCCAGATAGCCCAGCACCTCGCCTCCCTGCGTGCGCAATGGAATACGGTGTTCGCCGGGGCCGTCGCTGAGATGGAGATGACTTATCTGGAAGGTGTCGCCTAAACGCTGCAGCAGCTGAGGACTGATGTGCCGGGTAATGACCAGATAGCGCCGGGTATCGTCAGCCACCTGCAGCCGGCCGGTCGTTGGCCGGATCAGACCGATGCCGACGAAAGCGATCCCTGCCTCGGTGCGCGTGATGCCGGCGAAGGCGTTTTTCCCCTCGCGCAGAGCTTTTGCATGATAACGGATCAGGCTGGTCAGCCCGGCGCCGAGAAATGAAAGGTCTGTCCGGGGCATCACCTGACTCTGAAAGGCGCCCCACAGAATGTGATAATGTTCATCAAGGACAAAGGTGCCGTCGTACAGGTTATTGATTTTGAAGCCCGATCCCCAGGTGTCGTACAGCCATTTTTGATCCAGTCTGGGGGCGTAAGTCTGGGTCACCGCATCGTCCCAGATGGCATTGTCCAGCACCAGGGACAGCACCCGGTTGACCGATGTCTGCACCGCCCCTTCCACCGACAGGACCGAACGCTGCTGGTCAATTTCATTGGATTTGCTGGCAATGAGGTGTTGCGACAGGTAAAGCAGGGAGATCACCGACGCGGTGAGGCCGAGCCCGGCGAGAAAAATCATTATTGACAACGTCCTGGCGGAAGGAATTTTCCGCCAGCCGAAAGCTGTGAACATGCGCAGTCCTCATCGTCACCGGGCACAATAACTGCGGGGCCGGTCTTGAGGTAAGCATACTACAGCGGACCCGTTTTGCCGCCTGGCTTTGCAGGCGGCGCGACGTCAGGCGAGTTTAATTAACACCATGCCGGCAACCAACAGGATGACTCCCGCCCAGCCTTTGTTATTCAGGCGCTGGCCAAACAGCACCCAGCCAGCGGCAATGGTCGCCGCGATACCGAAGCCGCCCCACAGCGCATAGGCAACCGACAGATCGATGCCTTTTACCGCCTGCGAGAGGGCGCTGAATGCGCCCAGCACCGCCGCCAGCGACAGAATGCCATAGACCTTGCGGCGGAAACCGTCGGAAAACTTCAAAAAGACGTTGGCAATAATCTCCAGAACAATGGCGATAGCCAACCAGGCGGCGTGGATCCACTCAAACTGCTGCATGAGCCACCTCCTGCTTCGACGACGCTTTTTTCTGGGTGCCGGACTTAATCAGGACGATCCCCACCACCAGTGTGGTCAGACCGGCTATTTTCAGCAGCGACAAGCTTTCATCAAATAACAGAACGCTGAACAGGGTGATCAGCAAAATGCCAATCCCTTCCCATAACGCGTAAGCCACGCCGAGGGCAATTTTTTTAACTGCAAAGGCGAGAAAAATATATGACAGAGCTATCATGGCCAGCATTAAAATATAGCCGGTATGCCCACCGCTGATGCTTGCCCATTTCATCGACAACGTGCCGGTAATTTCAGCAACAATAGCTAAAGCTAATAAAATCCAATAAAACATGATCCCTTCTCCTGCTTGAGAATATAATCCATTACCGTTTACGAGACGCGTAAACCGGAAAATTTCTGACGTAGATTTCGCTGTGCGCTTGGCGCCAGCTCAGGCAGAAAGAAGGTGACTATAGCGCCGAATGCCAGTGCTGTTCGCCGGCAAAACGGGAAAAAGTGAGGGATACTGCGGGGTGATTTAAAATATACATCCTGAACTGATTGTCCATAAAATTACAATTATCCGCGGTGTTGCTTCTCGTCCGGTGCGGATGGAAATTGTCCTCAGTAGTTAAACACAGGTAGATTTGTAGCATAGTGCTACATTTAATTCAAAGACTTTGCAATTCTTTACGCCGCGGTTTTGCAGCAATGCGTTTTTTCTGAAAAAAAACGTCATTATGCTAATGTAACGCAACCTGTTAACAGGCAAGGAAGATTGAGGACGGGATCCTATGGCTAAACCTATTATTACACTTAACGGACTAAAGATGGTCATCATGCTGGGCATGCTGGTGATCATCCTGACCGGCATTCGCTTTGCGGCAGACATTATTGTCCCGTTTATTCTCGCGATTTTTCTGGCGGTGATCCTTAATCCGCTGGTGCAGCTGCTGGTCCGCTGCCGGGTGCCGCGCGTGCTGGCGATCTCACTGCTGATAGGCCTTATCGTGATGTTAGCCGTTGTGCTGCTGGCCTCGCTGGGGACCTCGCTTAACGAGCTGGCGCGCACCCTGCCGCAGTACCGCAACTATCTCTACGAACCGATGCAAACCATCGCCCCCTGGCTGCAGCGCCTGGGTTTTACCGTCTCGGTGGTGGAGCTTAACAAATACATCGACCCCAACGCCGTGATGACCCTGGTCACCAGTCTGCTCACTCAGCTGTCGAACGCCATGTCCTCGATTTTTCTGCTGCTGCTGACGGTGGTGTTTATGCTGCTGGAGGTGCCGCAGCTCCCCGCTAAACTCCAGCAGCTGATGTCCCGCCCGGTAGAAGGCATGGGGGCTATCCAGCGCGCTATCGACAGCGTATCGCATTATCTGGTGCTGAAGACCGCGATTAGCCTGGTCACCGGGCTGGTGGTCTGGGGGATGCTGGTTCTGCTGGACGTGCGCTTCGCCTTTATGTGGGGGCTACTGGCCTTCGCGCTGAACTATATTCCCAATATCGGTTCCGTACTGGCGGCCATCCCGCCGATCCTGCAGGTGCTGGTGTTCGGCGGCCTGTACGAGGCGCTGGTGGTGCTGGCCGGCTATCTGATCGTTAACCTGGTGTTCGGCAATATTCTCGAACCGCGGATCATGGGGCGCGGCCTGGGGCTCTCCACCCTGGTGGTGTTCCTGTCATTGATCTTCTGGGGCTGGCTGCTGGGTCCGGTCGGTATGCTCCTGTCGGTGCCGTTGACGATTATCGTCAAAATTGCCCTTGAGCAGACCAGCGGCGGGCAGAGCATCGCCTTCTTATTAAGTGATGTGAGCAAACAGTAACCCTTCCCCGGGCCGGTGGCTGACCGGCCCTCCTCTCCTTGTCACCTGCAGTAGACCACTACGCCTTTTGTATTATTGATCCTCATCACAAAGGGCCACTCACCATTGTTACTCTCAGGCTAACGATTGGCCGCCGTGCTTAATTGATGCTCCGCGCCCCGCGTCGCACACTACTCTCCACCAGGACAAACAAAACGATTTGTCGAATCAGGAGGTTAATAATGAATGCCGAACAAACGACGGGGCGGGTCTGGAACCGTCGCCGGACGGAAAAGCAACGGCGGCTGGCCGAGGCCAACATCCCGGGCAAAGTCATCCCCACTGACCAGCTGGTCAGCGTACTGGAAAACCTGCTCGCCCCCGGCGACCGGGTGGTGCTGGAAGGCAACAACCAGAAGCAGGCCGATTTTCTCTCCCGCATGCTGGCGGAAGTCAATCCGCAGAAAATCCACGATCTGCATATGATCATGCCCAGCGTCGGGCGCAGCGAGCACCTTGACCTGTTTGAAAAAGGCATCGCCCGTAAGCTCGATTTCTCCTTCTCCGGTACCCAAAGCCTGCGCATTTCGCAGCTGCTGGAAGATGGGCTGCTGGAAATCGGCGCCATTCATACCTATATCGAACTCTACTCCCGCCTGTACGTCGATCTGTCGCCTAACGTCGCGCTGATCGCCGGCTACAAAGCCGACCGCAAAGGTAACCTCTATACCGGGCCGAGTACCGAAGATACCCCGGCGCTGGTGGAGGCCGCCGCCTTCCACGACGGCATTGTTATCGCTCAGGTCAACGAACTGGTGGACGACGAGTGCGATCTGCCCCGCGTCGATATTCCCGGCTCGTGGATTGATTACGTGGTGGTCGCCGACAAGCCGTTCTTTATTGAACCACTGTTCACCCGCGACCCGCGCCTGATTAAGCAAGAACACATTCTGATGGCGATGATGGCGATCAAGGGCATCTACGCAGAGCATCAGGTGCAGTCCCTCAATCACGGGATCGGCTTCAATACCGCCGCCATCGAACTGCTGCTACCGACCTACGGCGAACAGCTCGGCCTGAAAGGCAAAATCTGTAAACACTGGACCCTGAACCCGCATCCGACCCTGATCCCGGCGATCGAGAGCGGCTGGGTGGAGAGCGTGCACTGCTTCGGCGGCGAGCTGGGGATGGAAGAGTACATCCGCGCCCGCCCGGATATCTTCTTTACCGGCCCGGACGGCTCCATGCGTTCCAACCGCGCCTTCTGCCAGCTGGCGGGTCAGTACGCGGTGGATATGTTTATCGGTTCGACCCTGCAGGTGGATGGACTGGCTAACTCCTCGACCGTCACACGCGGCCGCCTTTCCGGCTTCGGCGGCGCGCCGAACATGGGCCACGATCCGCACGGCCGCCGCCACGCTACCCCTGCCTGGCTCAATATGATCACCGAGCCGGACCCAATGCAGCGCGGTAAAAAACTGGTGGTGCAGATGGTCGAAACCTTCCAGGCCGGCGTGAAACCGACCTTCGTTGAGACCCTCGACGCGGTCGACGTCGCTAAAACCTCCGGCATGCCGCTGGCGCCGGTGATGATTTACGGCGATGACGTCACCCACGTGCTGACCGAAGAGGGTATCGCCTATCTGTATCGTGCGGAAAGCCTGGAAGAGCGCCGGGCGATGGTCGCCGCAGTGGCCGGGATCACCGACATTGGCCTCGGGGTGGACGCAAAACGCGTGGCTGCCCTGCGTCAGAGCGGCAAAGTGGTCTACCCGGAAGATCTGGGTATTCGCCGCAGCGAGGCAACCCGTTCACTGCTGGCCGCCGGCAGCGTCGCCGACCTGGTGGAATGGTCCGACGGATTGTACAACCCACCGGCAAAATTCCGGAGCTGGTAATGAAAATTCTCTCTCCCCTGCACGCCGAAAGTCGCGTCAGCTGGCTGGCGGACACCGCCAGCGCCTGCCTGATTGACGAAGCCCGTCTGAGCCCGAAACCGGGTCTGGTCGACAGCCGCGGCAGCGGCGCGCATCAGGACCTCACGCTGGCGCTGATGGAACGCTCCGCCCGCAGCCTGCAGCCGACCTTCCATGCGCTGGCCCAGCAAAGCTGGCGCCGCCCGGCGGATATCGCGCTGCGCGAAACCGTCGGCCGCCTCGGTCGCGAAGGCGAAGCGCAGATGATGCAGGCCACCGGCGGGGTCAATACCCACCGCGGCGCCATCTGGGCGCTGGGGCTGCTGGTAAGCGCGGTGGCGATGTTGGGTGGAGAGGGTCAATCACAGACGATCGCCGACACCGCCGCCGCCCTCGCCCGCCTGCCCGACAGCCTGGCGCCGAAAAGCTTCAGTAAAGGGCTGCGCGCCAGCCGCCGCTGGCAGGTGCCTGGCGCGCGCGAAGAGGCGCAGCGCGGTTTCCCGCATATCACCGCCCTGGCGCTGCCGCAGTTACAGCAAAGCCGCGCCCGGGGCGCCAGCGAGCCGCAGGCGCGACTTGACGCGCTGATGGCCATCATGACCTCGCTGAGCGATACCTGCGTGCTGTCGCGCGCCGGCATGAGCGGCCTGCAGACCATGCAGCAGGGCGCCCGCGAGGTGCTGGCGGCCGGCGGTTGCGCCAGCGTCGCCGGACGCGCCGCCCTGGCGCGGCTTGACGCGCAGATGCTGGCGCACAACGCCTCGCCGGGCGGCGCCGCCGATCTCCTTGCCGCCACCCTGTTTCTCGACCGGGTTGCCGGCTAACGCATTCAGAGGATGTTATGGAACAGATTACATTGTCATTTCCTGCCAGCCGCGCCCTCAGCGGCAGAGCGTTGGCAGGGGTTGTAGGTTCAGGCGATATGGAGGTGCTCTATACCGCCGCCGGGAGCGATACGCTCCGCGTGCAAATTACCACCTCGGTGGATAACAGCCAGGCGCGCTGGCAGGCGCTGTTCGACCGGCTGAACCTGATCAACGGCCTGCCCGCCGGACAGTTGGTTATTCACGACTTCGGCGCCACGCCGGGCGTCGCCCGTATTCGTATTGAACAAGTCTTTGAGGAGGCCGCTCATGCGTAACGATCGCAGCTTTATCGAACTGCGCGCTCGCGAACGCGCCCACGCCCTGCTGGACGACGGCAGTTACCGCGAACTGCTGGATCCGTTTGACGGCATTATGTCGCCGTGGCTCGGCGCGCAGGGCATCGTCCCGCAGTCCGACGACGGTATGGTGGTCGCCAAAGGCACGATCAACGGCCAGCCGGCGGTGGTGATTGCCATCGAAGGCACCTTCCAGGGCGGCAGTATGGGCGAAGTCTCCGGCGCCAAAATGGCCGCCGCGCTGGAGCTGGCGGCGGAAGATAACCGCAACGGTATCCCGACCCAGGCGGTGCTGTGCCTCGAAACCGGCGGCGTACGTCTGCAGGAGGCCAACCTCGGTCTGGCCGCCATCGCCGATATTCATGCCGCGATTGTCGACCTGCGCCGCTACACCCCGGTGGTCGGCATCATCGCTGGCACCGTCGGCTGCTTCGGCGGTATGTCCATCGCCGCGGCGCTGTGCAGCTATCTTATCGTCACCCGTGAAGCCCGTCTTGGTCTCAACGGCCCACAGGTTATCGAGCAGGAAGCCGGCATTGAAGAGTACGACTCCCGCAACCGGCCGTTTATCTGGAGCATGACCGGCGGCGAAATTCGCGCCGCCAGCGGGCTGGTCGACGCGCTGGTTAACGATGGCGTTAACGCCGTTAAAACCGCGATGAACGAGGCGATCGCCAAAGGCGTACCGGCGCAGCACCGCAGCGACAATTATGACGATTACCTGCGCCGTTTAAGCCAGTTCGACACCCGCCAGCAGGCGGATACCGCGCAGATTAAACAGCTTTTTGCCCGGGAGGAGAAATAATGAGCCAGTTCCCAAACCGCGCCGCGCTGTGGCTGAACAAACTGGCGCCCGACGCGCCGCTGATGAGTGGTCTGTGCCCTTCGGTGCAGGTCGCAGATGGCCAGATTGATGGCGAAAGCGTCCGCTTTATCGCCGTGGTACCTGACGCTAACAACCACTACCCGCGCGCCGCCGGCGGCGAAGTCGGCCTGCTGGAAGGCTGGACGCTGGCGAAAGTGGTCAACGAAACCATCGCCGCTGACGCCGACCAGCCTGGTAAACGGCCGATCGTCGCCGTGATCGATGTGCCGAGCCAGGCCTATGGCCGTCGCGAGGAAGCTTTTGGTATTCACCAGGCGCTGGCCGGAGCGGCAGGCGCCTACGCCAAAGCCCGTCTGGCCGGCCACCCGGTGATTGGCCTGATTGTCGGCAAAGCGATGTCCGGGGCGTTTCTGGCCCACGGCTATCAGGCCAACCGCCTGATAGCCTTTAACGACAGCGGCGTACTGGTTCACGCGATGGGGAAAGCATCGGCCGCGCGCATTACCCTGCGCAGCGTAGAGGCGCTGGAGAAACTGGCGGCAACCATCCCGCCGATGGCCTATGACGTCAACAACTACGCCACGCTCGGCCTGCTCTCTGCTCTGCTTGATATCAACCATCCGGATGCGCCAGACGAAGGCGATCTGTCACTGGTCAGCCGTACCCTGCGCGACGCCATCGCTGACGCGCGCCAGGATCCCTCGCTGAAGTGCCGCCTGGGTGCGGAAAACCGCCGCAGTTCGCAGCAGGTCCGCGACCTTATGCGCGCCAGCTGGTAAGACGTTCGTTCGTACGTAAGTAGTAGAAGAAAACCTGCCGGAAGCCGTCCCCCGGAGCGCGTAATAACCGCGCCGGGCAGGGACGGCTTTTAGAAAAAATAACAATCGCGCCAGTACTCTATTTTATTTACAGGTGATTTATGACTTATGTGATTATTCATGCTCTTGCCCCGATTTTCGTCATTATGCTGCTGGGCTTCTGGGCCGGTAAGGCCGGTATGGTAGATAACAAAAACGTCTCGCTGCTTAATATTTTTGTAATGGATTTTGCCTTACCCGCCACGCTGTTTAGCGCGACGGTACAAACGCCGTGGGCCGGTATCGTCGCCCAGTCGCCGCTGGTGCTGGTGCTGACCGGCGCGATGTGGATCACCTACGCCGGGATCTACTTCCTCGCCACCAGCGTGTTCAAACGCACCCCGCAGGATGCCGCGGTGCTGACCCTCACCGTCGCGCTGCCGAACTACGCCGCGCTGGGCCTGCCGATCCTTGGCAGCGTGCTGGGTGAAGGCGCGTCAACCTCGCTGTCGGTGGCGGTCTCTATCGCCTGCGGTTCGGTCCTGATGACCCCCTTCTGCCTGCTCATTCTGGAACGTGAAAAAGCCCGCGCCGCGGGGGAAAACACCGGTTCTACGCTGGCGATGCTGCCGGTGCTGATGTGGCGTTCAGTGAAAAAACCGATCGTCTGGGGCCCGCTGCTTGGGGTGGTGCTTTCCGCGATCGGCATTAACATGCCGGACCTGCTGCTGGCCTCCATCAAACCGCTGGGCCTGGCCGCTACCGCAGCAGCGCTGTTCCTCACCGGGGTAATCCTCTCGGCGCGTAAGCTGCAGCTCAATGCGCTGATCGCCACCTCCACCCTCGTAAAACTGCTGGTACAGCCGTTTATCGCCTGGGGTCTGGTGATGCTGCTGGGTCTGCATGGCTCCATCGCGATTACCGCGATCTTGATGATTGCCCTGGCCGCCGGCTTCTTCGGCGTGGTCTTCGGCAACCGCTTCGGCGTGCAGTCCCCGGATGCTGAAGCCGTGCTGTTGTTAAGCTCGGTTCTGTGTATCCTGTCGTTACCGTTGTTTATCTCTTTGACTTCAGGACTGTAAACCATGTCATCAACGCCGCGTCCCCACGATTTAGTTTGGTTAAACCACGCCAGCGCCCTGGAAGATATTGCCGAGCCGTGGGTGGTTCAGCAGTGGCGAGCCGCGCTGCCGGTGGTGGTGAGGCGCGACGTTGACGGCCAGGCCCGCATCCCTGTTGGGGTGCGGGGCATGAAGCGCGAGCAGCGTGCCGCCGGCTGGGTACAGGCGCAGAATATCGTGCGCAGCGTCACCCCGGAGATGCTGGTGGAGCGCGAGCGCCTGCTGGGCTCCCCTTTTGTTTCGCAGCCGCCGGTGCAGGCGGCTATCGCCCTGACGCTGGACGACTGGCCCTGGCGCTGGGGCGTCACCGGCAGCACTGGCTACGCGCTGGCGACCGAAATCCCGGTACTCCATGCAGCAAGCGATCTGGATCTGCTGATCCGCGCGCCGCAGCCGCTGGCCCGCGAGGCGCTGCTGGAATGGCAGTCCCGGGTGGCCAAGCTCCCGTGCCGCGCCGATACCCAGGTCGAAACGCCGTACGGCGCCTTCGCCCTCAATGAGTGGCTACGCGATGGGCGGGCGCTGCTGAAAACGTCACACGGTGCGCGCTTAACTACTGCGCCGTGGCGCAGGGAGGAATGATGAAGATTTTGTTTACTTTTCCCGGACAGGGCGCCCAGCGTCCCAACATGCTGGCGGCTATCCCCGACCGCGAAGCGATCCTCAGCCAGGCGCGCGCCGTGCTGGGGGATGAAGTCGAGACTCTCGATAGCGCTGATGCGCTAAAACACACCCGTGCGGTCCAGCTCTGTCTGCTGATCGTCGGGGTAGCCTGGGCGCGCGAGCTACAGCGCCAGGGCGTTAATCCGCAGATGGTCAGCGGCCTCTCCATCGGCGCCTTTCCCGCAGCGGTCATTGCCGGCGCGCTCGATTTCGCCAGCGCGCTGCGGCTGGTAGCCCTGCGCGGCGATCTCATGGAACAGGCCTATCCTGAAGATTACGGGCTGACGGCGATTATGGGCCTGACCCGCCCGCGGGTTGAGGCGCTGATGCAGGGCCACGAGGTCTATCTCGCCAACCTCAACGCCGAAACGCAGATTGTAATCGCCGGACGCGATGAAGCCATGGCCGAAGTGGCACAGCTGGCGCTGCAGGCGGGCGCCAGCAAGGCGCAGCGGCTGGCGGTCAGCGTGCCATCGCACTGTGCGCTGCTGGATAAACCCGCCGCCGCGCTGGCAAAAGCCTTTGCCAACCTGACCTTAACGCGCCCGCAGTGCGCCTATTTAAGCGGCTCGACAGCGCGCGTGCTGTGGGATCCGCAGCGGATCGCCGACGATCTGGCGATGAACATGGCGCGCACCGTCCACTGGCAGGAGGCGATGATCGCCGCCGATGAACGCGACGCGAGACTGGCAATCGAGATGCCGCCCGGCGGCGTGCTCACCTGCCTGACCCGCCAGGCGGGCTGGCGCGGGGAGACCCTTTCGCTGGAACGCAGCGGCGTGGACGTTGCCCGCCATCTGGCGCAGCGGCTTAACGAATAAGGCTCCGGGCGTACATCCTTCCTTCCGCCGCCAGCGCCAGCAGGTCGGCATCGCGCTCGCGATGGTGTGAATAGACAATCGAGATCAGCTGGCGCATCTGGTACGGTTCCGCCAGCTTTAACAGCTGTACATCTTTTTCATAGACTTTCTTCATTCGCCCCGGCAGCAGCGCAAACCCGACGCCCGCCTGCACCAGGCTAATCATCGAAAAGATGTCATTCACCCGGGTGACGATCTCCGGCTCGAAACCAGCGATATGGAATGCTTCCCGAAATCCGGCATAGGTGGCGAACCCCTCCGCCAGCGACACAAACTTGCGATCGGCGTAATCGCGCAGGTCGGCGAGTTGTGAGGCATCCAGCTGCTCCGTCGCCGGGGCGGCGAGAAAAATATCGTCCTCAAACAGCGGCACCACGTCGAAAGCGGTATTATTGAATTCCCCTTCATTGGTGGCGATCAGGATAGCGTCGAGAGCGTCGTCTTCCAGCATATCCAGCAGCATCTGGTTAGAGCCCATGGTCAGATCCAGCTCCAGCTCAGGGCGCCGCAGCTTCATGCCCATGATAATGCGCGGGACGGTTTCCAGGGTCAGGGAATAAAGAGTGCCGATGCGCAGCCGCCCCTGGCCGACGCCGGCGACTTTGCGCGTCGCCTCAAGCCCCCGGCTCATCAGACTCATCACATCCTGACAATATTCCAGCAGCGTCCATGCCGCCTGCAGCGGCAGTAAATTGCGCCCTTTGTGAACAAACAGCGGGCAGCCCACCCCCTCTTCCAGCGTATGCAGCGCGCGGTGGACGCTGACGCTGCTGAGCTTCATCGCTTCGGCGGTTCTGGCGATATTGCCTTTCGCCATAAACATCATAAAGACCGACAACTTGCGGAAGGTGATCTCCTGGTTGATATCGTCTTGCATAGCCCTTCCACACTCCTGATTTGCTTTTCTTTTTCAATTCAAATCAGTATATCGTTTATGACGGCAAAGTTGCAGGCAGAGCGCGGCGCAGGCGGGGAATGGACGCAAAAAAGGGAAGACCGTGGTCTTCCCTTTTGTTCACTTTCAAGTTTGCTTTTACAGCGCCATATCATGCTGCGGCGAGGCGTCGCGCTGAGGCTCAACCGGCTTCGCGGTCGCGGTGGGCGCAGCCGCTGGCATCTGGATCACCGGCGGTTTCGTCAGCTGCAGGGTCGCGGCGGTATCATCCCAAACCTGCTGGGTCAGCGCCACGTTGCCGTTCAGCTTCTGGCCGTAGCTCGGCACGATCTGGTGGATACGGGTCTGCCACTCCGGCGAGTTAAACTGCGTCGGGAACATCTGCTTGAGCACATTGAGGGTGATCGGCGCAGCGGTGGAAGCCCCCGGCGACGCGCCAAGCAGCGCGGAAATGGTTTTCTGCTGATCGACCACCACTTCGGTGCCCAGTTTCAACACGCCGCCCTTCTCTGCGTCTTTCTTAATGATCTGCACGCGCTGGCCGGCCTGGATCAGCTTCCAGTCCTCTTTACGCGCGTCAGGGTAGTACTCTTTCAGCGCGGCGAAGCGGTCATCATCGCTGAGCATCACCTGGCTGACGAGATATTTCACCAGATCGAAGTTGTCGAGACCGACGTGGGTCATCGGCAGCACGTTGTCAGTGGTAGTGGTGCTCAACAGGTCGAAGAAGGAACCGTTTTTCAGGAACTTGGTCGAGAAGGTGGCGAAAGGCCCAAACAGCACCACGCGCTTGCCATCGAGGTAGCGGGCGTCAAGGTGCGGTACCGACATCGGTGGTGCGCCGACCGAAGCCTGGCCATACACTTTCTCGAGGTGCTGCGCGGTGACCGCCGGGTTCTCGGTCATCAGGAACGAACCACCCACCGGGAAGCCAGCATAGTTGTCCGCTTCCGGAATACCGGTTTTTTGCAGCAGCTTCAGCGCACCGCCGCCGGCGCCAATAAAGACGTATTTCGCATCGATGGTCTGCGCCTCGCCGCTCTGCACGTTCTTAATGGTCACGTGCCAGGAGTTATCGGCATTGCGTTTGAAATCGGTGACCTCAGAGGAGGTTTGCAGGGTGAAATGGCTGTTTTTCTTCAGGCTGCCGATCAGCTGCCGGGTGATTTCGCCATAGTTAACGTCGGTACCCACCGGCGTCCAGGTGGCAGCCACTTTCTGCTGCGGATCGCGGCCTTCCATCACCAGCGGCGCCCACTGTTTAATTTGCGCGTGGTCGGTGGAGAATTTCATCCCCTGGAATAAGGTGGTCTGCTGCAGCGCGGTATAACGCTTCTGCAGATAGTCGACATTATCGCCCCAGACGAAACTCATATGCGGCGTGGAATTAATAAAGGAGTGCGGGTCGTGCAAAATACCGCGCTTCACCTGTGCCGACCAGAACTGACGGGAAATCATGAACTGTTCGTTAATATCCAGCGCTTTGCTGACGTCAATCGATCCGTCCGCCCGCTCCGGCGTATAGTTCAGCTCCATATTCGCCGAGTGACCGGTACCGGCATTATTCCAGCCGTTGGAGGATTCCAGGGCCACGCCGTCCAGTTTCTCCACCATCGTCAGGTTCCAGTCCGGCTGCAGCGCCTGCAGCCAGGTGCCAAGCGAGGCGCTCATGATCCCGCCGCCAATCAGCAGGAAGTCGGTTTTTTTAGAGGTATCCGCTTCAGCATGCGTCGCCGCGCTGACGAACATCGCTAATGCGGTAAAGGAAATAATCGTTTTTTTCATTGCAGGCATAATAGAATTATCACGTAGCACACGGTAATAAGAGGCAGCATATTAACGCACTTTTACTTTATTTTAAAATATCATTTACACTCTCGCATTTTTAATCAAATAATTATTTAACTTAAAAAATCAGAGCGGCACTAAAAAATAAGCGTCGGCGTAAAATCTCACTGAAAATTCAGCGCAATTACCGGAATAAATAGAAGAGAGGAATTTCTTTAGTTAATAAAGTGCAGGCGCGCATACCGTTTGTGCGCGCCTGGCTAAAGGCTTAATGGGCGGGAGTGACAGCGCTGCGCTGGGCTTCGCGCAGGGCGAGACGCAGATGATCGTGATGTTTGGTCAGCAGCTCCCGCGCGTGCCAGGCGTCCAGCCCGCTGAGCAGCATCAGGATGGCGGTGCGGCACTGGTGGTGGCAGCTGGTCAGCGCGGCTTTCGCTTCGCTGCGCGTGCAGTCGGTGGCCGCCATGACAATCGCCACCTGCCGCTCCGCCCAGTGTGGACTGTCAGCCTGCAGATCCACTCGCAGGTTGCTGTACACCCGGCCGTCACGGATAGCGAGGCCCGTCGACACCATGTTAAGGATCTGCCGCTGGGCCAGCCGGGCCTTCGGATTGGTCAAGCCCGCCACCGCTTCCGGCCCGGTTTGCGGAGCAATAATAATATCCGCCAGCTGCGCCGCCTCGCTGGCCGCCTGCTGAGTCACCACCGCGATCGGAGCCCCCAGCGACCAGGCGTGGCGCATCGCCCCCCAGACCCATGGGGTCTTGCCGCTAACGGTAAGCGCCAGCAGCATATCGTGGCTGGAAAAGTCCAGCGACTGCAGCTCGAAGGCGCCTAGATCGTAATTATTCGCCGCGGTCTCCCGCTCGGCCATCGCCGGCGTCTGCCCACCTGCAATCAGCCCCACCAGCGCGTGTTTGCCTTCCGGAGAGTAGTCGCTGACCGCCTGGACAGCCGTGCGGCCTGATTCCCCGGCGCCGATAATAACCAGACGCCCTCCCCGGCTCATTGTCGCGGTGGCAATATCAATCAACCGGGCGATATCCGGCAAACAGGCGCCAACCGCCTCCGATATCTGCTTATCATCCTGATGCAGCATCGCCAGCATGTCGGCGGTGGCGAGGCGATCGATGTGGGTGGTATCCGGGTGACGACGTGCCTGCATTGACGCGGTTAGCGAACTGCTCATAACAACCTCCATTTACGACAGAAAAAGCGCATCTCGGCGAAATCAGCGGCCTGATGCATATCCTTATATTCATCAGGACTATTTAACCTCTGTCGCCACTATAAGGGGAATCTTCCGCGCTTTACCGCCGTCGGGGTCACAGTTTACCGTCCCGATCGCCCATTCACGGGCAATTGCCGATTATCTGAACAATCCTGTCTCAGCTCTCATCTTCGCCGTCCGCCTGCATGGCCAGCCAGAAGGATTGTTGACAGAGGTTATAAAATTGTTTGCGCATTGGCTGCACCACCAGGCCGGCGCTATCGATAACCTGCCACTCGATCCAGCACTCCGGGCAGGAGGCGGCATCCTGTTGCGGAAGTTCGAGTTCGTAGCGGTGCTGGATCACCACCCCGCTGCGATGTCGCCAGCGCGCGATCTGCCACTCTGCTTCCGCTTCATGGTCCTGTTCACGATGCTGCGCCAGTTGTTCAACGTGCTGTTGCCGGAGAATATCCCGGACCAGAGATGCCAGTTCCATCATGTCTGCCTTAAGCCTGTGGCGAAAAGCGACAGTTTATCGTGGACGGGACGAGGCTACCGTAGCAAAAGCGGCCTTTTGCTTTGATTACACGGCTTTATGAATGCCACGCTATCAGCGATAATAATCGTTTACTGACTCTATCCGGGATCGTCATGAAGGCATCAGAGCACCCGCCTCGCGTTCGTCAACGCGCCTTACCGTTAAAGCTGAGCACCGCCGTCTCCTTGATGATCGGCAGCGTGATCGGCGCCGTGCTGCTGCTGGTCTATGCCCTGTGGTATATGCAGATCAGCAATGCCACTCGCGATGGTCTGAAAGAGACCGCGCTGGCGGTGGCGCGCACCATGGCCGATATGCCGCAGGTGAAGCGCGGACTGGAGGCGCCGCCGCAGCAGCAAATTATTCAGCCGCTGGCGCAGGCCATCACCCGGCGCAACGACCTGCTGTACGCTATCGTCACCGATATGCAGGGTATTCGCTATTCGCATCCGGACAGCTCAATTATTGGCAAACCCTTCATCGGCCACGATATCCAGCCGACGCTGCAGGGAAAAGAGAACGTGGCCATTAACCACGGCGTGCTGGCCCCGGCGCTGCGGGTGTTTACCCCGGTGTTCAACGATCAGCATCAGCAGATTGGCGTGGTGGTGGTCGGCATTTCGCTGAGTAAAGTGGACGAGCAGATCGCCAACAGCCGCTGGGACGTGCTGCTGACCATCCTGTTCAGCGCGCTGGTCTGCGCCCTCGGCACCTGGAGCCTGGTGCGCGGCCTGAAGCGCGTCCTGCTGGGACTGGAGCCGCACGAAATCTCCACTCAGTTTCAGCAGCGTCAGGCCATGCTTCACGCCCTCAAGGAGGGGGTGGTGGCCGTCGATGCCCATGGTGAGGTTAACCTGATCAACCCGGCGGCGCGCGAGATCCTCTTTTCCGGGCCGGACAAGACGCTCGCTCATACCCCGCTGCTCGCTGACCTGCAGACGGTTTTGCACAGCGGCGAGCCGATGTACGACCGCGAGCTGGGATGCAATGGCCTGTTGCTAATCAGCAACACGGTGCCTATCCGCAGCCAGGAGGCCGTGGTCGGCGCCATCTGTACCTTCCGCGATAAGACCGAAGTCAGCCAGCTGCTGCAGCGGCTGGACGGTATGATGAGCTATGTCGATGCCCTGCGCACCACCTCCCATGAATTTATGAATAAACTGCATGTGATCCTCGGCCTGCTGAATATGAAAAGCTATGGCAAACTCGAGGAGTACGTGCTGCAGACCGCCCATCGCTACCAGGCGGACATCGGCGATATTCAGCACCGCATAAAATCCCCGGTGGTCGCCGGCTTTCTGATAAGTAAAATGCAGCGCGCCACCGAGTGCGGCTTTACCCTTAAGCTGGCGGATGAGAGCCTGGTGCCGGATTGCCCGAATGAGAAGCAGGTCACCGTGCTGGTGACGGTGCTGGGCAACCTTATTGAGAACGCGCTGGATGCCATGAACGGTCAGGCGGAGGGCGAGATCGGCCTGCTGCTGCACTATCAGGACGGCTGGCTAAGCGGTGAAGTGAGCGACGACGGGCCGGGGATCCCGGAAAACAACATCGACGCTATCTTTAACAAAGGTTTCTCCACCAAAGGGGAGAATCGCGGCGTCGGGCTGTTTCTCGCCAACCAGCAATTACGCGAGCTGGGCGGCACCCTCGCCGTCGAGTCGGAACCCGGCGTATTTACTCAATTTTTTGTTCATCTCCCCTGGGATAGTAAAAGGAAACGTGCGTGATAAATGTGTTAATTGTTGACGATGATGCCATGGTGGCCGAACTGAATCGCCTGTACGTGGCAAGGGTTCCCGGCTTTCGTTGCAGCGGGAGCGCTTCGACGCTCAGTCAAGCCCAGGAGATGATTAACGATCCGCAGCAGGAGATCGATCTGGTGCTGCTGGATGTCTATATGCAGCAGGACAGCGGGCTCGATCTGCTGCCGACTATCCGTCAATCGGGGCGCGCCATTGACGTCATCATGATCACCTCAGCGGCGGATGCCGCCACGGTGCAGACCGCCATGCATTACGGGGTAGTCGATTACCTGATCAAACCCTTCCAGTTTCCCCGTTTTGAAGAGGCGCTCACTACCTGGCGGGAGAAGCGCAAGCTGATAACCGGCCAACCCTATTACGAGCAGGCCGACGTTGACCGCCTGCTGCACGGCGGCACGCCGGAGGCCAGCGACGCGCGCAAGCTGCCCAAGGGGCTTACCGCGCAAACCCTGCGCACGCTGTGCCAGTGGATTGACGCCCACCCGGACGTTGAATTCTCTACCGATGAGCTGGCGGCGGCGGTGAATATCTCCCGCGTATCCTGCCGTAAGTATCTGATCTGGCTGGCGCAGATCAATATTCTCTATACCACTATCCACTACGGCGCCACCGGGCGGCCGGTCTATCGCTACCGGCTGGTGGCCGAACAGTACAGTTTGCTTAAGCAGTACAGTCAATAACGCGGTAGCCGCTATCCAGCGCCGCAAAGCGCAATCGCTGCGGCGATGAAAGTATAATGTCGCGATTTTTGGTGACGAAAATCGCGTCGATATCCTGCCGTTGACGCAGCGCTGCACAGCCTTTCTCGACGCCGAGACCGAACAGCAGCGTGGTCCAGATATCGCCGTCTAAAGAATCAGTGGAAATCACCGTGACGCTGTCGAGTTCGTTATCCAGCGGGTAACCGCTGCGCGGGTCGAGAATATGGTGCCAGCGCCTGCCATCCTGCTCGAAATAACGTTCGTAGGTGCCCGAGGTGACCACCGACTGTCCGTTAACCGTCAGAGAGCCGATCAGCGCCTGCGCATCGGCAAACGGTTTTTTCAGGCCAATGGCCCATTCGCCAAGGGTATGCACGTTGCCGCCGAGGTTGATCAGCGCCTTTTCCACCTGCTGCTGACGGAGATAATCACGCACCCGGTCAGCGATATAGCCTTTGGCGATCGCCCCAAGATCCAGCTCCATCCCCGGCTGCTGAAGAAACACGCTGCCGGTTGCCTCATCCAGGATCACCTCTTGCGGGCGGGTCAGCGCCAGCCGGGCCCTGATTTCGCCGGCGTCAGGCACGCTGTGTCCCTGAAAGCCAATTCGCCACAGCTTCACCAGCGGCCCAATCGCGAGGTTAAAGGCGCTGTCGCGCACCATGCTGGCGGCTTTGGCGCACTGAATGAGCTGAAAGACCGGGCGGCTGACCGTCACCGGGTGACGTCCGGCGGCGTGGTTGATATCCATTACCTGCGACTCGGCGCGGTTAACGGTAAGCAGATCTTCGTAGCGTTTGATTAACTGAAATACGCGGGAGGCCAGCGCCTCATTATGGGAGCAGAGTTTGAGCTGGATGGGAGAACCCATCAGAACGGCGGAGTAGCTATAGACGCGGTTATCAGACATCGGGCTCTCCTTAGAAGGGATAAGCCGGGCGGCGAGAGCGCCAGCCCGGCATCAGCAATTACGTCTTATCCTCTGGCGCGTTTCGCCGCCTGGCGACCCGCGAGGGTGCCGAAGATGATGATATCCGCCACCGCGTTACCACCGATACGGTTGCCGCCGTGGATCCCGCCGACCACCTCACCGGCGGCGTAGGCACCGCGGATCGGCTGCCGGGCAACGTCCAGCACTTCGCCATCGGTGTTAATGGTCACGCCGCCCATGGTGTGGTGCACCCCCGGGGCGATACGGATGGCATGGAACGGACCTTCGTTAATCGGCGCGCGCAGCGCGGTGGTACGGCCAAACTGTTCATCATGCTGTTTTTCCACCGCCCCGTTGTAGCACTCAAGGGTGGCGAGGAAGGCATGGTAATCCATCCCCAGTTTATCCGCCAGTTCACGCGGCGAGCTGGCGCTGGTGACGAAGCCTTTGGCGATGTACTCATCGGCGGCTTTGTTTTTCGCCCGCACATGTTCGTCAAAGACGATGTACGCATAGTGTTCCGGTAGGGCGATAATCGCCGCGGAGACTTTATCGCGGGTCTCCATTTCGTTGAAGAAGCGGTTACCCTGCTGGTTGACGAGGATCGCCCCGCCGCCGCGAATCGACTCGGAAATCAGATAGGAGGTCTGCTGTTCAACGGTCGGGTGGATTTGAATTTCGCCCATATCCACGGTACCGGCGCCAATGCGCTCCAGCAGCGCGATACCGCTCCCGGTGGCCCCTTTGTGGTTGGTGGTGACGAAGCCTTCGAGGTCAGGACGATACTTCACCACCATCGCGCTGTTGGCGCTGAAGCCGCCGGTGGCCACCACAATGCTTTTAGTCTGGACTTCTACGATCTCGTTTTCGTCGTTGATCAGACGCACACCGCTGACTTCATCGCCGCTCATCAGGATCTCTTCCACCGAGGTATCCAGCAGGACGTCGATGCCGCGTTTGGTGATGTTGCGCACCAGGCCGCTAATCAGATAGCCGCCGACCGCTGACCCGTCGCGCGGACGGTGGGTGCGGTCAATGCTCATCCCGCCGGTGGTGGTGATATCGTTGAGCATAATGCTGCGGTCCGCCAGCCATTCAATGGCTTGCGGGGCATTCTCCACAAAGCGGCGCAGCAGCTGCGGATTGTTTTTATTGTGCCCGCCCCTCAGGGTTTCCTGATAGAACAGCTCTTTGCTGTCCTGAATGCCTTTCACGCGCTGGAAGCGGGTCTCCGCGGCGTTCATCCCGGCGGAAGCCTTGATGGTGTTCCCGCCAATGGTCGGCATTTTCTCGACGATCAGCACGCTGGCGCCTTCGTCGTGAGCCTGAATGGCGGCCGCCAGGCCGGCTCCGCCGCTGCCGACGACCACCACATCATAGCTTTTCGGCGCGGCGTCATTGCCGCCCTCTTCCGCCGCCAGCGCTTTGCTCGATTTCAGCATCGCTTTGGCGACCGCTTTTTTCACCGCCTCGCTCTGGCTGGTGGCCCCGGAAATGGCGTCGACGTGCGGGGTATTGGCGGTGAGAATACGTTCGCGGATCTCTTCGAAGCTGGTGGTGAACTCCACGGTCTGCACCGGGCTCGCCGCCAGTTCGATATCGGCGATATGGTCATTTTCGAGGCTGACGTTGATCACCAGTTCATTGGCGTCATCCTGAACGGTTTCAACAAACATCCCCGGCTTAAATTTAGCGTCGCCCATGCTCATGTCGCGGATCATCGCTTCCACCAGCGAGAAGCGCCACAGCGGTTCCGGAATGTGCAGCGCTTCGCGCTGGGTGCTGTCGATAAACAGCTCCAGCTCTTCACCCGCGGCGATACGAGCCGCCCAGTCAGGATAGGCGATGCAGGCGCGGCCCACAGCGATCAGGTCATAGCCGTGATCGAGGCCCAGCTCGGCATCGGCAACGTTAACCACCCCGCCGACGCCCATCACCGGCACCTGAGCCAGAGTGTCAGAGCGCATGGCGCAGTATTTCTCGATCAGCGGCGTCGGGTCGCTGGTATCGACGATAGAGGGACGCAGGGTCGCGCCCACCGAGAAGTGCAGATAATCGACGCCGCGAGCGGCCAGTTTTTCCAGCAGATACATGGTGTCATCGAAGCGGATCCCCGGGACCTCCATCTCTTCTGGCGAGAAGCGGTAGCCGATGATAAAGGCATCGTCAGCGTACTGGCGGGCCATTTTATGGGTGATGTCGAGAACCGCCAGCGGGAAGCGGGCGCGATTGTCGCGGCTACCGCCCCATTCGTCGTCGCGCTGGTTGGAGTTTGGCGAATAGAACTGCTGAATAAGGTAGGTGTTGGCGCCGTGAATTTCGACCCCATCGAAGCCGGCAAGGATAGCGCGGCGGACGCCCTCGCCAAACTTGGCGATCATCCCCTCCACTTCTTCTCCGCTCAGCGCCCGCGGCATCGCGGCGCCCTCACGCGGGGCGGCGATGGCGCTCGGCGCCACGGGCTGACGTCCGCCAATCAGCTGCGGGTCGACCATGCGGCCGCCGTGATAGATCTGCAGAATCGCTTTCGAACCTTCCGCTTTAATTGCTTCAGCGATTTTCGCCAGGCCGGCGATTTTTTCATCGTTATCGATACCGATAGCGCCCGGGAAGGCCAGACCGTAGTCATCAATAAAGCAGCACTCAACAATAATGGTGCCGATACTGCCGGCGCGGGCGCGGTAGTACTCCACCAGCTCGCTGGTGACAGTCCCGTCGAAATAACCGGTGCAGGTGGTCATCGGCGCCATCAGCAAACGGTTTTTCAGCTCCGTACCATTTGGTAAAGTAAATGGCTGCAAAATACGTTCGTTACTGGTCATAAGTTACGCTCCAGATTTTGAAATATTAAAAATTCAGAATGGGGTGACGGAATCATTAATGGTTGTGGTTTTTCAATTCCTGTTGTCATGCTAATAATATAGCGACTTTTTTAGTTACTAAATCAATTACGTTAGTTATAAAACTATTTAACCCCAGCAATAACATCGCTACCCCTATTGTATTATTAAAATAATAAATAGCATTTACATAATACAAATGAAGGATAACATTTTAGATACTTTCGTTAACATTCAAAGCGACCAACCATCAAGATTATTTGTTTTTATTTCATAGACATAGGCATGTGTCGAGTAAAAACAGCATTAATTGTACATTTTTATTTTAACATTTATCGATATTTTCGCCAAAATAACACCTCATCAGATAGGGTTATATCGAAAATAAAAAAAATAGTGAAATCACCTGCTTTTCTTGATCTCGATCAATTGCAACGACCATTGAAAGCGCAATATATAAATAACCAACAAATTTAATTTAACGCCCATCAAACCGCGTTAAATAATCGCCAAGACGATACTCAGAAACGCAAAATAAAAACTAAAGTAATTTTTGTAATTAAAGAAATCACTGAGCGCATCGCTGGCGGAAACGTTATTTTCAACAACTTGCAGATACTCATTATGAAAGAGAAAAAGACAACCATACCGCCTGCCGGTGCAGTCAATCCAACGACTGCGAATAAAAAACGTCTCCTGATGATGGCGCTGCCGATTATCGTTGCTGTGCTATTACTCTTCGTCCCGGTCCCGGACGGCCTGCCGCCGTACGCCTGGCACTACTTCGCTATCTTCGTCGGGGTGATCGTCGGGTTGATTTTTGAACCACTGCCGGGCGCCGTTATCGGCATCACCGGCGTGGTGGTCATCGCCCTGTGCAGTCAGTGGCTGCTGTTCAGCCCGGAACAGATGGCCGCACCCGGCTTCAAAATGGCTGGCGCCTCCTTTAAGTGGGCGGTGAGCGGCTTCGGCAACTCCACCGTGTGGCTTATCTTCGGCGCCTTTATGTTCGCCGCCGGCTACGATAAAACCCAGTTCGGCCGCCGCCTGGCGCTGATTCTGGTGAAATATCTCGGCCGTCGCAGCCTGACGCTGGGCTACGCCATCACCTTCGCGGATCTGCTGCTGGCGCCGTTTACGCCGTCGAATACGGCGCGCAGCGGGGGCACCATTTACCCAATTATCGCCAACCTGCCGCCGCTGTACGGTTCAAAACCGAACGATCCTAGCGCGCGTAAAATCGGTTCCTATCTGATGTGGGTAGCGATCACCGCCGCCTGTATCACCAGCTCGATGTTCCTGTCGGCACTGGCGCCGAACCTGCTGGCGCTGGCGCTGGTAAAAAGCATCGTCGGTATCAACATCTCCTGGGGCACCTGGTTCATCGCCTTCCTGCCGCTTGGCGTACTGCTGATCCTGACCATGCCGCTGCTGGCCTACTGGTTCTACCCGCCGGAAGTGAAAGTCAATAACGAAGTGCCGCTGTGGGCCGCTCGTGAACTGGAAAAACTGGGCAAACTGTCGCGCAATGAGATCCTGCTGCTGGTGTTCGTCTGCTTCGCGCTGATGATGTGGATCTTCGCCGCCGACTGGATTGAACCGGCCCTGGCCGCCCTGCTGGTTATCGTGCTGATGCTGTGGACCGGCGTGCTCTCCTGGAGCGATATCACCAACAATAAAGCGGCGTGGAACACCTTTGTCTGGTTCGCCACCCTGGTGGCGCTGGCCGACGGCCTCTCCTCCACCGGCTTTATCGCCTGGCTGGGTAAAGAGGGCGGCGCGCTGATGAGCGGTATCTCCCCGGGGATGGCGACCATCGTCCTGCTGCTGGCGTTCTACCTGCTGCACTATCTGTTTGCCAGCACCACCGCGCACACTACCGCGTTGCTGCCGGCCATGCTGACCATCGCCGCCACCATTCCGGGAATGAATATGGAAGTGTTCGTTCTGCTGATGGTGACCTCGCTGGGCGTGATGGGGATCATCACCCCGTACGGTACCGGCCCGAGCCCGATCTACTACGGCAGCGGCTATCTGCCGACCAAAGATTACTGGCGCCTCGGCACCATCTTTGGCGCCATCTTCCTGGCCGCCCTGCTGCTGATTGGCTATCCGTGGATGTCCATGATGTTCTGATTCATAACCGCCGGGAGCACCCCGGCGGTTTTTATCTTTATGGAGTAAGTGATTATGTCGACTAAACCGTTTGTTTATCAGGATCCATTCCCGCTGGCGCACGACGATACCGAATACTATCTGCTCAGCAAAGAGCACGTCTCCGTCGCCGAGTTTGACGGCCAGGAAGTGCTGAAAGTGGAACCGCAGGCGCTGACCCTGCTGGCGCAACAGGCCTTCCACGATGCCGCCTTTATGCTGCGCGTCTCCCATCAGCAGCAGGTGGCCTCGATTCTGCTCGACCCGGAGGCCAGCGATAACGATAAGTATGTCGCCCTGCAGTTCCTGCGCAACTCGGAAATCGCCGCCAAAGGCGTCCTGCCCACCTGTCAGGACACCGGCACCGCCATCATCATGGGTAAAAAAGGCCAGCGCGTCTGGACCGGCGGCGGCGACGAAGCCGCCCTGGCGCAGGGCGTGTACAACACCTATACCGAAGATAACCTGCGCTACTCCCAGAACGCCCCGCTGGATATGTATAAAGAGGTCAACACCGGCACCAACCTGCCGGCGCAGATCGATCTCTACAGCGTAGACGGCGACGAATATAAATTCCTGTGCATGGCGAAAGGCGGCGGTTCCGCCAATAAAACCTATCTCTAGCAGCAAACCACGGCGCTGACCCCCCCGGCGAAGCTAAAAAACTATCTGGCCGAGAAGAGGCGCCCCCTCGGTACCGCCGCCTGCCCGCCGTACCACATCGCCTTTGTCATCGGCGGGACTTCGGCGGAAGCGACGCTGAAGACCGTCAAGCTGGCCTCCACCCGCTACTACGACGGCCTGCCGACCGAAGGCAACGAGCACGGTCAGGCGTTCCGCGATGTGCAGCTTGAACAGGAACTGCTGCAGGAAGCGCAAAACCTCGGCCTCGGCGCGCAGTTCGGCGGCAAATACTTCGCCCACGATATCCGGGTGATCCGCCTGCCGCGCCACGGCGCCTCCTGTCCGATCGGCATGGGCGTCTCCTGCTCCGCCGACCGCAACATCAAAGCCAAAATCAACCGCGACGGCATCTGGATTGAGAAGCTGGAGAGCAATCCAGGAAAATATATCCCTGAACATCTGCGTCAGCAGGGCGAAGGCAAGGTGGTCAGCATCAACCTGAATCAGCCGATGAGCGAGATCCTGGCGCAACTATCTGCCCATCCGGTTTCCACCCGCCTGAGCCTCAACGGCACCATTATCGTCGCCCGCGATATCGCGCACGCTAAGCTGAAAGAGCTGCTCGACAACGGCGAGGAACTGCCGCAGTACGTGAAAGATCATCCGATCTACTACGCCGGCCCGGCCAAAACGCCTGCCGGTTACGCCTCCGGCTCCCTCGGCCCGACCACCGCTGGCCGCATGGACTCTTACGTCGATCTGCTGCAGTCCCACGGCGCGAGCATGGTGATGCTGGCGAAAGGCAACCGCAGCCAGCAGGTCACCGACGCCTGCCACCAACACGGCGGCTTCTACCTCGGCAGCATCGGCGGCCCGGCGGCGGTGCTGGCGCAACAGAGCATCAAGAGCCTCGAGTGCGTGGCCTACCCGGAACTGGGGATGGAGGCTATCTGGAAAATCGAAGTGGAAGATTTCCCGGCGTTTATTCTCGTCGACGATAAAGGCAACGATTTCTTCCAGCAGATCCAGAACAAGCAGTGCGCTGGCTGTAAACAGCACGGCTAACACCCCCTTCTGGCGCTAACAGCAGGCCGTCGCCGTTCAGGTGACGGCTTTTTTTATGCCCGCGCCGCGCCAGCTTGAATTCACTTCCTGCCAGGCTATGCTCAACTACAAGTCCTACCTTGCTTGCTGAAAAATAACAATAATTCTCTTTCTCAGGTGCTTCTATGAACAGGATAAGCGTGGTTATCCTCTGGGTACTGGCGCTGCTGGCGTTACAGCCGGCGCTGGCCGCAGAGCCTCGGCAGCAGCCAACCGCTCGCGAAAAGGCGCGCACGGTATATATTTTCCACCAGCCGGTAGTGATGTTGCAGGCGACCTTTGGCCAGACGACGCCAGAAGAGCGCGTGCTGCGCACCCGCAGCGCCCTGCGCGCATTTACCGAGGATGATATTCGCCAGCCGCTGCGGATCGTGCCGGTTATTCGCTATGGTCAGCCGGGACGGCTGTTTCTGATGAACGGCAAACCGGTGCTGCTGTTGAGCCAGGCGGATCTCGACGAGGGCGATGACTTAAGCCTCGACCAGGCGGCCCAGCGGGTGCTGGCGCGGATGGAAGCCCAGCGCACCGGCCTGCAGGAACAGTTCAATCAACGCTATCTGCTGATCTCCGCCGGTAAGGCCCTCGCGCCGGGGCGCTGCTGCTGGCGCTGTTTTACTACGGCGCTTTCCGCGCCTGGCGGCGGGTACGGCGCTTTTTCCAGCTGCGGATCCTCGAAAAGCGCAGCGCTATTCCTCAGCACTGGCGGCGCTTTCTCGGCAATATCGAGGTCCGATTGTATGCCGCGCTGGCGATCCTCGTCGGTGTCCTGGCCTGTTACATCTGGCTGAGCTGGGCCTTCAGTCTGTTTCCCTGGACGCGCGTATGGAGTGAATCGCTGGGTGACTGGTCGCTGGGGGTGATCCGCGATATCTCGCTGTCGATTGTCGCTTCCCTGCCGGGGCTGATGATCGTGGTGCTTATTTTTCTCATTACCTGGCTCATCATTCGCCTGGTGAAGGTGGTTCTCGACCAGGTCGCCGCCGGCCGCATTCAGGTTCCCGGCATTCATCCGGAGACCGTGAGCGCTACCCGTCGGCTTATCTCGGTGGTCATCTGGCTGTTCGCCCTCTCCGCCGCCTACCCGTTTCTTCCCGGCGCCAACTCCCTTGCCTTCAAGGGCATCAGCGTGTTCTTCGGCCTGATGCTGACCCTCGGCTCGACCGGGGTGATGACCCATGCGATGAGCGGCCTGGTGCTAATCTACTCCCGGGCGCTGCGTAAAGGCGACTGGATCCGCCTCGCTGACAATGAGGGACAGGTCAGCGAGATTGGCGTGCTGGCGACCAAGATCCTCACCCGTGAGAATTACATCGTGACGGTACCGAACGCGGTGGTAGTGAGCGGCAAGATTGTCAATCTCAGCGCCGAGAGCAGCGACGGCGGGTTCAATCTCACTACCAATGTCACCATCGGGTACGATACGCCCTGGCGCCAGGTTCATGCGCTTCTGGAGCTGGCGGCGAGACGCACCCCCGGGGTCGATCAGCAAATTGCGCCGGTGGTGCGTAAGCTGGGGTTGCTCGACTGGTACACCTCGTATGAGCTGCAGGTGCGCTTATTACCCGCGACGAAGCTGCCAGATGGCCGTAACGCGTTACACAGCAGCATTATTGATGTGTTTAACGAATTCGGGGTGCAGATTATGTCGCCGAACTATGTGATGCAGCCCCGAGCCGCAGTGGTGGTGCCGCAGGAAGCCTGGTACGCCGCCCCGGCTGTCGCGCCGCAGGAGCCTGAGAAATAAGGGTTAACGTATCGGGAATGTCGCCGGGTGGCGCTGCGCCTTACCCGGCCTACAGGATCCTCTCACAGGCTTACACCTCGCAGGCCCGGCAAGCGCAGCGCCGCTGCGCAATCTATCGGCGCCGTACCCGCCATTATGCCGGGTGGCGGCTACGCCTTACCCGGCCTATGTACGTACGACCTGCCGTTAATTTATTCACCATTGTTGCTGAAACTGCCGATGCTGGCGGCCTCAAAATCGCTGAGACGTTCCCGGAAGGCCGGGGCAGCCCGCATGGATGCGGGCTGAGGGCCGTGTTTTGCAGGGACGCTGCCTCGGCCCGACCCGAAGCCTGCAGGGATAAGTCGAAGGCACCACGCAGTGGCGATTTTGCTGGCCGGAGCCCGGGGGTACAGGGGGCGGCGGCGACTGGCCGCCCCCTGTGCGCTCCCTGCGCCATAAGAGACATAACGCAGAAGATCAACCGGGAGCGCAATCTGCCCGGAATTAACATAGACGTTGTAGCCCTGCCAAACGTTGTGGCCCTGCCAAACATAGTGCGAACAGGGACATTTCCGGTTGTGCCGTTATTTCGCCGGGTGGCGGCTACGCCTTACCCGGCCTACGGGGTCTACAGGCGATCTTCGCTTCCCAGGCCCGGCAAGCGCTGCGCCGCCGGGCAATCTATCGGCGTCATACCCGCCATTATGCCGGGTGGCGGCTGCGCCTTACCCGGCCTACAACAACTGCCGGGCAATCCGACTCGGACGACGACTTAACCCCGCCCGGCGTCGATGTCGTCAAACACCTGCTGCGCCAGATGCATCGTGGCATTGGCCGCCGGCAGTCCGCAATACAGCGCAGAGTGCATGATCAGCTCTTTCAGCTCATCGCGGGTCACCCCGTTGTTAAACGACGCGCGTAGATGCATCTTCAGCTCCGCCTCGCGATTGAGAGCGATCAGCATGGCAATGGTGATCATGCTGCGGGTGTGGTGGTCGAGCCCCGGACGCGTCCAGGTCTCACCCCAGGCGTAGCGGGTGATAAAGTCCTGAAACTCGTCATTCAACGGCGTCAGATACTGCAGGGTACGGTCGACGTGGGCGTCGCCCAACACTTTGCGCCGCACCGCCATTCCGTCCTGGTAGCGCTGTTTATCCTCCATGGCGTTCTCCCTGGAAAAAGCTCAGCAGCGCTGAAGTAAAGCTTTTCGCCGCCTCAATGTTTGACAGATGCGATGCCGGCAGAACCACCACCTGGGAAGCGGGGATCTGCTGCTGCAGAAAATTGGCGTCAGCGACCGTGGTGACAGGGTCACTTTCCCCGGCGATGATTAATGTCGGCAGCGGGATCTTCCCCGCTTCGCCCCGCAGGTCGGCGGCGGCCAGCGCCTCACAGCAGGCGGCATAGCCTTCGGCATCGGTATGGGTCAGCTGGTGACACAGGGCCTCCACCACCTCCGGCGCCTTCTGGCGAAACGCGTGGGTGAACCAGCGGTCCGCCGCCCCGGCGGCCACCACCGCCATTCCTTCCTGGCGTACCGCCCGCGCCCGCGACAGCCAGCTGGCCTGATCGCCGATGCGCGCCGCGGTGTTGGCGACGGCCAGACCATAAAAACGCTCTGGCGCAAAGCGGCCCAGCCACAGACCGGTCAGACCGCCCATCGAAATCCCGCAGAACCAGGCCCGGTCGATATTCAGATGATCGAGCAGCGCAATTACATCTTCCCCCAGCTGGGCGAGGGTCACTTTGCCATTTTTCGTCGTTTTACCGTGGCCGTGGGTGTCGTAGCGCAGCACCCGGAAATGGGCGGTTAGCGCCTCAATTTGCGGCTGCCACATCGCCCGGGTGGTGCCCAGCGAGTTGGAGAGAACGATAACCGGCGCACCTTCCGGTCCGTCGAGTTGATAATCAAGATTCATCATGTTGCTCCTGATAACGCGCCAGCACCTGGCGCACAAAGCATTCGGCGCTGCCGGTCGCCGTTGCCGGGTCCAGCAGCGTGGTTAAACGTTCGCGGGAGAGATACTGGCTGACCTGCGGATCCGCCGCGAGCAGATCGACCAGCGGACAGAGGCGGTCCAGCGCCTGACGGCACAGCGCCTCAATATGATGATGCGCCTCGGCTTTGCCGATGAATTCCGCCAGCGCCAGGGTCACCGCCTCAGCCATAATCAGCCCGTGGGTAATATCGAGGTCGGCGCGCATCTTCTGCGGGAAGACCTGCATGTCGCGCACCAGCGCCTCGCTTTGCGCCAGCGCCCCGCCCACCAGGGTAATCAGCTCCGGCAGCGTCTCCCACTCCGCCTGCCAGCCGCCCAGCGCCCGCTCGTGCTGCTGAATCTGGCTGGCGTAGAGGGTCGCCATCAGCCCCGGCGTGCGCTGGGCGGCGGTCAGGATCGCCGCGCAGGCCACCGGATTGCGCTTATGCGGCATCGTCGACGAGCCGCCGCGCCCTTCCGCTACCGGCTCGCCCACCTCAGCCACTTCGGTCTGCATCAGCAGGGAGAAGTCGTTAGCGAATTTCCCCAGGGTGCCGCAGACGCCGGCGAACCAGGCGCCCGCCTCCAGCAGCCGATCGCGCTGGCTGTGCCACGGGGTATCCGGCAGCGTCAGACCAAGATTCTGCGCCAGCGCCTGGCCAACCGCCGGCCCTTTCTCTTTTAGCGCGTCCAGGGTCCCCGCGGCGCCGCCGAACTGCAGCACCAGCAGACGCGGACGCATCTCGCGCAGCCGCTGCTGCCAGCGCAGGAGCGCGTCGAGGGTACCCGCCAGCTTCAGGCCAAAGGTCACCGGCAGCGCGTGCTGCATCCAGGTCCGGCCCGGCATCACGGTATCGCGATAACGATCCGCCTGGAGAGCCAGGGCCGCCAACAGCTGCTCAAGCAGGGTCTCAGCGGCCTCCAGCGCCCCGCGCAGCTGGAGCACCAGACCTGTGTCGATGGCGTCCTGACTGGTGGCGCCCCAGTGAACGTAGCGCGCGGCGTCCGGATCCCGCGCTTTTACCTGGGCCGTCAGCTGTTTCACCAGCGGGATCGCCAGGTTACCCGCCCCCACCGCCGCCTCGCCGAGGGCGGTAAAATCGATCGCCTCGTGGCGGCAGGCGGCGACAATCGGCCCGACCGCCGCCGTCGGCACCATGCCGCAGGCGGCCTGCGCCTGGGCCAGCGCCGCTTCAAAATCCAGCATGCCCTGCACCCGCTGCGCGTCGCTGAACCAGTCGGTCAGCGGACTGCTGCGCAACATCGGGGTCAACAAACTCATTCTGGCTCCTTAAACACGTTCAATAATCAGGGCGATCCCCTGCCCGACGCCGATGCACATGGTGCACAGCGCGTAGCGGCCGCCGGTCCGTTTCAGCTGGTAAGCCGCGGTCATCGCCAGGCGGCCGCCGGAGGCGCCGAGCGGATGCCCCAGGGCGATCGCCCCGCCGTTGGGGTTCACATGGGCGGCATCGTCCGGTAAGCCCAAATCGCGGGTCACCGCCAGCGCCTGGGCGGCGAAGGCTTCATTCAGCTCAATCACGTCCATCTGGGCTAAAGTCAGGCCGGTCTGCGCCAGCACCTTCCGCACCGCCGGCGCCGGGCCAAAGCCCATAATGCGCGGCGCCACCCCCGCCGTCGCCACGCCGACCACCCGGGCCAGCGGTTGAAGATCGTTGGCCGCCAGCGCGGTTTCGCTGGCCAGCAGCAGCGCGCAGGCGCCATCGTTAACGCCGGAGGCATTCCCGGCGGTGACGCTGCCGTCGGCGCGCACCACGCCGCGCAGTTTAGCCAGCGCCTCCAGCGAGGTGCTGCGCGGGTGTTCATCGCGGCTAAACCGCAGCGGCTCGCCTTTGCGCTGCGGCACCTGGACGGCGATCAGCTCATCGGCGAAACGTCCTGCCTCCTGGGCCGCGGCGGCGCGCAGTTGACTGCGCAAGGCGAACGCGTCCTGATCGGCGCGGGAGATGGCAAACTCATCGGCGACGTTTTCCGCCGTCTCCGGCATGGAATGGACACCGTACAAGGCTTTCATCTGCGGGTTAATAAAGCGCCAGCCGATGGTGGTATCTTCCATCTGCATGTTGCGGCTAAAGGCGCTCTCCGCTTTACCCATCACAAACGGCGCCCGGGACATGCTCTCCACCCCGCCGGCGATCATCAGCTGCGTTTCACCGCTTTTAATCGCCCGCGCCGCGACGCCGATCGCGTCGAGGCTGGAGCCGCACAGGCGGTTGATGGTGCTACCGGGCACGCTCTCCGGCAGCCCGGCCAGCAGCAGCGCCATGCGCGCCACGTTGCGGTTGTCTTCCCCGGCCTGGTTGGCGCAGCCCAGAATCACATCGTCAATGCGCGAGGGATCCAGCCCCGGGTTACGCTCCAGCAGCGCTTTCAGCGGCAGCGCCGCGAGGTCGTCGGCGCGCATCGTCGCCAGAGTACCACCAAAACGGCCAAAGGGTGTACGCACCGCATCACAGATAAATGCCTGATTCATCATAGGTTCCTTACGCGCTTTCCGCCAGTTGTTCAAAGGTCAGCGTCACCGGAGTGATGCGCTGCAGCTCTTCAAAAGAGAGACCGTTAAAGATTTCCCGCACCACCGGGCCGCGGTCCGTAATGTCGATCACCGCCAGGTCGGTATAGATCCGGCTAACGCAGCCGACCCCGGTCAGCGGATAGCTGCACTGTTCCACCAGCTTGCACTCGCCGTCGCGGGTCAGATGGTCCATCATCACAAACACCTGGCGAGCGCCGATGGCCAGATCCATCGCCCCGCCGACCGCCGGGATAGCGTCCGGCGCGCCGGTGCTCCAGTTGGCGAGATCGCCGCTGGCGGAGACCTGATAGGCCCCCAACACGCAGATATCGAGATGGCCGCCGCGCATCATGGCAAAGGAGTCGCCATGGTGGAAATAGCAGCCGCCCTGCAGGAGGGTGACGTACTCTTTTCCGGCATTGATCAGCTCCGGATCTTCTTCGCCAGGCAGCGGTTTCGGCCCCATGCCCAGCAGGCCGTTCTCGCTATGCAGGAACACCTCTTTGTCGGCGGGCAGGTAATTGGCAATCCGGGTCGGCAGGCCAATACCGAGGTTAACGTAAGCGCCTTCGGGGATATCGCGGGCCACGCGCTGGGCCATTTCGTCACGGGTCAGTTTTTGCATCTCGGGCTCCTCAGGCGCGTTGTGCGGCAGTCAGGTTTTCCAGCGAGAAGAGGCGCTGGACGAAAATGCCGGGGGTGATAATGTGTTCAGGGTCGAGGTCGCCCAGCGACACCAGCTGCGAGACTTCAACGATGGTGGTTTTCGCCGCCGTCGCCATAATCGGGCCAAAGTTGCGTGCCGCCTTGCGATACACCAGGTTGCCCCAACGGTCGCCCTGGTGAGCTTTAATCAGCGCGAAATCGGCTTTGATCGGATACTCCAGCACATAGTGGCGGCCGTCGATCTCCCGTGTCTCCTTCCCTTCCGCCAGCGGCGTGCCGTAGCCGGTGGGGGTAAAGACCGCGCCCAGCCCTGCGCCGGCGGCCTGGATCCGCGCCGCGAGGTTGCCCTGCGGCACCAGCTCAAGCTCCACTTTGCCGCGGCGATAGAGGTCATCAAAAATCTGTGAATCGACCTGGCGCGGGAAGGAGCAGATCATTTTGCGCACCCGGCCAGCCTTCAGCAGCGCCGCGAGCCCCACTTCGCCGTTACCGGCGTTGTTGTTAATGATGGTCAGGTCGCGGGCGCCCTGGTCTATCAGGGCGTCAATCAGAAAGGTCGGCTGGCCGGCAGGACCAAAGCCGCCGATCATAATAGTCGCCCCGTCGTGGATCCCGGCGATGGCCTCGCTCAGCGTCGATACGCTTTTATCAATCATCAGGTCGCTCCATTGATGTGCGGTAATCGCACTTTTATTCGTTGTTCGCACAAAATGTGACCCGCTTAACGATGTCGGTCAAGGGCGATAATCGAAATATGGTGCGATAATCGAACATCGGTTATCTTTAGCGAAAGAAT
>OIES01000123.1_pt1 | contig 42341 bp, 33 predicted proteins | sample 1581811 | NCBI WGS metagenome assembly OIES01 (sample SAMN03281021, study PRJEB24777) | human gut metagenome | isolation source: fecal sample PR177 from 1 month old male Malay infant, vaginal delivered... | reverse complement strand
TTATGAAGATCCTCGGCGGCGATCTCGAACCGACGCTGGGCAACGTTTCTCTCGACCCGAACGAGCGCATCGGTAAGCTGCGTCAGGATCAGTTCGCCTTTGAAGCGTTCACCGTGCTGGATACGGTCATCATGGGCCACGGCGAGCTGTGGGAAGTGAAGCAGGAGCGCGATCGCATCTACGCCCTCGCTGAGATGAGCGAAGAAGATGGCTACAAAGTGGCCGACCTGGAAGTCAAATATGGCGAAATGGACGGCTACTCGGCGGAAGCGCGCGCCGGCGAACTGCTGCTCGGCGTCGGCATTCCGGTTGAACAGCATTATGGCCCGATGAGCGAAGTCGCGCCGGGCTGGAAGCTGCGCGTCCTGCTGGCGCAGGCGCTGTTTTCCAATCCGGATATCCTGCTGCTCGATGAACCGACCAACAACCTGGACATCGACACCATTCGCTGGCTGGAGCAGACGCTGAACGATCGCGACAGCACCATGATTATCATTTCGCACGACCGTCACTTCCTGAACATGGTCTGCACCCACATGGCGGATCTCGACTACGGCGAGCTGCGCGTGTATCCGGGCAACTACGACGAATACATGACCGCGGCCACCCAGGCGCGTGAGCGTCTGCTGGCGGACAACGCCAAGAAAAAAGCGCAGATTGCGGACCTGCAGTCCTTCGTTAGCCGCTTCAGCGCCAACGCCTCTAAATCGCGTCAGGCCACCTCGCGCGCGCGCCAGATTGACAAAATCAAGCTGGAAGAGGTTAAAGCCTCCAGCCGTCAGAACCCATTTATCCGCTTCGAGCAGGATAAGAAACTGTTCCGTAACGCGCTGGAAGTGGAAGCCCTTACCAAAGGCTTTGATGAAGGTCCGCTGTTCAAAAACGTCAACCTGCTGCTGGAAGTGGGCGAAAAGATCGCCATTCTGGGCGCCAACGGCGTGGGTAAATCCACCATGCTGAAAACCCTGGTAGGCGAACTGCAGCCGGACAACGGCAGCGTGAAATGGTCTGAAAACGCGCAAATCGGCTACTACGCGCAGGACCATGAGTACGAGTTCGAAAACGACCTGACGGTCTTCGAATGGATGAGCCAGTGGAAGCAGGAAGGCGACGACGAGCAGGCAGTACGCAGCATCCTCGGCCGTCTGCTGTTTAGCCAGGACGATATCAAAAAGCCGGCGAAGGTGCTTTCCGGTGGCGAGAAAGGGCGCATGCTGTTCGGTAAGCTGATGATGCAGAAGCCAAACATCCTGGTGATGGACGAACCGACCAACCACCTGGATATGGAGTCGATTGAATCGCTGAACATGGCGCTGGAGATGTATCAGGGCACCCTGATCTTTGTCTCCCACGACCGTGAGTTTGTCAGCTCGCTGGCGACCCGCGTCCTGGAGATCACTCCGGACCGCGTGATCGACTTCAGCGGCAACTACGAAGACTACCTGCGCAGCAAAGGTATCGAGTAATCCCTGTCCGTTACCCGGGTAGCGGCTACGCCTTACCCGGGCGACACGCGGTGCCGTTTTTTTGTCGGGTGGCGGCTAACGCCTTACCCGACCTACAGTTCTTGCGACCTGCCTTTAATGTCTTCACCGCGCTGGCTGAAACTGCCGGTGTTGGTGGCCTCAAAATCGCTGAGACGTTCCCGGAAGGCCGGGGCAGCCCGCATGGATGCGGCCTGAGGGCCGTGTTTTGCACGGACGCTGCCTCGGCCCGACCCGAAGCCTGCAGGGATAAGTCGAAGGTACCACGAAGTGGCGATTTTGGCGGCCAGAGCCCGGGGGTACAGGGGGCGGCGGCGACTGGCCGCCCCCTGTGCGCTCCCTGCGCCATGAGAGACATAACGCAGAAGAAATATCGGGAGCGCAATCTGCTCTGAAATAATAAAAAACAACTGTTTTTCCCGGACCAAAACCGTTGCAAACCGAGAACAGTAACCAAGGTCCGTACGGCCTGCTTTTAATTTATTCACCATGCTGGCTGAAACTACCGGCCTATGGTCAGAACCTCCACTCCGTTCCTTCAACGCCATTCACCAGCAGCTTACGCTTTTCTCCTACCGGTAATGACAGCTTCAGCGCTTTCCACGCCGGGCGATAGTTGCCGCGGGCGTTGATATCCAGGTTTATGCTGCTGGCGCTGCAGGTCATTTCCCACTCCAGCCATAGCGCATCCCCCTGTTTATAGCCCCAGCTTTCGCCGTCGTCTTCAAACAGCAGACCGCGGGTTGAGCCGGTACCTTTCAGCGGGAACAGCTGCAGTTCGCGACTATCGTCTTTTTGCGCATCGACATGGCTGATACGTTCACTAAGCGGCAGACCAGCGCCGGCGCGGACCAACAGCGGCAGTTTTTCCAGCGGCGCGTCCAGCATCACCCACTGGCCGCCGGCGAACCACTGATGGCTGTAGAAATCGTACCAACCGGCCTGATTATCCGGCAGCCATACTTCACGCTGGCGGGCGCCCGGCTCGACCACGCTGGCCACCAGCAGGTCGCGGCCCAGCAGGAAGTCATCGCATTCGGCGAAGGTCTGCGCATCGTGCTGGTGATCGAGGAAGGTCGGGCGGAGCATCGGCTCATCATCAGCATGCGCCTGCCATAGCAGAGTGTACAGATAGGGCAGCAGGCGGTAGCGCAGCTCAATGGCTGAGCGGATCGCCGGAGTGATGGCCGGATACATCCATGCTTCGTTTACCGTCTGGTCGTCATTCCACGAGTGAATAGTAAAGCGCGGATGCATGACGCCATTTTGTACCCAGCGCACAAACAGTTCCGGCTCGGGTTTATCGCCGGAGAAACCGCCGACGTCGTGGCCGACGTTAAACAGCCCGGAAAGGCTCATCCCCAGGCCCATGCGGATGTTATAGCGCAGCGTATCCCAGTTGGTGCGGTTGTCGCCGCTCCAGGTCTGGACGTAGCGCTGCATCCCGGCGCAGCCGGAGCGGGAGATCAGATATGGGCGCTTTTGCGGCGCAAAGCGCTGCTGGGCTTCCAGCGAGGCGCGCATCATCAACAGCGGCATCACCGGGCGAATATGTTTGATGGCGATTTCGCGGCCAAAGCCGTAGCAGCGGGCTTCGCCGTCCCATACTTCGTATTCGTTATTATCGTTCCAGGTCGAATCGATGCCCATCTCCAGTAGCTGGGTGGTCACGCCTTCCTGCCACCAGGCCACGGTTTGCGGATTGGTGAAATCGAGATGCGACCCTTCATCATCCCAGAAGCTGGAACGCTCCGGAGCGTCAGTTTGCGAATCGCGAATGAAGAGACCGCGCTCCGCCACCTCGCCGTAGCGCGGGTGATCCTGCAGCAGGCACGGTTTGATATTGGCGGCCAGCTTCAGCCCGGCATCGTGAAACGACTGGCTCATCACTTTGGGCTGCGGCACCTTGTCGTAGTTCCAGTTAAAGACGTAGCGCTTGCCGTTGATTGAGGTATAGCCGGAAGAGAGCTGGAACGAATCGCAGGGGATCGCGTGCTGCTCGCACAGGCGGATAAAGTTCATCAGCTGATTTTGCGCATCCGGCGCGTCGGTATAGTGCATGGTGGAGCCGCTGTAGCCGAGGCTCCATTTGGGTCCAAACAGCGTTTTACCGGTCAGGCGAACGAAGGCTTTGGTCACATCCAGCACCTGCTTACCGGTAAACAGGTAATAATCGATGTCGCCGGCTTCCGCCTGCCAGCGGCGATAGGCGGTGTGGTAGTTGTCGATCTCGTTCCCCAGATCCAGCCAGCAGCTGCTCAGGTTGTCATAGAACAGGCCGTAGCTGATATCGCTGCGCTGGGTGATGGTGAACGGAATATGTTTATACAGCGGGTCAGTGCTGACGGCGTTGTAGCCCATGGCATCGAGGTTACGCATCTCATAGCGTTTACCGGTGCGCTGCAGGTCGCCGGCCTTTTCGCCCAGGCCGTAAAAACGCTCATCTTTGCGGCGGCTCAGATAATGGGCGACGCCGTCTCCGTGGGCATTCGCCAGATAGGCGCTGGTCGGACGGTCATTGGCAAGCGGCTGCCATTCGCCGGCCTCGTCGCGATAGCTCCACTCCAGCCACAGCGGCTGGTGAACGGTGACGCGCAGCTGGCGGGTGGCGATAGTCAGCGTATCGCCCTCCCGGGTCAGCTGCCAGGCCGGGAGACTAAAACCGCTGAGGTCATCCCGGGCGCGGCCTTCCCACGGCACATCCTGCTGCGGAGCGATGCTCCAGGTGCGATCCAGCGCCAGCTGGCCCTGGCGTTTTAGCAGGACGCGGAACAAATTCTCTTCCAGTACGTACAGGCACAGGGTGTGCTGGCCATCGACCGTCAGTTCAACGTGATGCTCCAGCTGTTGATGCAAACTCCAGTGTTTCAGCGTCTTCATATCTTACATCCACTCTCAGGCGCGCTTGGCGCGACGTTCAGCAATAAATGCCACCAGGAAAACGGCGCCAATCAGGTCAAAGAAACCCATGGCGATAAATAGCGGGTTGAAGCCGATTTTGTCGGCGGTCACCCCGATTAATAACGAGAACAAGAAGCTGGCGATCCACGCTGCGGAGCCGCGCATACCGTTGACCGTCGCCATTTGTCCCTTGTCGAAAGACTCCACCACCAGCGCGCTGAGCATGCAGGAGATGATCTGATGGCCGAAGCCGCCAATGGAGATCAGGATGATGGTGATATAGGGATCGCGGGTGATGGCGACGAGGGCCAGGGAGAGCATCAGGAACGCGCCGGTTACCGAGCTGGCGATCACCGAGTTCACTCGCGTACAGCCGAACCAGCGAACATACAGGCGGGTGAGGTAGCCGCTGACCACGCTGCCGAGATCGGCGGCGAGAAACGGCAGCCAGGCAAACATGGCGATCTGCTTCAAATCCATGCCGTGCTCTTTCGCCAGGTACAGCGGCACCCAGAAACTCAGCACCGCCCAGGCGGGCTCGGCCATAAAGGCGGGAATGGCGATCCCGTAGAAACGTTTATTTTTCGAGACGGTTTTGAGCGCGGTAAAGAAGGGCTGTTTTACCGGCGGGGCTTCGTTATCCTGTTTGATGTACTCCAGCTCGCTTTTGCTGAGATTGGGGTGCTTTTCCGGGGTCTGATAGAAGGCCCACCATAGTATTACCCACAGTAGCGCCAGCGCGCCGGTAAACATAAACGCCCCTTGCCAGCCGAAGGAGGCGTGGGCGAAGTAGATGATCGGCGGGGCCAGCATCGCGCCGATGGAGAACCCAACGCCAGCCCAGCCGGCGGCAATCGGGCGTTCAGATTTCGGAAACCATTCGCCGATGGTTTTGGCGTTGGCCGGAGTAGCGGCCGCCTCGGCCCCACCCATAAAGAAGCGCAACATAGCCAGGTGCAGCCAGCTACCGGCCCCGGCGTGGGCGATACAGGCCAGCGCCCACAGGGTGGCGCAGATCATAAAGCCAAGCTTCAGGCCGATGACGTCGATAAGCCAGCCGCACAGCGGCTGGAAAATCGTGTAAGCCAGCTGAAACGCGCCGACGATCCACGAGTATTGTTCGGTAGTAATGCCGAGGGTCGCTTTCAGTTCCGGCGCGATAATTCCCAGCGAGTTGCGTGTGATGTAGTTGACGGTAACGCCAAGTAAAAACAGGACCAGCACCCACCAGCGCAGGTTTTTCACTACCCGGCGCGTTTTGCTGACGGCGATATCATTGTTGAGGCCTTGACTCATAGCACACTCCACAAGACGTTTGTAGGGGGAAAGTGACGGTCTCACTCCCTGAGTGGTCACGTAGATTTATTAACTATTTGAATAGTCTATTTTTTATCTCAACATCATTGGTATAACTAGTATGGGAGATGTTGGACCAATTCAGGCTAGGGCAGAAAAATCGTCTGGCAAAGCGCTATTTATGCAAGTTTTTTCATGAAATGAGCGAGATCGCATATTTGACAGCGGAATTTGCTTGTAACGTGTGCTTTGGCGATTATGAAAATTCTTTCATTTTTCAATCGGAGCTGGATCACAAAATGGATAAAAAGCTGCGCGTCGCCGAAATTGCCGCCCGCACCGGGCTATCGCCCAGCACCGTTTCACGCGTCCTGGCCGGGAAAGCGAATACCAGCGACAAGGCGCGCCGGGCGGTGCTGGACTGCGCCCGCGAGCTGGGTGTCATGCAGGGGTTGGCCGCCGGGCGTCTGCTGCTCAATCATCTGCTGGTGTTTGCCCCGCAGCGCGCATTCGATGAGCGATCGGATATCTTCTACTACCGGGTGATCCAGAGTATCAATAACGCGCTGGCGGCGCATGAAGTGCGCCTGCGCTACTGCGCGCTGGATGAGAACGACAGCGACGCCAACCTGTTTCTTGCCCGCATGAATGAACCTGAGACCCAGGCCGCGGTGCTGCTGGGGATCGACGATCCGCATATTCATGGCCTGGCGGCGGATCTGGGCAAACCCTGCGTATTGATCAACTGTCGGGATGAAGGGATGCGGCTGCCGTCCATCGCTCCCGATCATCGGCTGATCGGCCAGTGCGCGGCCCGCTATCTGTTTGATATGGGGCATCGGGCGGTGATGAACGTGATGTGCCTGCGCCGCTATACCATGGAGCTGCGGCTGGGGGGGATTCAGGAGGCGTGGCGCGCGCGTAATCTGCGCTTTACCGCCAGCCGGGATCTTATCAGCGTCGCCAACTTTAGCGCCAGAGAGACGGAAGAGCAGGTGGGCGCCTGGCTTGACGGCTTACAGGGCAGGCCGTTGCCCACCGCCTTCCTGGTGGGCGGCGATTTTATGGCCGCCGGCACCGTCAGCGCATTGCAAAAGCGTGGCCTGCGGGTGCCGCAGGATGTCTCGGTGATGAGCATTGACGGATTTAATCTGGCGGCGATTCAGGAGGTGCCGCTGACCGCGGTGCATGTGCCGCGGGATGAGCTGGGCAGCGAGGCGGTGCATCTCCTGCAGCAGCGCCTGCTGCGCCCGGAGGCGCCGCACGGCTCGCTACTGCTGCATGGCACGCTGGTGGTACGCGATTCGGTACGGCGGATCCGGCCGGGCAAAGGCCATACCGCCGTCGAGCCGCAGGGGCTGTATGACGATTAGACCGGCATACCCAGCGCCCGTTTGCCGTGGATATTCAGATCCTCCAGGGTGAAGCGCCCCTGCCAGCTGGCTTCATAGTCCTCGCGCGGGAAATCCCCCGGCGAGGCGCCTTTTTCCAGGGCGATTTTCACTTTCTGCGCGTAGGCGAGGTTCTTCTCGCACATCGGCGCGGCCGGAATGTACATCACATTTCCCCAGCCCTGCTGATTTTCCACCGGCGCCACCGAGTGAATGATGTCGCAGTGCCACCAGACGGAGTCCCCGGCATTCAGCGCTGGAATCGAGCTTAACGCTTTAATCAAGAGCGGGTGCCACTGCTCAGAGATCGGCAGCACTCTGCCCGGCGCGACGCCGCACAGCTCATCTTCCGGCACATCGTCGAGCAGGGGGCGCAGTAGCACATAAGCCATCGCCTCCGGGATTGGCACCACGTGCAGCAGCCCCTGACCCGGGATCATGTCCGACAGCGCGGTCCAGCCCTGGAAGGTGCGGAACACCGAGCATTTGGTGGTGTTGTCGACGGTATACTCTTCCACTTCGGTACGGTGCGCGGCGTCCCACGGGTCGTAGGCGTCGATATTGCCATTAAAAACGTTGGCGAAAACCTGCTGATAGGCGGGAAGCAGCCAGCGCTCCAGCGCGCCGGAATCGGTATGCGCCCCCAGCCCCTTCGAAGTGGTTCCCGGCGGGCGGCGGCGGATGCGGTCGGGATAGATCACGCTGACGTCCGGATCGAACCAGCGTTTGCCATTCTGTTCAAAACGCCACAGGCGGTTGAGGAAAGATTGCACTGCCGCCATTTCATCGCTCTGCCGCGCCTGCATTTGCGAGGGCGACCAGTAGATCGGGTAGATCTCCGGGCGCGAAGCCTCCAGCGAACCGAAGAAGCTGTCGCCAGGCCCTTTGTAAACATCATCGAAATGATTGCGATCCAGATATTCCAGCATCGCGGTATCCCACGCCAGCGCCTGTTCGCGTGGGAAGTGGCCTTTAATCACCGCGCAGCCCCGGCGCTTAATGGCCGCGCGCTGCTCATCGCTCACTGTTCCTTCGGCGATATCGCGGAACGGAACGGTTGGCCAAACCTCCTGGCCTGCGGCTTTCAGTGTCTCAATCTCCTGCAGCCGCTCGCTGATGCGCGCCGAGAGCTTATCGAACACCGCCTGGACGTCGCCAATTTGCGCCCGCAGGGCCTGTTTCATCTGGCGAATCGCCGCTTTGTGATCGGCGGGAAGTGTTTCGTGGGTCGGGAGAGCAGCCATAATAACCTCGCTGTATCTTTCATTCGAAAGTATCAAATCTTACACACGTTAATTTAAGTTAAAATGGAGTTAATGCAAGTTTAAAATCTTGCTGCGGCGCACAAAATGGAAAACCGGGGCGCGATGCCCCGGCGAAGGGTCAGGCGTTGAAGGGCGGGGTGTTATCGAGGACGGCCTGGATAACGTTCAGCGCGCCGTCATGGTTATTATCGTCGGTAGCGTAGCCGGCGATGGCCTTGATGCTGTCGGCAGCGTTACCCATGGCGAAAGCGTATTTCACCAGCTTCAGCATTTCGGCGTCATTGCCGCTGTCGCCGATGGCGACGCATTGCTGCGGCGAAAGATCCCAGCGCTTGAGCAAACGGCTGATGCCGTTGGCTTTATGCAGGCCAGGGATAATCAAATCGACAAAGCCAAAGCCGCTGGTGACCGGCTTCATGATGCCGTCGAGCGACACGTGCAGTTTATCAATCAGCTGTGGGATCTCGCTGTCCGGCAGGTTGAGAGAGAATTTAAACAGCGTATCGTCGATGGCGTGATAGTCGCTCACCCGCTGTAGGCGATGGTAGTGCTTCGACATTAGCTCAACAAAGGCGTCCGGAGCTTTATCGCTGACGTAGGCGCTCTGCAGGCCGCAGGCGACAAAGTTGAGCTGCGGATCTTTGAGCAATTCGCCAATCACCACTTGTGATTCGTGGCGGGTCAGTTCGCCGTGGAACAGCTGCTTGCCATGTTCATAAACCAGAGCGCCGTTTTCTGCGACGAACGAAATCTGCTCGCGGATCTCCGGGAAGAAGGAAATCAACTGATAGTACTGGTTGCCGCTGGCGACAACGAATTCAATACCTTGCTGCCTGAGCTGCGCAAACTGGGCGAGGAAACGCGGGCGGTCGTACTGCTTGGCGTCATTGAGAAAAGTTCCGTCCATATCGGTGACGATAACTTTAACGGTCATAAGAGAGTGCTCCTGGCTTAACTTCGACCAGTAACATTCTAATTACAATGTGATGAGGAGCACAAATTTATTTCGAATGAAAGTTCGCGCATTCAGAAAATGCCGGAAGGGCATGTCTTTTCCGGCCTGCAGAACAGGGTTGGCCCGCTAAGCATAGCGCCAGCGGGCACGAAGGATTACAGCGTATGTTCGGTACGGGCGATAATATCGTCCTGGGTATCCGGCGACAGGGCGGTGAAGAACGCCGAGTATCCAGCGACGCGGACCACTAAATCGCGGTACTGGTCAGGATGTTTCTTGGCTTCCAGCAGCGTGTCGCGCGACACGATGTTGTACTGGATATGCCAGCCTTTGTGCACCTCGAAGAAAGTGCGCAGCAGCACCATCAGCTTCTGCTTATCGGACTCGTTCTCCAGCGTTGACGGATTCAGCTTCTGATTAAGCAGCACGCCGCCGAGGATCGCCCCGGTCGGCAGCTTGCCCACCGAACTGATAACCGCCGTCGGCCCCAGATGATCGGTACCGGAGGCCGGGCTGGCCCCCTCCGCCAGCGGGGTATGCGCTTTACGGCCATCCGGCGTCGCCATGGTCTGCGCGCCGAACGGGACGTTAGCGGAAATAGAGGAGGTGCCAGCGTAATAATTGCCGCCAATCGGGCCGCGGCCATAGCGCGGGTTGTGATACTGCTTCAGCTCGTCGATATAGGTCTGGTAGGCCCGCGCCAGCAGTTGGTCGACGCTGTCATCATCGTTACCATACTTCGGCGCGCCGTTGATCAACCGCTGGCGCAGCTGCTCGTGGGTCAGACCGTCGAAATCTTCCGCCAGCGCCTTCGCCAGCTCCTGCTGGCCGATGGCGCCCTGATCGAAGACCAGTTTTTTCACCGCCGCGAGGCTGTTGCCGAGGTTGGCGATACCCACCTGCAGGCCGGAAACCCAGTCATACTTCGCGCCGCCCTGCTTAATGCTTTTCGCCCGTTCGATGCAGTCATCGACCAGCGCCGAGCAGAGAATATCGTGGACGTTCTCTTCCAGCATGGTATCGACCACGTACTCAATCTCGATGGATTTACGGGTGTAGTAACGAATCTGGCGGTCCCAGTCGGCCAGCACCTGATCGAAGTTAGCGAAGTTGCCTTTCGACAGGGCGTGCTCCTGCGGCAGGAACACCTGACCGCTGGTGGCATCGCGGCCGCCTTCCAGCGTCGCCAGCATCACCCGCGCGAAGTTAATAAAGCTCATGCCTGTACAGCGGTAGCCCCACTTACCGCCGACCGCGGTTTCGATACAGCCGATAGCCGCGTAATCGTAGGCGTCCTGCGGCTCAATGCCCAGCTTAATGAATTCCGGGATGACGATTTCATCGTTGTTAAACGCCGGCATGCCGAAACCGCAGCGGATCACCTGGACGCAGGCGTCGAGGAAGTCGTTGCTCATCCCGGCGTGGTAGCGCACGCTGAGGTTCGGCTGGGTAGAACGCAGGCGACCGCAGGATTCGAGGATCGCATACGACAGCGGGTTGACCGCGTCCTGCGGCTTACCATCCACCAGATTCTGGCCGCCGATGGTGACGTTCTGGTATAGCGGGCTGCCGGCAGAGGCTTTGGAGTGCGAGCCGGAACGGATCTTATTGACCTCCAGCAGCTTCAGCCAGCAGCTGTGCAGCAGCTCAATGGCCTGTTCGCGATCCAGCGACTGTTGCAACTCAACGTCGCGGCGGTAGTACGGGTAGAGGTACTGGTCCATACGGCCAAAGGATACCGAATGGCCATTGGATTCAATCTGCAGGATAAGCTGAATGAAGTAGCACAGCTGCAGCGCCTGCCAGAAGGTTTTCGGCGGCTCATGGGCGATGACGTCGCAGTTTTCGGCAATCGTCAGCAGTTCGTGGCGGCGTGATTCGCGGGATTCTGCTGTCGCCATCTCGCGCGCCAGCGCGGCGAAGCGTTTGCTGTGATCGCTGACCGCTTCCAGCACGATATCAATCGCTTTCAGGAACTGCTCGCCGTGCAGGTCTTCCAGTACCGTCAAATTGATACGCGAGCGGCGTTCGGCGACTTTCGCACGCATCCCGTCGAGCCCTTTCTCCAGCAGCAGGGGGTAGTTGACCGCCAGGTGAGCATCCCCGGAGGTCATATTGCCTTCCGCCTTAATAATGCCGGTGGCGAGCAGCGCCTTTTGCTCATCGGTGAACATACCGTAGCAGCGGTCTTGTACGGTCTGGCCGCGCCACCATGGGCACACTTCATGCAATACGCGTTTATTCTCCTCGCTGACCGAGAAGCCGGCGCCGGGGCGGTCGGCGAGATCGTCGATCTCTTTCTCAATCCAGCTGACGGTGTATTCCGGGAAAATAGGCGCGGCGCGCACTTCGCTGGCCTGGTTACCGACGATCAGCTCATCGTGCTTGATCCAGATGGTGCGCTCCGCCAGGTGGTGAGCCAGCGCCAGCGCGCGGCGCACCGGGATCGGTTTATCGAGATGCCGCTGATACATCTCCGTATAGTGGCGGGCGCGCTCGGTACAGACCGGCGGCTTGACGATATGCACCAGCGCCATTTTATGGGCCTGGATACGGGCGCTGAGGGTGTTGAGCTTCAGGGTAGTCATAGGGTTATCCTCGTAATATCGCCGTTAGCCCCTTGCTTTGCGCATAATCCTGCGCGAAGGCGAGCAGCTCAGGAGCGTCCAGCGGTTTGTCCGGTGCGGTGTAGGGCTGACTGAGTAACTGGTATTTGTTCATTCCCAGCGTGTGGTACGGCAGGTAATGGATCTCGCTGACCTGCAGGCGATCGGCGGCAAAATCGGTGATCGCGGCAATGTCGGCTTCGCTGGCGTTGAATCCCTGGATCAACGGCACGCGAATTATCATTTTTTTCCCCGCCTGCGCCAGACGCTGCAGGTTATCCAGCACCCGGCGGGCGCTGCCGTCGGTCCACTGCTGAAAAACGGCCTCGTCAACGTGCTTCAGATCGGCGAGAAACAGGTCGACAAAGGGTAAAGACGGTTCAATGTATTTCCACGGCACGTGCAGGCAGGTTTCCACGGCGGTGTGAATGCCTGCCTGATGACTGGCTTCGAACAGCGCTTGCGCCAGCGTTGGGTTCATAAAGGGTTCGCCGCCGGAAAGAGTGATGCCGCCGCCGCTGCGATCGTAGAATGGTTTATCACGCAGCACCGTCGCCATGATCTCCTCGACGCTCTTCTCCTCGCCGCACACCGTGAGCGCGGTGGTGGGGCAGCAGTCGCGCAGCGCGGCGATATGGCTGTCGTTAACGTTTTGCCGGTGAATGATCAGGCCATCGAGGGTGCGGGTGATAACCGCCGGCGCCGCCTGCTGGCACAGCTCGCAGCCGGCCAGGCAGAGCCGCGAGTCATACAGCAGATCTTCGCTACGGGCGCGGCTCTCCGGGTTCTGGCACCAGCGGCAGCCCAGCGAGCAGCCTTTCAGGAAGACGACGGTGCGGATCCCTGGGCCGTCATGGGTGGAATAGCGCTGGATGTTGAAGATCATGGCTTATCCTCTTGTTTGCGTATGAACATAAAAACACTTTCGAATGAAAGTTATGTTGACGCAAATCAACAAGCGGGATGGGGATAAGTCAGAGAGGAGAAAATAACGAGAGCGGTCACAAAACCACCGGCGACTCTCGTCGCCGGTGTGAGGGTCAGTGCGAGCCGCATACCTCGCACTGCGGGTGACGCATCAGCCTCATTTCGCGAAACTGGCAGGTCATGGCATCGTAGATGACGATTTTTCCGCTGGCAGGGGTGCCGTAGCCGCTCAGCAGCTTAATCGCCTCCATCGCCTGCAGCGAACCGATGGTGCCCACCAGCGGGGCCATTACCCCGGCTTCGACGCAGGTGAGGGCATTTTCGCCGAACAGACGGCTCAGGCAGCGGTAGCAGGGTTCGCCATCCTGATAGGTAAAGACGCTGATTTGCCCCTCCATACGGATCGCCGCTCCGGAGACCAGCGGGGTTTTGTGCTGAAAGCAGCCGACGTTAAGCTGGTTGCGAATGGCGACGTTGTCGGTGCAGTCGAGCACCAGATCGTGATCGGCAATCTGCGCCGCCAGCGCGGTCTCATCCAGCAAGGCATTGAGCGGGACCAGACGAACGTGCGGGTTAATGCGCGCCAGCGCCTCGCGGGCGGAATCCACCTTCGGCTGGCCGAGGGTGGCGTCGCTGTGCAGCGTCTGGCGCTGCAGGTTGGAGAGCGAGACAGTGTCGAAATCGAGCAGGGGGAGCTGCCCGACCCCGGCGGCGGCCAGATACTGCGCGGCGGCGCAGCCGAGCCCGCCGAGGCCGACCACCAGCACGCGAGCGGCTTTTAACCGCTCCTGGCCGTCAAAATCAAAACCGCGCAAGACGATCTGCCGGTTATAGCGCAGCATCTCTTCATCGCTCAGCTCAACGGTCATTACAGCCCCCCAAACAGGTGACTGAAGGGTTCGACCTCGACCCATTCGCCTGCTTCAACATGGCCGCGCTCACGCTCCAGCACGATAAAGCAGTTGCCGAGGCTGAAGGAGCTGAAAATGTGCGAGCCCTGATGGCCGGTGGTGTTCACCACCAGTTCGCCGTCCGGGTTGCGCTGCAGAATACCGCGCTGAAAATCGAGGCGGCCAGGCGACTTTTTCAGGCGCGTGGCGGCGCGGACCCGCAGGCGGGGCGCCTGAAGCGGGCCGTGCTTGCCCGAGAGTTTCGCCAGCAGGGGTTGCACCAGCTGACAGAAGGTGACGGTGGCGGACACCGGGTTACCCGGCAGGCCGCAGAACCAGCTGCTGCTGAGCTTGCCGAAGGCGAAGGGTTTCCCCGGCTTAATCGCCAGCTTCCAGAAGCCGATCTCCCCCAGCTCTTCGAGGATAGTTTTGGTGTAATCGGCTTCACCCACTGAGACGCCGCCGGAGCTAATGACCACATCGGCCTGCTGGTCGGCGGCGATAAAAGCGTCACGCAGCTTCGCCGGGTCGTCAGGAATAATGCCGAGGTTAATGACCTCGTAGCCCAACTGCTGCAGCATCAGGTGCACTGCCAGGCGGTTGGTATCGTAAATCTGGCCGTCGCCGAGCGGTTGACCCGGCAGCTGCAGCTCATCGCCGGTTGAGAAGACCGCGACGCGTACCTTGCGCACCACCTCGACCTCGGCAATGCCCAGCGAGGCCAGCACCGGCAGCTCGGCCACCGTCAGGGGTGTCCCCGCCGGGAAGACCACCGCGCCGTGGGCAATATCTTCTCCGCGGCGGCGAATATGCTGCCCGGCTTTTACCGGCGCGATAAAGCGCACGCCGGCCTCGGTCTGTTCAGTCTCTTCCTGCATCACCACCGCATCGCAGCCTTCCGGCACCGGCGCGCCGGTCATGATGCGGATACAGGTCCCCGCCGGCCAGGCGTCGTTGAACGGCTGGCCGGCGAAGGCCTTACCGGCGACCGGCAGCGCCGCGCCGTCGCGAAGGTCGTTCAGCCGGACGGCATAGCCATCCATCGCCGCGTTATCAAAGCCGGGCACATCCAGCGGGGAGACGATGTCATGGGCGGTCACACGCGAGAAGGCCTGCAACAGCGGTACAGTTTCCGTCGCGTTCAGCGGCGTAATACGATCGAGCATCTGGGCGAGGGCTGTGTCGAGCGGCATCAGTCCGGCGGTAAAATCCATGGGTCACTCCTGCGGGCAAAACGGCGAAAACGCCTATTATGGCAGAAAAGCGGCGCGGGCTGTATGCCACCTGGGTACGAGGCTTTACATCGCCCGCCGCTCTTTCTATATTCAAAAATTGTATAAGACATTCAGCAATATAATGATATCAATACCCTTATTCATGACGTGACCGGCGCCGCGCCGCGGTACGACAGGGCAGGGGCGATCCACTTCATCGTTAAGGACTGGCGAAATGGGCAAGGCGGTTATAGCAATTCACGGCGGCGCAGGGGCGATTTCTCGCGCGCAAATGACGCCGGAGCGGGAGCGAGAGTATGTGGCGGCGCTGTCGACTATCGTCGAAAGCGGGCAGAAAATGTTGGCCGCGGGCGCCAGCGCGCTGGATGCCGTGACCGAGGCCGTTCGGCTGCTGGAGGAGTGTCCGTTGTTCAACGCCGGAATGGGCGCGGTATTTACCCGCGATCAAACCCACGAGCTGGACGCCTGCGTAATGGACGGCTACAGCCTGCAGGCGGGCGCGGTAGCCGGGGTCAAACATTTGCGTAATCCGGTGCTGGCGGCGCGTCTGGTGCTGGAGAAGAGTCCGCACGTACTACTGATCGGCGAGGGGGCGGAAAATTTTGCCATCTCCCACGGGATGGCGCGCGTGGATAACGATCTGTTTTCCACTCCTGAAAGGCTGCTGCAGCTGCAGGAGGCGAAAGCGGGCGGGGAGATTATCCTCGACCACCACGCCGCTCCCCTCGACGAACGCCAGAAAATGGGCACCGTCGGCGCGGTGGCGCTCGATCTGGCCGGCAATCTGGCGGCGGCGACCTCCACCGGCGGCATGACCAACAAACTGCCCGGACGCGTCGGCGACAGCCCGCTGCCGGGCGCGGGGTGTTATGCCAATAATGCCAGCGTGGCGGTCTCCTGTACCGGCACCGGCGAAGTCTTTATGCGCACCCTGGCGGCCTACGATATCGCCGCCCTGATGGAGTATGGGCAGCTCAGTCTCTATTCCGCCTGCGAGCGGGTGGTGATGGAGAAACTGCCGGCTCTCGGCGGCAGCGGTGGGCTGATAGCCGTCGATCGCGAAGGCAACGTCGTTTTACCGTTTAACAGTGAAGGCATGTACCGCGCCTGGTGCTATGCCGGCGATACGCCGACCATTGGCATTTATCGCGAATAGAACAAGGGAGAGGGCGAGTGTCGCAAACTCACGAAACCGATACCTGCGAAGTGCTGGTGGTGCGCAACCTGAACGTGGCGTTCCGCCAGCAGGATGCGCCGGAGGTGCAGGCCGTGCGTCAGCTTTCCTTCAGCCTGCGCCGCGGCGAGACGCTGGCGATAGTGGGTGAGTCCGGTTCGGGAAAATCGGTGACCGCGCTGGCGCTGATGCGTCTGCTAGACGCGGCCAGCAGCGAGGTGAACAGCGAGGGGCTGTGGTTGCGGCGGCGTAACCGGCAGGTGATCGCGCTCAATGAGCAAACGGACGCTGAGATGCGCCGGGTGCGCGGCGCGGATCTGGCCATGATTTTTCAGGAGCCGATGACCTCGCTGAATCCGGTTTTTACCATCGGCGAGCAGATTGCCGAATCCCTGCGCCTGCACCAGGGGCTGGGGCGCGAAGAGGCGCTGCGCGCGGCGAAAAAGATGCTCGATCAGGTGCGTATTCCCCAGGCGGAAGAGATGCTCTCGCGCTATCCGCACCAGCTCTCCGGCGGCATGCGCCAGAGGGTGATGATCGCCATGGCGCTCTCCTGTCGGCCGGCGGTGTTGATAGCCGATGAGCCAACCACGGCGCTGGATGTCACCATCCAGGCGCAAATTCTGCAACTCATTGCCGTCCTGCAAAAGGAGATGGCGATGGGGGTGATCTTTATCACCCACGATATGGGCGTCGTGGCCGATATCGCCGATCGGGTGCTGGTGATGTATCGCGGTGAGGCGGTAGAGACCGGCAGCGTTGAGGAGATCTTTCGTTCGCCGCAGCACCCGTATACGCAGTCGCTGCTGGCGGCGGTCCCGCGGCTGGGGGAGATGCGTGGCCAGGATCTGCCGCGCCGTTTTCCGCTGCCGGGCCAGCCGCTGGCGGAGAGCGAAACGCCCGATACGGTAGTCGCCGGCGAGCCGATCCTGCAGGTGCGTGACCTGGTGGCCCGTTTTCCGGTGCGCGGCGGGCTGCTCAATCGCGTGACGCGCGAAGTGCATGCGGTGGAGAAGGTCAGTTTTGATCTCTGGCCGGGAGAGACCCTGTCGCTGGTGGGCGAGTCCGGCTGCGGCAAGTCGACCACCGGCCGGGCGCTGCTGAGGCTGGTAGAGACCCAGGGAGGCACCATTACCTTCGACGGTCAGCGGATCGATACCCTCGCCGGCGGCAAGCTGCAGGCTCTGCGGCGCAATATTCAGTTTATTTTTCAGGATCCTTACGCCTCGCTTGATCCGCGTCAGACGGTCGGCGATTCGATTATGGAGCCGCTGCGGGTGCATGGCCTGCTGCGTGGGGAAGCAGCGCGTGAGCGGGTCGCCTGGCTGCTGAAGCGCGTGGGGTTGCAGCCGGAGCATGCCTGGCGCTATCCCCATGCCTTTTCCGGCGGCCAGCGGCAGCGGATCTGCATTGCCCGCGCGCTGGCGCTGAATCCGAAGGTGGTGATAGCCGACGAGTCGGTGTCGGCCCTGGATGTCTCCATTCGGGCGCAGATTATCAATCTGATGCTCGACCTGCAGCGCGAGATGGGCATCGCGTTTCTGTTTATTTCCCATGATATGGCGGTGGTGGAGCGCATCAGCCACCGCGTGGCGGTGATGTATCGCGGTCGCATTGTCGAAATAGGCCCGCGCCGCGCGGTGTTTGAAAACCCGCAGCACCCCTATACCCGTAAGCTCATGGCCGCCGTACCGGTGGCCGACCCGGGCCACCGTCATCCGCAGCGGGTTCTGCTGTCTGATGACGTCCCGGGCAATATTTATAAGCGGGGCGAGGAGATCGCCAGCGTGCCGTTGCAGCAGGTCGGGCCGGGCCACTTCGTCGCCCGCGAATCCGCCGATGTGCTGGGCAGAACATAACAACACATAACGCATCTTTTCAGGAGAACACGATGACACAACCTGTTTCACGCAAATGGTGGCTGGCGCTGAGTATCGCGGCAGCCCTGGCGAGCGCTCCCGCCTTTGCCGCCAAAGATGTGGTGGTGGCGGTCGGGTCTAACTTCACGACCCTCGACCCCTATGATGCCAACGATACCCTGTCGCAGGCGGTGGCGAAGTCCTTTTATCAAGGCCTGTTCGGCCTTGATAAAGAGATGAAGCTGCAAAACGTTCTTGCTGAGAGCTATACCGTGTCACCGGACGGCCTGGTGTACACCATTAAGCTGCACAGCGGGGTGAAATTCCAGGATGGCACTGACTTTAACGCCGAGGCGGTAAAGGCTAACCTCGATCGCGCGAGTAACCCGGATAACCATCTCAAGCGCTATAACCTGTATAAAAATATCGCCAGTACCGAGGCGGTCGATCCGACCACGGTCAAAATTACCCTGAAGCAGCCCTTCTCGGCGTTTATTAACATTCTCGCCCATCCGGCGACAGCGATGATTTCGCCGGCGGCGCTGAAAAAATATGGTAAGGATATCGGCTTCCACCCGGTGGGCACCGGGCCGTATAAGCTCGACACCTGGAACCAGACGGATTTTGTGAAGGTCAGCAAGTTCGATGGGTACTGGCAGCCGGGGCTGCCAAAGCTGGATTCTATCACCTGGCGTCCGGTGGTGGATAACAATACCCGGGCGGCGATGCTGCAGACCGGCGAGGCGCAGTTCGCCTTCCCGATCCCTTACGAACAGGCGCCGCTGCTGGCGAAAAACAGCAAACTGGAGCTGGTGGCCAGCCCGTCGATCATGCAGCGCTACATCAGCATGAACGTGACGCAGAAGCCGTTCGATAATCCGAAGGTACGGGAAGCCATCAACTATGCGATTAACCGTCAGGCGCTGGTGAAGGTAGCGTTCGCCGGCTACGCCACCCCGGCGACCGGAGTGGTGCCGCCGTCGATCGCCTATGCCCAGACCTACACCGCGTGGCCATACGATCCGGCGAAAGCGCGCCAGCTGCTGAAAGAGGCGGGCTACCCTAACGGTTTCAGCACCACGCTGTGGTCATCACATAATCACAGCACCGCGCAGAAAGTACTGCAGTTCACCCAGCAGCAGCTGGCGCAGGTGGGGATTAAGGCGCAGGTGACGGCGATGGACGCTGGTCAGCGGGCGGCGGAAGTGGAAGGTAAAGGGCAGAAAGAGAGCGGGGTACGGATGTTCTATACCGGCTGGTCCGCCTCCACCGGTGAAGCCGACTGGGCGCTGTCGCCGCTGTTCGCCTCGCAAAACTGGCCGCCGACGCTGTTTAATACCGCGTTTTACAGCAACCCGCAGGTGGATAACGCGCTGAGCGAGGCGCTGAAAACCACCGATCCGCAAGAGAAAACCAAACTCTATAAAGAGGCGCAGGATATTATCTGGAAAGAGTCGCCGTGGGTGCCGCTGGTGGTCGAGAAACTGGTCTCCGCCCACAGCAAGAACCTCACCGGTTTCTATATCCAGCCGGATACCGGCTTTAGCTTCGAACAGGCGGACCTGACGCCGTGATCATGTTCATCTTCATGCGTCCTCTCTCCCGGAATGGGAGGGAGCGATGCTGAATTATGTGATTAAGCGCCTGCTGGGCCTGATCCCTACTCTGCTTATCGTCGCGGTGCTGGTGTTTCTGTTCGTCCATATGCTGCCCGGTGACCCGGCGCGGCTGATTGCCGGACCTGAGGCCGATGCCCAGGTGGTGGCGATGGTGCGCCAGCAGCTGGGGCTTGACCAGCCGCTGCATGTCCAGTTCTGGCACTACATCACCAACGTGCTGCGCGGCGATTTTGGCATTTCCATGGCCTCGCGGCGTCCCGTTGCCAGTGAGATTGCCAGTCGCTTTATGCCCACGCTGTGGCTGACGCTGGCCAGCATGAGCTGGGCGGTACTGTTCGGGATGGCGGCGGGGATTGCGGCCGCGGTGTGGCGCAATCGCTGGCCCGACCGTCTGGGAATGGCGCTGGCGGTGAGCGGTATTTCGTTTCCGGCTTTTGCCCTTGGTATGCTGCTGATGCAGGTGTTTTCGGTTGAGCTGGGCTGGCTGCCGACGGTGGGGGCCGACAGCTGGCGGCACTATATTTTGCCGTCGTTGACCCTTGGCGCGGCGGTGGCGGCGGTCATGGCGCGCTTTACCCGCGCGTCATTCGTCGATGTGCTGCATGAAGACTATATGCGCACCGCCCGGGCGAAGGGGGTGAGCGAAACGCGGGTGGTGCTCAAGCATGGTCTGCGCAATGCGATGATCCCGGTGGTGACCATGATGGGGCTGCAGTTCGGCTTTCTGCTCGGCGGGTCGATCGTTGTGGAGAAGGTGTTTAACTGGCCGGGGCTTGGGCGCTTGCTGGTCGATTCGGTGGAGATGCGCGATTATCCGGTGATTCAGGCGGAAGTGCTGCTCTTTTCGCTGGAGTTTATTCTTATCAATTTAGTGGTGGATGTGCTGTACGCGGCCATAAACCCGGCTATCAGGTATAAGTAAGGTGCGATTGCTTAACTGGAGAAGGCAGGCGGCGCTGAACGCCATGCCGGGCATCAGGCCCGGCGAGATCCATACCCCCTGGCATGAGTTCTGGCGGCGCTTTCGGCGTCAGCCGGTGGCCATGGGCGCCGGTATTTTCGTGCTGTTGCTGATTGCGGTGGCCATCGTCGCCCCATGGATAGCGCCGTACGATGCGGAAAATTATTTCGACTACGACCGGCTTAACGAGGGGCCTTCGCTGGTGCACTGGTTCGGTGTCGACTCTTTGGGGCGCGATATTTTCAGCCGGGTGCTGGTGGGGGCGCAGATCTCGCTGGCCGCCGGGGTGCTGGCGGTGCTGATTGGCGCGGCCATCGGCACGGTGCTTGGGCTGCTGGCCGGCTACTATGAGGGCTGGTGGGACCGGCTGATTATGCGTCTGTGCGACGTGCTGTTCGCCTTTCCGGGGATCCTGCTGGCGATCGCGGTGGTCGCCGTCATGGGCAGCGGGATGGCCAACGTGATTATCGCCGTGGCGATCTTCTCGATCCCGGCGTTCGCCCGGCTGGTGCGGGGCAACACTCTGGTATTAAAGCAGCAGACCTTTATTGAATCGGCGCGCAGCATTGGCGCCAGCGATGCCACCATCCTCTTCCACCACATCCTGCCGGGGACGGTGTCGTCGATCGTGGTTTATTTCACCATGCGCATTGGGGTATCGATTATCTCGGCGGCCAGTCTGTCGTTTCTCGGTCTCGGCGCGCAGCCGCCCACGCCGGAGTGGGGCGCGATGCTCAACGAGGCGCGGGCGGATATGGTGATGTCCCCGCACGTGGCGCTGTTTCCGGCGGTGGCGATTTTCGTGACCGTGCTGGCGTTTAATCTGCTGGGGGATGGCCTGCGCGATGCGCTGGATCCGAAGTTAAAGGGGTAGGGTGAGGGAAAGCACCGCCGTGCGGTGCTTTATATTATTTGTGGCTTCAGCGCACATTGCGCTCCCGGTTAATCTTCTGCGTTATGTCTCTCATAGCGCAGGGAGCGCACAGGGGGCGGCCAGTCGCCGCCGCCCCCTGTCCCCCCGGGCTCCGGCCAGCAACATCGCCACTGCGTGGTGCCTTCGACTTATCCCTGCAGGCTGCGGGTCGGGCCGAGGCAGCGTCCGTGCAAAACACGGCCCTCAGCCCGCATCCATGCGGGCTGCCCCGGCCTTCCGGGAACGTCTCAGCGATGTTGAGGCCGCCAGCACCGGCAGTTTCAGCGGCCCCATGTCCGGCGGCGATTCACATATTGGGACTGGTCCCCGTAGGCCGGGTAAGCGTAGCGCCACCCGGCAAAATAACGGCGCAACAGGGTTGCCTGGAAGGTCATCAACGCTTGCCCGGCAGCGCTGCGCTTGCGCGGGCCTGGGGGGGGAGCCTACGGGAGGACCCCGTAGGCTGGGAATGCACTAAGCCGCTATCCGGGAAGCTGGACTAGACCCGGGTTCCCCACAGGTCGTATTCGTCGGCGTGCTCGACTTTCACCCGCACCACGTCACCCGGCTTGACGCGGGTTTCGCCGTTCAGGTAGACCGCGCCGTCGATTTCCGGGGCGTCGGCCATGCTGCGGCCAATGGCGCCTTCTTCATCAACTTCATCCACCAGCACCAGGATTTCGCGACCCACTTTTTCCTGCAGACGCTCGGCAGAGATCTGCTGCTGCAGCTGCATAAAGCGGTTCCAGCGCTCCTCTTTCACCTCTTCCGGCACCTGATCCGCCAGCTCATTGGCGGTGGCGCCTTCAACCGGGCTGTACTTGAAGCAGCCGACGCGGTCGAGACGCGCCTCTTTCAGGAAGTCGAGCAGCATCTGGAAATCTTCTTCCGTTTCCCCCGGGAAGCCCACGATAAAGGTGGAGCGCAGGGTCAGATCCGGGCAGGTTTCACGCCACTGCTTGATGCGCGCCAGCTGACGGTCAGCGGAACCTGGACGCTTCATCAGCTTCAGGATGCGCGGGCTGGCGTGCTGCAGCGGAATATCGAGGTATGGCAGAATTTTGCCTTCCGCCATCAGCGGGATCACATCGTCAACGTGCGGGTACGGGTAGACATAGTGCAGGCGCACCCAGATGCCGAGCTTCGCCAGCTCTTCGCACAGGCTGACCATGCTGGTCTTCACCGGCATACCGTTGTGGAAACCGGTGCGGTGCTTGACGTCGACGCCGTAGGCGGAGGTGTCCTGCGAAATCACCAGCAGCTCTTTCACGCCAGCGTCAGCGAGGCGTTTGGCTTCCGCCAGCACTTCGCCAATCGGACGGCTCACTAGGTCGCCGCGCATGGACGGAATAATGCAGAAGGTGCAGCGATGGTTGCAGCCTTCAGAAATTTTTAAGTAGGCGTAGTGGCGCGGCGTCAGCTTAACGCCCTGTTCCGGCACCAGGCTGAGGAACGGGTTGTGCTTCGGCTTTGGCGTATAGTGGTGGACGTGCTCCAGCACCTGCTCATAGCTGTGCGGACCGGTGATCTCCAGCACCTTCGGGTGCACTTCACGGATCTGATCCTCTTTTGCGCCGAGACAGCCGGTGACGATCACTTTGCCGTTCTCTTTCAACGCTTCGCCGATCGCTTCCAGCGATTCCTGCACAGCGCTGTCGATAAAGCCGCAGGTATTAACGATCACCATATCGGCGTTGTCGTAGGTAGGAACGACGTCATAACCTTCGGTACGCAGTTCGGTCAGGATACGCTCTGAGTCCACGAGGTTTTTCGGGCAGCCCAGGGAGACGAAGCCGATTTTCGGCTGGTGCGTGACATTGCTCATAGCTTAAAAAGTGTTCAATTATTGGAATGGTCAGGGCAGGAATTCTACAGATCTTTGCGAAAAAGAGTATAGCTCCGTCACGGTTAATGGTGAAAAAGCGCACCCAGCCCTGCCTTTCATGCCCCTGCCGCTAAAGCGGATCCCGCACGCCCCGGAGCAGAGGGGCGGGAAACGCTTCCGGCAAGCCGTGCGCGCAGGCGGCGATTCACGCCCGGCGTTGCTGCCGGGCAGAGACTTATTGCGCCGGGGTGACGGCTCCGGAGGGGGCGGCGCCGGGCTTTTTCGGCTCGCGCTTATCCTGCAGCGTGAAGACAGAGATCAAAGTAAAGAGCCCGGCGATGCCGCCGAGGATCAGATAGGTGTCGGCGAAGCCAATGGTATCGTACAGATAGCCAGCCAGCGGGGAGTAAATGGCGGTGGCGATCGAGGCGACAAACAGCACCAGTAAATAGACTGTCGAAGAGAGCTTGTGGTCGAAGTTGGCGGCGATGAATTTAAAGACCGACACCAGAATTAACGGTTTCTCCAGGGCATGCATCATTTTTACTGCGCCAATCCACACTGGGCCAAGAGGCACCGCCGAACCAACAATACGTACCGACATGATCAGCCCGGCAATGATCAGCGCCCACTTGGCGCCGGTCCGGTTAACAAACCACGGCATCAGGCATAAGAACAGCGTTTCGCCGCACACCTGAATGGAGGCGAGGATCCCATACCAGCGGTTGCCTTCCTCCGGCGTCGGGAATTGTTGCGAGAAGTACTGGGCAAACTGCTGATCGTAGGTGTCATAAATCTGCGTGACGAACAGGGTAAAGAGCAGCAGCATCCAGAACTGACCATTCTTCGCCAGCTCGAGGGCATGGGAGACCTTCAGCGATTCGCTTCGCGCTACATCGGCGTCGGTTAATTCGATTTTGGTCAGCATAAAGCAGACGGCGGCGATGACGATGGCGAGGCTGGCGAGCCAGAAGGCCAGATTGGGATTGCTGTCGATATATTTACCGACGATCCAGGCCGCTGCCGCCCAGCCTAACGAGCCCCACATCCGCACCCGACCGTATTCGAACTGGTAGCGGCGGGAAATCTTATCGATATAAGAGTCGATCACCCCGCAGCCGGAGTTAAAGATGATCCCCAGATAGATCCCCCCCAGCAGCGCGCCAATCCAGAAGCTGTGCATCAGCAGCGGCGCGTAAACGTAGATAAAGAAGGGGCCTACCGGCAGGAGCAGGGCGACCAGCAGCCAAATAAGCCGTTTTTTCAGGCCGAACTTGTCGGAAATAAAGCCGAAGAAAGGCTGCATCAGCAGGGCGATAAAGGCGTTTACCGAGTAGAGCAGGCCGGTTTTCGTGGCGCTGATGCCAAGATGCTGGGTGGTCCAAATGACAAAGAAAGCCATGGTCGACGACCAGGCGAACAGGTAGAGGAAATCGAAAAGACTCAACAGAAGGTAGTTTCTTTTACCGGACGTCATGGTTCAGTTCCTTACAAACGGGCAGAGAGATTATCAGCGAACCGCGGCCGCGGTCGCTGTTTTTATTAAATGTTATACGTATTACATTAATGATTTGTTATGGCACTCTGGCTGACGATCGTGCAATAGAGTCTGCGATATAATGTGATCATTGCAGCACTATTTTGGCCACTTAATGGCGATGATAGCGATTTTGTTTCTTTGCGAAATTAAATGTGATCGTATTACATTATTTTTGTTATAGACCTGACAAAGCGGCAAGGTTGTCAAATTGTAAATGGTGTTAAAGTCTTGGGAATAATTGACCTGGCGCATCATTTTGTACAAAAAATAACCGTATCATGGATAGGGTAAAGGACGACAGAGGAGGAACCGTGATGACCGTTGACAGACTATACCGCCACCTTTTGCAGAAGCTCATTAACGCCAATATCGATATTGACGCCTATCTGCAGCTGCGGAAGGCCAAAGGCTACATGTCAGTCAGCGAAAATGACCATCTGCGTGAAAACTTGTTTGAGCTTTGCCGTGAAATGCGTGCCCAGGCGCCGCGCCTGCAGCATGTCATTTCACCGGAGGAAAAGGATGCCCTTCGTTTGGCCGGCGAGTCCGTCGCCGCCGCTGCAGTATGCCTGATGAGCGGGCATCATGATTGTCCGCTGTACATCGCTGTTAACGTAGAGAAGCTAGAACGCTGTCTGACAGGATTGACTTCAAATATTCATAAATTGAATAAATTGTCGCCAATTCCTCATGCCTGATCGGCTGAAACCCAGGGGAAGTGGATGCTTCCCCTGTTAAAGGTTATGTAAAAATCCCCGCGCAAATTTCCCCGCTGGCTACCCTTTAGCGCAGAGCTGACGAAAGGAGAATGCCATGCGTCCGATCCCGCTGCTGTTGCTATTGAGCGCCCTGTCGCTGCCGGCCCTGAGCCAGGCCGCGGCGCGGGTGGAGGTATTGCAGAACCGGCTGGCCCATCCGTGGAGCCTGGCATTTCTCCCCGGCGACCAGGGCATGTTGATTACCCTGCGTGGCGGCGAGCTCAAGCGCTGGCAGCCGGGTAAAGGCCTGTCGGCGCCGATAGCCGGCGTGCCGCAGGTGTGGGCCAACGGCCAGGGGGGCTTACTGGACGTGGCGCTGGCCCCGGATTTCGCGCAGTCGCGGCGGGTGTGGCTAAGCTATGCGGAAAGCGACGCCAGCGGCAAAGCGGGCACCGCGGTGGGCTACGGGCAGTTGAGCCAGGATGCCACTCAACTGACGAATTTCACCGTGGTGTTTCGCCAGCAGCCGAAACTCTCCGTCGGCAATCATTTTGGCGGCCGGCTGGTGTTTGACGGCAAAGGGCATCTCTTTATTGGCCTCGGGGAGAACAATCAGCGTCCCACCGCTCAGGATCTCGACAAGCTGCAGGGAAAAGTGGTCCGCCTGACGGAGAACGGGGGTGTGCCGCCGGATAATCCCTTTGTTGGCCGGGCCGACGTGAGGCCGGAGATCTGGGTCTACGGCATCCGCAACCCGCAGGGGATGGCGATAAATCCGTGGAGCGGGGCGCTGTGGCTGAACGAGCACGGCCCGCGCGGCGGGGATGAAATTAATATCCCGCAGGCGGGAAAAAACTACGGCTGGCCGCTGGCGACGCACGGCATTAACTACAGTGGCCTGCCCATTCCGGAGGCCAGGGGCAAAACGGTTCCGGGAACCGAGCCTCCCCTGTATGTCTGGCCGGTCTCACCCGGGGTAAGCGGGATGGCCTTCTACGCGGCGCAGACCTTTCCCCAGTGGCAACATAAGCTGTTTATCGGCGCGCTGAAGGAGACGTCGCTGATTGTCCTGGCGGTGGACGGCAACCAGGTCCGCGAGGAGGGGCGCCTGCTGGAGGCGCGCGGGAAACGTATCCGCGACGTTCGCGTGGGACCCGACGGCTATCTGTATGTGTTAACCGACGAGTCTAACGGCGAGCTATTGCGGCTGAGTCCGGAGAAGTAGCGTCAGGTGACCGGGATCTGCACCACTTCGCGCCAGGCGGGACGCTGGCTAATCTGCTGATACCAGCGCTGCAGATGGGGCCGCGGTTGCCAGCTGTCGAGGATCGACAACAGGTTGTAGACGAAGGGGGCGACGGCAATATCGCCAAGGCCGAACTGCTCGCCAGAGAGCCACGGCATTTTGGCCAGTTCGTCATCCAGCATGGCGAATAGCGCTTCGCAGGCGCTGATCCCCGCGGCTATGGCCGCCGGGTCGCGTTGCTCCGGCGGCATCCTCACCAGGCCCATTAACACCGGGCGATGGGCGGGAGAGAGGGTGCCGTTGGACCAGTCCATCCACTTTTCGCCTTGCGCGCGCTGCGCCGGCGCGGCCAGCCACAGACGGTCAACGCCATACTGGGCGGCAAGGTAGCGAATAATCGTATTTGATTCCCACAACACCACCCCGGTGGCATCGTCCTTTAACAGCGGCACCAGCCCGTTGGGGTTCATCGCCAGATATTCCGGGTCATGATTGAGACCAAACTCCAGCCCGGCGAGGATCTGCTCATACGGCAGATCCAGCTCCTCCAGCACCCAGCGCACTTTCTTCACGTTGGTCGAATTATTACGTCCCCACAGTGTAATCATTTTCGCTCCTGAGTTTGTTTCACTGCCGTTGCAGCGCGATCGGCGATCATGTTGGGATAAAGTTAATATTTAGGCAATCACGATCAAAAAAATTGTTCTGATTAAAGCACGGCGGCATGTTATTGCGTAAACTTTAAAAACTTTACCAACTCGCTGTTTCTTTAAGGTCATTTGTACGCTTTACTCACCGGTTGCTGCGGCGCGGTCAGAGTGGCGCGGCATATTTTGTTTGGAAAGGATACTTGGGTGGCTCTTATGATGCATGACGCTTTTTCCCTTCGCGGCCTCGCGGCAGGTTGCGCGCTGTTATTTCTTGTCGCACCTGCGGTGCAGGCTGCAGAACAACTCCCCGACGCCCCTTCGATTGACGCTCGCGCCTGGATCCTGATGGACTACGCCAGCGGGAAGGTGCTGAGCGAAGGCAATGCCGATGAAAAACTCGACCCGGCCAGTCTGACGAAGATCATGACCAGCTACGTGGTGGGGCAGGCGATAAAAGCGGGAAAAATTAAACTGACCGATATGGTGACCGTCGGGCGCGATGCCTGGGCGACCGGCAACCCGGCGCTGCGCGGCTCATCGGTGATGTTCCTCAAGCCCGGCATGCAGGTTTCCGTGGAAGATCTGAACAAAGGGGTCATCATTCAGTCCGGTAACGACGCCAGCATTGCCATTGCGGACTACGTGGCGGGCAGCCAGGACGCTTTCGTCAGCCTGATGAACGGCTACGCCAAAAAAATGGGGCTGACCAACACCACCTTTATGACCGTTCACGGCCTTGATGCGCCGGGGCAGTTCAGTACCGCTCGCGATATGGCGTTGTTGACCAAAGCGATGATCCACGATGTACCGGAAGAGTACGCGGTACATAAAGAGAAAGAGTTCACCTTTAATAAAATTCGTCAGCCAAACCGTAACCGTCTGCTGTGGAGCACCAACCTCAACGCCGATGGTGTGAAAACCGGGACCACCGCCGGGGCCGGCTATAACCTGGTTTCTTCGGCCACGCAGGGCGATATGCGTCTGATTGCCGTGGTGCTGGGGACCAAAACCGACCGCATTCGTTTTAACGAGTCAGAAAAACTGCTGACCTGGGGCTTCCGCTTCTATGAAACCGTGACGCCGATTAAACCGGATGCCACCTTCGTTACCCAGCGTGTGTGGTTTGGCGACAGCAGCGAAGCGAAACTGGGGGCTGGCGAAGCGGGCTCTATCACCCTGCCGAAGGGCCAGCTGAAAAACCTGAAAGCCAGCTACACCTTAAACCAGCCGCAGCTTACCGCGCCGCTGGAGAAGGGGCAGGTGGTCGGGACTATCGACTTTAAGCTGAATGATAAAACCATCGAGCAGCGCCCGCTGATCGTCATGGAGCCGGTGAAAGAAGGTGGCTTCTTCAGCCGAATGATCGACTTCGTACTGATGAAATTGCACGGCTGGTTCGGCAGCTGGTTCTCCTGATGTCATGACCGCGCCCGGCGGGGCGCGGTCCGTTCATGTTCAGTACAGCAGCGAAATCTGCTGCGCCTTCGCCAGCGCGACCAGCTCGTCATCCGGGCAGATATCGCTGGCGATCACATCAAACTTTGCTAACGCCCCCATGCGCGCCGGACGCACTTTGCCAAACTTGCTGTGGTCTACCACCAGCACGTGGTAGCGCGCGTGTCGCATCGCCCAGTGCTTGACCGGCAGTTCCTCCAGGTTATAGCAGGTTGCCCCTTGCTCGCAGTCAATGCCCGCCGCCGAGTAAAAGGCGATGTCAGGGCTCAGATGGCTGAGGGTATCCTCAAGGCTCAGCGGCATAAAAATCGCGTTGCTGGCATGAAATTCCCCACCGCACAGGACCGCGCGGCACTGGGGCTTTTCCTGCAGGGCCAGAAAGGTGTTCAGGGAGTAGCAGACGCCGGTGAAGGGCAGAGCGTCGTCAATGGCGTCGATGATCCACGGGGTGGTGGTCCCGCAGTCGAAGAAGGCCATCTGATGGGCCTCCAGCAGCGCGGCCGCATGGCGGGCGGCGCGGCGTTTTTCATCGACCAGCCGGGTTTTTTGGTCGCTGAGCAGGTAATGGGTGGCGCTGCGCGGCTCCAGCACAATGTATCCGCCGAGCAGCACGACCGGACCGCTGTGTCCGTTGAGGTCGCGACGAATGGTCATTTCCGACACCCCGAGCAGGGATGCCGCTTCTTTCAGATGCAGCTTATCGCTGCGCTTGAGTGCCTGAATGAGCTGACTGATGCGTTCGTCACGGCGAGTTTCCATATTCCCTCTGCGCTAAAATCGCCCTGCGGAGGCAGGGCGTTAGCGGGATTTTACCTGTCGCTTGCGGGTTAGTCACGCGGTCGCCGCCGCGACGGTCGGCGTTTAGCCGCGCACCCAGCCTTTGCGGATCGGCAGGGAGAAGCAGAGGCGATAGAGGCGCTGCAGCTGACGGTACAGCGCCGAGCCGACAGTATGCCAGATTAGCGCCGCGCCAAGGCAGCCGCACATCCCGGCCAGCAGGCCGCCGACCATATCCAGCGGCCAGTGGACGCCGAGATAGACGCGGGACCACGCGATGGCGGCGGCAAGGGCCATCAGCAGGGCGCCGGACCAGACGCGGTGCCAGAACAGGAAGGCCAGGGCAAAGGTAAAGCTGACGGTGCCGTGGTCGCTGGGGAAGGAATCGTCCGCCGCGTGGTGCAGGAAGTTATAGCCCACGCCAGCGACAAACGGCCGATCGTGCGGATAGAGGTGGCCGATCGCCCATGAGACGGTCAGGCTGATGCTCAGCGCCAGCATCAGCTTAAACACCATCTGCCGCTGGGCAGGCCCCCACAGCCACAAGGTCACCACCAGCAGGGGCACGATCAGAATCAGATCTTTAGCGATGAAAATCGCCACCTCAATGGCCCACTGCGGCGAGGCCGGGGTCGCGTTGAGCAGGGCGAACAGCGCGTAGTTAATATTTTCCAGCATAGACTTCCAGGCTCGTTGGTCCGATAGCAAATAAGCCGCTTACCCTAAATAAAAGCGGTGCGGAGATAAAGCAGTATTGTCTTAAATATCAGGTTGTTAAGAAATGTCGCCTTCTGAGGTGCGGCGCTAACCCCCTGAAAAGCGTCAGTATATCCTTTGTCACATGGCTGAAACATAAACGGAATATATACGCAGAGTGAATTGCTAAGGCGAGCCCTGACGCTGGCGCGCAACTCGCAATATTGTGCGGTGTCACCCACAATTCACTATCTCCGCGCCGGGAGTTTCATTACACTTTGCGCGATTTTTGATAGATAAGAGATTTCATGCAAAATTATTCGCTTTCAGGTCGCCGCCTCGGAAGGCAGGCGCTGCTGTTCCCGCTATGTCTGGTGCTGTACGAGTTTTCCACCTATATCGGCAACGATATGATCCAGCCGGGTATGCTGGCCGTGGTTCAGGAGTTTCAGGTGGGCAACGAGTGGGTACCCACCTCGATGACCGCTTATCTGGCCGGCGGCATGTTTCTACAGTGGCTGCTGGGGCCGCTGTCGGACCGTATTGGCCGCCGTCCGGTGATGTTGACCGGGGTGGTGTGGTTTATCGTCACCTGCCTGGCGACGTTGCTGGCGCAGACCATTGAACAGTTCACCCTGCTGCGCTTCCTGCAGGGGATCAGCCTGTGTTTTATCGGCGCGGTCGGCTACGCGGCGATCCAGGAGTCCTTTGAGGAGGCGGTGTGTATTAAAATCACCGCCCTGATGGCCAACGTGGCGCTGATTGCCCCGCTGCTGGGGCCGCTGGTGGGCGCCGCCTGGGTGCATATCCTGCCGTGGGAGATGATGTTCGTGCTGTTCGCCGTGCTGGCGGCTATCTCGTTTGTCGGCCTGCAGCGGGCGATGCCGGAAACCGCGACGCGACTGGGTGAAAAGCTGTCGGTCAAAGAGCTGGGCCGCGACTATCGGCTGGTGCTGAAGAACCTGCGCTTCGTCGCCGGCGCGCTGGCTACCGGCTTTGTCAGCCTGCCGCTGCTGGCGTGGATCGCCCAGTCGCCGGTGATTATTATCAGCGGCGAACAGGCGACAAGCTATGAGTATGGCATGCTGCAGGTGCCGATTTTCGGCGCGCTGATTGCCGGCAACCTGGTGCTGGCGCGCCTGACTTCGCGCCGTACCGTGCGCTCGCTGATTATCATGGGCGGCTGGCCTATCGTGTTTGGCCTGCTCCTCTCCGCGGTGGCGACGGTGGTCTCTTCCCACGCCTATCTGTGGATGACCGCCGGTCTGAGCTTCTACGCCTTCGGGATTGGCCTGGCGAACGCCGGCCTGGTGCGCTTAACCCTGTTCGCCAGCGAGATGAGCAAAGGCACGGTTTCGGCGGCGATGGGGATGCTGCAGATGCTGATCTTCACCGTCGGCATCGAGCTCAGCAAACATGCTTACGAGCTCGGCGGCAACGGGCTGTTCAGCCTGTTTAACCTGTTGGGCGGGGTACTGTGGCTGGGGCTGATGATCTACTTCCTGAAAGATAAAAGCGTCGGCAATTCGCAGCAGGGATAACCGGTTGAAAACCCGGATGCGCTCGCATCCGGGTCTTATCAGGCGAATGGCGCTTCGCGATCCAATACCTTATCGATAATCTGCAGAACACCCTCTTCGTTATTGTGCGGCGCGTGATAGCGGGCGACGGCTTTGACGTCTTCCCGGGCGTTGGCCATGGCGAAGCCAAATCCGGCGTGCTGCAGCATTTCGATATCGTTGCCGCTGTCGCCGAACGCCACCACCTCGTGATCTTCAATACCCCAGCGCTGCTGCAAAATACGCAGGCCGTTGGCTTTGTGCACCCCCGGGATAATTAAGTCGATGCTACCGTAGCCGGTGGCTACGGCTGTCACCATGTCCCCCAGCGCCGCGTGCAGCTTCGGCTGAATTTCCGGGATCAGGCGGTCCGGCACGTTGAGACCAAATTTGAGGATGGTGTCATCGAGATGGTTAAAATCATCCACCAGTTCAAGGCGGTGATAATACTTCGCCGCCACCGTCTTCAGCGCGTCGTTGTAGCGGTTGAGGGTGTAGGCGCTGCGCTTCCCGCAGGCGATGATTTCGATATTCGGCAGCGTCTGCAGATGGTCGACCACGGCGTTGAAATGGTGAACCGGCAGCTGGCAGTTGAAGACGTCTTCATTGTCGCTCACCACCCAGCCGCCGTTTTCCGCCACGAAGGCGATCTGGTGGGCGATCTCCGGGAAGAAGGAGATCAGCTGGTAGTACTGGTTGCCGCTGGCGACCACGAAGCGAATGTTTTGCTCGCGCATTCGCTGATACTGGGCGAGGAAGCGCGGCCGGTTGTAAGTTTTGGCATCGCTTAAAAAGGTGCCGTCCATATCCACCGCAATCAGTTTGATGCTCATTAGCTGTTCTCCATAACGGGTTCAGACTGTGGCTTAGCCACCGCGCGGGCGACCAGCGCCGCCACCATCACCAGGCCCAGCACCACCATCATGGCGCTGCGCAGGCCGAAATGCTCGCCGAGGAAGCCCAGCAGCGGCGGCCCGACGAGGAAAGCAAGATACCCGGTAATCGCCACCACGCTGACGCGCTTAGGGGCATCCGGACCGGTATCGCTGGCGGCGGAGATGGTCAACGGGAAGCCGAGCGAGGCGCCAATGCCCCACAGCAGCACCGAAATGCCCGCCACCCAGGGGTTGTCGACGAAGATAATCAGGCCAATACCCAGAGCGCCCATCACCGCGCTGCCACGAACCACCGTCACCCGGCTGTAGCGATCGATAAACCAGCCGCCGGTAAAGCGGCCCAGCGTCATGCCGAGGGTGAAGCCGGCATAGATCAGCGAGCCGGAGGTGGGGCTAAAGCCGTGGCCGTCCACCATCAGCAGCGGCAGCCAGTCATTGGCTGAGCCTTCGGCGAAGGCCATCGCCAGGACGATGACCCCGATAAGCAGCAGCTGCGCATCGCGCCATACCGGCAGACCTTTCGCCTCGCCGTGGGCGGCTTCGGCGGCATTTTTACCGGTACCCTCCGGAATGGCGCGGATAGCAATGGCGATGGGCAGGATGGCCACCAGCGCGGCCGCCAGGATATGCGGGGCGGCGGGAAGGCCGAACCCGGTCACCGCCATGCCCACCCCGGCGCCGAACAGGGTGCCAAAGCTGTAGAAGCCGTGCATCATCGGCAGCACCGTTTTATTCATCTCCCGCTCAACCGCCGCGCCTTCGACGTTAATGGCGACCTCTGCCGAGCCAAAGCTGGCGCCAAAGATGGCCAGACCGAAGGCGAACAGCGGGGCGGAGGCAAGCCACAGCGCCAGGCTGAGCACCAGCATGCCGAGTACGGCGAAGGACATGGTGGTGCGGATGACCTTGCGGGTGCCAAAGCGCTTCACCAGCCACGCCGAGCAGAGAATACCGCTCATCGACCCCACCGACAGGCCAAACAGCACGACGCCCATCTCTGCGGTAGAAAGCGCCAGCAGATCGCGGATCGCCGGCGTGCGGGTGGCCCAGGAGGCCATTAATAAGCCAGGGATGAAAAAGAACATAAACAGCGCCCACAGTCGAAGCTGGAGCGCTCTGCGCGAAGATTGCGTCGTCATCCGTAAACGCCTTAAAGGAGAAGAATGAAGACAACAGTAGCAAGCATGTGTACATTTGTACATAAACCGGAAGAGGAAAATCATGGCCCGTAGACCGAACGATCCGCAGCGCCGCGAGCGCATCCTGCAGGCGACGCTGGACACCATCGCGGCGCACGGCGTCCATGCGGTGACGCACCGTAAAATCGCCACCTGCGCGAATGTGCCGCTGGGGTCGCTGACCTACTATTTCAGCGGCATCGAGGCGCTGATCGAGGAGGCGTTCAGCCTGTTTACCGCCGAGATGTCGGCGCAGTATCAGCAAAGCTTCGCCGGGGTAGCGAACCGGCAACAAGCCTGCGATGCCATCGCGGAGCTGATCTTCAGCGCCCAGGTGACCACGGCGCGCAATATGGAGCTGATGTACCAGCTGTATGCGTTCTGTAGCAGCCAGCCAGCGCTGAAGGCGGTGATGCAGAACTGGATGCGGCGCAGCCAGCAGACGCTGGAGCAGTGGTTTGCCCCTGACACCGCCCGCGGCCTCGACGCCTTTATTGAAGGGATGACCCTGCACTTTGTCACCGACCGCGCGCCGCTATCGAAGGCGGCGATCCGCCTGATGGTCGGGCAGCTGGCGGGGGAGAGGGCGCAGCAAGAGGGGCGCTGAGGCGGTGTTTTACCCGGGATGGCTAAACGCAGGCAACAAAAAACCCATTTATGTAAATGGGTTATTGAAAACAAGGAGTTGCAATATTATCAATGAGTTAGTTTGGTGGTAAGGAGTGGCGATTACGGGGTAATGCCAACCGCTGCCGCCACTTTGTCGCCACTTTGATTCCTCTTCTCGTACTCATCTACTGCTTGCTCAACTTCACTTAGATACGATTTGAAGGCGTCTAAGACCATGGTCAATGCGCCACTCATAAAAAGAACTTGTTTTCCATCTTTTTTGAATAAAGCCGGATGAACATTCATTAGTTCGATAATAAGTTTGCTATCCTGTCCATCATTTTCTATATATTTTGCATCGTTGTGTGCGCAACTATTTCTTAGTTTTGTTATTTTTCTGATGGCTGGATAGTGAGCCGCTGAACTTATTCCTATGAGTTTTTTGATGAAAAGATGACTTCTCTCAAATCCGCTGCCCTTAAGATCTGAAAGGTTTATTGGGGTTTGGTGTCTGCTTGAAAAATTATTGCAGAATTTTTCAATTTCGTGCTCAAACATCCCGAAGATAGTTAAGAAAACAGACCTTCTAAATACACTTGGGTAATACTCAAGGAACATCTCATCTAGATCAACTAATGAACTATCAAGACCCATATAGTGATCAATGGACTGATAAAGTCCTTCTTCAGGAGAGATATCAATTACATATTCTTCTGGGCCTTTTTCTTTATACTCTGCAATCCCTTTTTCAATTGAGGATTCACTTTGCGTTATTAATACTTCGATAATGTCAAATGTTAGGGAGAAATCGAAAACTGGAACTTTAAATGAGAACTTAACCATCTTTAATACCTTTAAAAACTTACTTCATTGACACCCAGTGTTGCTAGCGGATTAAATCTAAGTGCCGTTTCTAAGTGATCAGGCGCTAGATGAGCATAGCGCATTGTCATTTTAATGTCGTGATGACCAAGGATTTTTTGTAAAGCAAGGATGTTCCCGCCGGACATCATGAAGTGTGCTGCAAATGTATGGCGCAGAACGTGGGTAAGTTGCCCGCGTGGAAGCACGATGGAGGTTTTATCCATCACAGATAAAAACTGAAAGTAGCAGTCAGTAAAGAACTTGAAGCCGTCCAGAGCAATGATTTCTTCATAAAGCTCTTTGCTAATCGGAATGCTGCGGTTCTTTTTACCCTTGGTCCTGACGAAAGTAATTCGGTACTTAGTTACTTGTGAGCGAGTGAGGTTCACAGCTTCGCGCCAGCGTGCTCCGGTACTCAGGCAGATTTTAACGACCAGAGCGAGAAGGTCGCTTTGGCGTTGGCAGTCATACAAAAGCTCTGTGATTTGTTCATGTGTTAGCCAGGCCATTTCCTTTTCTGCAATGGTGAACTTGCGCATTTTTTCAAGTGGGTTTGGTGCTGTCCATTCGCCGAGCCGGGCCAGTTCGCTAAACACTCCGCTCAGATAGCTTTGCTCCAGATTGATCGTGACCGGGCCGGCACCTTTCTTCCATTTCTCACTAAAGTAGATTTCACCGGTCAAGCGTTTGTCACGATAATGTGCGAACAATTTCGAGCTGAGATTAGTGGCGAGCGGGTTTCCGAGTGCATCGACCATCAGGATCAGCTTGCTATAAACATGCTCGCCAGCGGTCAGAGATTTGCCGTGCAGTTTGAACCAGAGTTCCACGACGTCTTTCAGAGTGCGACGGTCTAGCGATTCACCCAGCCAGGGCTTAGCTTCAATTTCCTCCATTGTGTGCCGTTCAAATGCTAACGCTGCTGACCTACCCCCAGCATTAGATACAACTGTCAGTTAGTCATGTCGGTTTGTTTACCTTCACATTTTCGATTTCGTCACCGTGCTGCAAACTCTGATGGCATCTGATAATTCAGTGCTGAATGTGGATGACACTCGTTATAATCCTGCCACCAGTCGTTAATGATTTTCCTGGCGTAAACGATATCGCTGAACCAGTGCTCATTCAGACATTCAACGCAAAATCGTCCCTTAAAGCTCCCAATAAATCTGTTCTGCGTTGGTTTACCCGGCTGGATTAACCGTAACTCAGTACCATGCTCAAAGGCCCATTGATCCAGTGCGCGGCAAGTGAACTCCGGCCCTTGGTCCGTTTTTATCGTCGCCGGATAGCCTCGGAACAGTGCAATACCGTCCAGAATACGTGTGACCTGAACGCCTGAAATCCCGAATGCGGTGATAATTGTCAGACACTCCTTCGTGAAGTCGTCCACACAGGTTAGGCACTCGTGGCCAGCGCGCCCATGACGAAATCCATTGACCAGGTCAGATGGGGGTACCGCCGGGCGGAGCAGCGGCAGACGCTCCGTTGCCAGGCCTTTACGACGCCGTCTGCGTTTACGCCCAGCCCGCGGAGATGATAAAGGCGGTACACGCGCTTGTGATTAACATGAAGGCCTTCACGGCGCAGTAACTGCCAGATGCGGCGGTAGCTAAAACGCCTGCGCTCCAGCGCCAGTTCAGTGATGCGCCCTGATAAATGCGCATCAGCCGCCGGACGCTGAGCCTCATAGCGACAGGTCGACAGGGACAAGCCTATAAGCATGCAGGCACGACGTTGTGACAGACCGGTCGCATCACTCATCAATACCACGGCTTCCCGCTTCTGGTCTGTCGTCAGTACTTTCGCCCCAGGGCCACCTGAAGTATCTCCTTATCCAGCATGGCTTCGGCAAGCAGCTTCTTGAGTCTGGCGTTCTCTTCCTCAAGCGACTTCAGGCGCTTAACCTCGGGCACCTCCATACCGCCATACTTCTTACGCCAAGTATAATAGATGGCGTCGGAAATGGCGTACTTACGGCATAGCTCACGGGCAGAAACCCCTGCTTCAGCTTCGCGGAGGATACTGATGATCTGTTCGTCGGAAAAACGCTTCTTCATGGGGATGTTCTCATGTGGCTTATGAAGACATTACTAACATCGGTGTGTATTAATCAACGGGGACCAGGTCAGGGCAGGCGTAGCGGGGATACGAGCGCGCGGTGATATAAATCACGAGTGAATTTTCTCAGAATTGATATAATTTTGTTGCTACGAGCGTTTTTGATGGTAACTTAACTTTTATGTATTTATTTTATTGCATTTTACACTGATAAGAAGGATTTGTTTTATGGCTGAACTATTACCACAAACGACTTCTGTACAAACCATTTATTCTTGGTTTACTGAAGGTAAGATTTTTGTTAATAGACGTTATCAAAGAAAATTAGTTTGGACTGTATTAGAAAAACAAAAGCTAATTGAGTCCATACAAAAGAAATACCCAATCCCAGCAGTTCTTCTTGCCGAAAGGGAAAATGACCTTGGCACATATGAAATAATAGATGGTCTACAAAGGTTGCATGCAATAATGTCTTTTATCGAGACAGGATATGAGTCACTCGATGGGAAACGCTTTAATCTTGATGCTTTTCCGACCGCGAAAAATCGGGCCGATGAAGGTAAATTTACAGCAGTAAAAACTGATAATATGTTAAGTCAGCGCGAAGTTACTCAGTTATTGGATTATTCGCTAGCTATGTCTATTATGCGTAATGCAACTGAGAACGAAATAAACGATGTTTTTGATAGAATTAATACGTATGGTCATAGGCTTAGCGATCAGGAAAGGCGCCAGGCGGGTATACAAAATAAATTTTCAAATATGGTTAGGGACATAGCCTGTTCCCTTAGAGGTGATGTATCTGACGATATATTGCTTTTAGAGAAAATGCCATCTATTAGTATAGATTTACCGCTAACAAAACATGGTTATCAAGTTCAATCAGAAGATGTTTTTTGGGTAAAACATGGAATCTTACGTTCAACAGACCTTCGTGACAGTATGGATGAGCAGTGCATCGCAGATATAGCAGCATGTATTGTTGGTGGTAAACTAATTGACCGTTCCAAAGATGCACTTGATCAAATTTATAATAATGAAGAAGATGAATATGGTCGTATCGGATCTGCTATTAATGTTTATGGCGAAGATAAATTTGCAGAGGAATTCAAGTTTTGCATTCAAGAAATAACAAAGGTTTGTAATAGTGATGGAGAAGTAAAACTCAGGGATTTAATTTTTACAAAACGCACTACAAATGCTTTCCCAGCTATATTTGCTGTACTATTTATTGCATTTCACGAACTACTTATTAAAGAAAATAAAAAGATAAATAACTATAAAGGTGTTAGGGATAACCTTAATAATGTAGTCACTCGTTTGGATACGAAAAGATCTGCTACTGGCGGGGATGAAAGGAGAAAAAATATTAATTCAATCATTGGATTGATAAAAGATAATTTTATTGATAGCGCTGATAATAGTCATATATATAATTCTCATAACACTATTGATATTGAAGATATTTTGCGAAGATCTGAAATCGAACTTGCAAACTATGAGTTGAAGCAGGGTTTATTAATGCTTGGTGGAAATAGAGATCTTGATAATAGTATTCATGATAAAATATTTTCAACAATTTGTGCCATTGCTAATATTGGAAAGGGTAATAAGAACGGTGTGGTTGGTAAGTTATTGATTGGTGTGACAGATAAGCCAAGTGATTCAGTTAGAGTAAAAGAGCTTGATGATATAGATGCACATGTTGTTGGTGAGCGAAGTGTTGTTGGCATAAAAAGAGAGGCTTCAAGGCTTGGCATATCAATGGAGGAATATTACAGACGATTCTGTAATGAATTAAAAAAATCGGCGTTAAGCGAACCTCTAAAGTCACAAGTTGTGAGTTTGATTGACTATAATGATTTTTATGGCTATGGTGTTATAGTTATTACAGTTCCACTTCTATCAAATTATTCTAGTTATAATGGGGGTATTTATTATCGCTCTGGAGATAATACAAAAAAAGCTACGGTTATAGAAGCAGCCGATATTGCAACACGCTTTAGATAAGTAGACGCCTGCGCCTGCTTGGTCAGGCGCTCGCTTTAAACTTAAAATCTATAAAGTATAATTGTTAAATGTAATTACATGATCCCTTATCCAATAATTAAATTTTTGCAACTTTTTTTGCAATGGCAACAGCTCATTTCGTACAAAAGCCTTAGCTGCTTTCTCTACATCCCCAACCCCCCCAACATTGCTAGGCATAATCTCCATTATCTGAGGCGGCACGTGATGAACTGCCATCATATCGTCCCTGCTTACGTTCTTAATGTTCAAAAACTCGACCTTTGCCGCAACCTCTGACCGCGAGAAGATCTGAATGCCGTCTTTTATCCGTTGGGCGAGTACATAAGCAGGTTGCGGAAGTTACCCGACCCTTTGGCGCTTTTCATTGCTTAGCGGATATTGTTCACGTCCTCCTGATTCTGCGCTGCTTCGGTCATGTATATGATGAAACCTGCATGGCTGCCGTTGATATAATACTTCCGGCGGAACAGTGTCGCTGACTCATTAAGCAGGGGTGATGGGATGGCGGAGAGATAGCCAGGCAGTCCATAAATCTCCTGATTGATATCCGGTTCCATAAGGTGAAAGATACTACCCGTTGTAAACTCATAGGGTTGCGTAGTAAGCCCATATTGAACAAAGCAGTAAGTGTCGAGGTCAAGGCCGCGACGGGTGTACTTCGCTAGTGATGGTTCCAGTGACAGGATCCCGCCAAGCCGGTTAGTTCGCTTTTCCAGGTAAGCGTTACCAAAAACAAGATATTTCTGCACAAAACGGCTGAATGCCTGCTGACTCAAAAGTGGGGGAGGGATAAACGTGCTGGTAAATATATTACATTTAATGGCTGTCAGTGAGCTGTGATGCACAGTGGCACGGTAGGTCCGCGCCAGTCCGTCAAAGCTCAACGGCTACTCATATCAACGATCCATTTGCACACATTCTACGTAGTTCAGAAGTTCGCGGCGGTCCAGTACCGGAATGGGGCCACCAAAGCTGAATGCCTGGGTAGATACAGTATTTGTGGTAACGTCATCGGTAGCACCATGGGATCGCTTTTAATTCCACATCGACTTCTTTGGCAAACATCGATGATGTACTGCTTAAAAACATGCGCCTGTACTTTACTGGCTGACAGGAAAATCTGGTTTCGCCCTATAATCAGGGTGTCCATCAGCGCTTCCCGCGCGAAATAATAGGTTGCCGAGCTGGCGTGATTTAAGCATGTTGTGGGTGCGGAGCTTAATTCCTGCGTCCCACCAGTGGCGCTGATATTCAAACATTCCGTTGCGGAAAATTTCTTCTAGCATTTCGTGCTGTTCATCAGTAAACAGGTTTTTCCTGTTTTCTTGCAGGGGCCGCAGTTGCGGTTTTATACGTTGAGGTTAAGGTCCGTCTAATTGCCGCCGTTGTTAAATTTACCGATGCGGGGGTGTCGTTCTGATTGGCGGGCCAGCAAGGTTTATTTCTTTAAAGTCTTTCCCTTCCTTGTGTTCCTTCATGATGAGCTGGCAATAGCGGGCGGCAGTGGTGAGCTGCATCTGATCGAGCGAGCCGTGTGCGAACCGCAGTAATGCGGAACGGGCAGCAAAAATGAACTGGGAGCGGCTGCAGGGCGGTGTGGCGTAATTTTCACTCCAGCTGGCAGAAGGCCGCGCGGATCTCTATACGGAAATGCCTGTGAAGGTCACCGGCTTTTAACAACGCATTGATGATGCCAGCTGGACCGTCACCACGTTAACGCACATGGTAAACCCGCATAGCGGATGTACAACTGGTGGTGAAAATTGGTGATTTAGTAATGAACTGAGGTTTTCAAAAGAGAACTTAAAGTTCACATTATGAAATAATATTGTTTAATTATTACGATTTCAGGAAAAATGGCGGGGCGGAAAAATGATGATTTGCCCATTATGTGGAGTTCAGCCCATACTCGCACCAGTTTCCCGGTCTCTTCAATGACCAAAGAACGTTACACCAATGCCAGAATATCAACTGCAGCCATACGTTCGTAACGCATGAGACTTTTGTTCGACCAATCTCTACACCTAAAGAGGCCCATCCTGTGCAGCCTCACCTCACAAATTCAGGCCAGGCTATGCTGGCTCTTTGAGGCTGTCGCTACTTTGTTGCCATGACTTAAACAGAGGCTTTGTAACTCAATGATTTTAAAGGCCGTAAAATTCATACAACAAAAAACCCATCAACCTTGAACCGAAGTGGCGGGGTTGATGGGCTCCACAAAATGGGGACATCAAAGAAAAGCAGTGGCATTACTTATGACTGATGCCCTGAGAAAAAGTTCTGCCTGTGGCGGCTTTTTTCGCAAAAAATTTATTGTAGCCCCGGCCAGATGATCACGATGAGCGTCCCGGCGAGGGTGAGCAGCACGTTGGCGATGGCGTAGGTGCCCGCATAGCCGAGCGCCGGAATGTTGCTGCGCGCGGTATCGCTAATGATCTCCATCGCCGGGGCGCAGGTGCGCGCCCCCATCATGGCGCCGAACAGCATCGCCCGGTTCATGCGCAGCACATAGGCGCCAAACAGGAAGCAGATCACCACCGGCACCAGGCTGACGATAAGCCCTGCCGCCAGCATCTGGCCGCCGACGGCGCCCAGCCCGTTATTGATCCCGGCCCCGGCGCTGAGCCCGACCCCGGCCATAAACACCATCAGGCCAAACTCTTTCACCATGTTCAGCGCCCCCTGCGGGATATAGCCGAAGGTTGGGTGGTTGGCGCGCAGGAAGCCAAGCATGATGCCGGCGAACAGCAGGCCGGCGGCGTTGCCGATGCCGAAGCTGA
>OIES01000120.1_pt1 | contig 42805 bp, 33 predicted proteins | sample 1581811 | NCBI WGS metagenome assembly OIES01 (sample SAMN03281021, study PRJEB24777) | human gut metagenome | isolation source: fecal sample PR177 from 1 month old male Malay infant, vaginal delivered... | reverse complement strand
TAACACCTCCCCCTTTCTTGCCAGCCATTTGGTAGAATATCAAAAGGTCTATTAAAGTTACCTTTTTATAGTTTAAAATAAATATCAAATGTTTTTCAATTCACTATTGACATTTCTTAGCTGGACTTATTATGACTCATTATACCACCCCTCAATGGTGTCTGTCATAGTACCATTTTACTCGAATAAAGGAAAAAGGGAAAGAGGAAATTTCAAATATCGTGAAGGAATTGCGTTACAGTTTACTCCCCACCAGGGGCACCGCAGTCTGGTTCGGCCGTGCAGGCTTCCTCAGCCTTTCTAGTTCCGGTTTCGGGCATAAGAAGTTCTAAACGTGCAGAATTTTTCTAAAAACCAGGTAAAATCCCCAAACTCGCTGCGCTCAGACAGGTGGGAATTTCACCTGAACGAAAAATTTTGCGCGTCAAGAACTTCTAAATACCCTGCAAAGTCACTGGAAAAGCTGAGGAAGCCTGCACGGCCGAACCGGACCGCGGTGCCCCTGGTGGGGAGTAAACTGTAACGGAATTGCAACAGTTCAGACAGCTCATCTTCTTGACCGAAAAATCCGGTCAAGAAGCATCGGATATCCAGCCGATGTAAAAATCAGTGCAAAAACAGTCTTATAAGCAAGCTTAACGCCCGCCTTTGCACTGATTTTTCCGCCGTCTGAACGGTTACAAGGAATTGACAAATAAGGTACGCAGCCCCTGCCGGGATTGCGTACCTTATATTTGCACTTCATTTTCTCCTGCTTATTGCAGCCTCTTACTTCCCGTAAACTTCAATCTGCGTCAGCGCCGGGAACGGAGACGGATCATCCGCCTTGATCAAATTGCTGAGTTTCATCCAGGTGATTCCCTTTTTCTCAATTCTAAACTCATGAGGCTTCACGCTCTTTTCCATATCCACCACTTCCGTGGTGCCGTCGGAAAAGGTAAATGTCGCCTTTACCCACCAGTTATCATGAGGGAAATCGGCTCTCGTGACGAGAACAATCCTGTCAAAATCTACGGGGCGGCCGAATTCCAGGGTCATCTCCGCATCATCCTGACGGTTAATTCCCCAGGACTCATACGGCCATTCACCGTGAGATTCGTTGGAAACCACGCCGTCAATGGCATTGCGCGCTGCGAACACCGCTTCGCCGCGTGTCTCCACATTCGCATACACATGGGGATAACATCCCGGATCGCCGTGCTGATCCATCACGTTCTTCGCAAGATTGCGGTAAGCCGCGGTCTCATACGCCTCTGCTGTTCTCATGGTCAGATAGTGTTTCTCCCCGGCAAATGATTTTGGATTATAGGAAACCTTCTTCTCATCAAATGGGATCCCATAAACCACTTCCGGCTTCGTGATATAAACAAGCGCCTCGTCCATGGTGTCATCCACACGAACCACGTAGTGCTGGTTCACTGCGTCTGTCGTAAATGTGATGGTATCTCCTTCGCAGTACGCTCCCTCGTAAACGAGAACGGCCCGTTCCTCACCGCAGACAGAGCTTTTTACCGCGCCATTTTCATCTTTTATGGTAATCGATACTTTCGCCATCGTCTATTCCTCCTGTTCAAAATAATCTTTATATTCCACATCGATCTGGTGTTTCATGCGTTTCATGCTGTAATAGAGATGTTCCTTCAGGGAACGCTCCAGCCCGGCAATATCCTTTTTCTCCAGCAGTTCAAAGAGCTCCGTATGCTCCCGTATGATCCTGGTAAAATCCGTCTCTGTTACGAAATCCAGCATACGGAACCGGGTATAGTGAAGCTGCTGCGCCTGAATCATATCCCAGAGCTTCATCTTGTCCGTGGCCCGGAACCAGATGGCGTGCATCTCCGCATCCATGCGGTAGAACTGTTCCGGTTCGAATCCCTTTTCCTGAATGAGGGCCTGCTGCTTTCTGATCATATAGCGGACCTCCTCCATCCACAGCGGAGTCGCAATGTCCACAAAATCCCGCATGACCATGGTCTCCACAGCCACACGCATATAGATCATCTGTTTGATATTGCTCAAATTTAAAAGCGTTACCTGAGTGCCGGAATAGGGCACGGAAATGACGAACCCCTGCTCCTGCAGTCTTCTGACCGCTTCTCTCACAGGCGTCCTCGAAACGCCGAAACGCTCGCAGATCTCATTCTCACTGATCATCTGCCCCGGTTTCAGCTCCAGGTCCAGTATCTCCCGCTTTAACGTCTCAAAAACGAGCTCCCCGCGGTTTTTATAGGCTTTCGTCTTCTCTTCCATGGCACCTCTCCGTCATCATTTCTAAAAAACATGCCATGAGCTCTGCCGGAAACAGAATCATGGCATGAATATTCGTTCTTTTATAACCAGGCTTAAGTACACCGGGTGCTCATAGTATAGCATAACCTTTCTTTGCGGTCAATTGTCGGCTATGCAGCATTACAGTTCCCGCCGGTCCCTGTTTCCAGTCATTTACTGCGGCTGCTTGCCGATATAAGCCAGGATACCGCCGTCTACGTAGAGAACGTGTCCGTTGATGAAATCAGATGCATCGGAAGCTAAGAATACTGCCGGTGCAGCAAGGTCTTCCGCTTCTCCCCAGCGTCCTGCCGGTGTCTTGGAAATGATAAACTGGTCAAATGGATGCCTGGAGCCATCCGGTTGTGCCTCACGTAACGGAGCAGTCTGAGGAGTCGCTATGTAACCAGGTCCAATGCCGTTACACTGAATGTTGAATTCACCGTATTCAGACGCAATATTCCTGGTCAGCATCTTTAAGCCGCCCTTTGCCGCCGCATAAGCGGATACAGTCTCACGTCCAAGCTCAGACATCATGGAGCAGATGTTGATGATCTTGCCGTGTCCCTTCTTGATCATAGACGGAATAACTGCCTTGGATACGATAAATGGAGCATTTAAATCAACGTCAATCACCTGTCTGAACTGCTCAGCGGTCATATCGCACATCGGGATACGCTTGATAATACCGGCATTGTTCACAAGAATATCAATCACGCCGACTTCGCTCTCGATACGGGCTACCATCTCATTCACAGCAGCCTCATTGGTTACGTCACATACGTAGCCGTGAGCATCGATTCCCTCTTCTTTATAGGAAGCAATTCCCTTATCTACTAATTCCTGCTTGATATCGTTAAACACGATCGTTGCGCCGGCTGCAGCCATTCCCTTTGCCATTGCAAAACCAATTCCGTAGGAAGCACCTGTAATCAGTGCAACTTTTCCGTCCAGCGAAAACTTGTCTGTTAAGTAATCCATGTTCATGATTTGTTTCTCCTTTACTTATTTCTTTTTTGGTCTGGTCAGTTATTCCGTCATCCCGGTCTGTTTTTCTAAATGTATTCAAATCTTCAAATTTGTATACAACCTCAATGACTTGTATATAGACTAGCATAATGTATTCAGTTTTACAATGTGCAATATCACCAAACTATATTCCCTTTTTTTGTCATTATTTTTTCTTTCCCGGATTATCGGCTCTTGAATACCTGAGTGTGTCTGAAAATTGTTTATCGTCAGCTGTAAGTCATACGTTGTGGGAGTTTGAGTCCCGATGAAGGAGGCACAGCGGGTTATGCTGACTGAATAGAGGCTCAATATGCTGCGAAGCGGAGCGGCAGCGGGTGGAATGGATTTTCAGATATGCGCAGGGGAAACACAGGAAAAAAGCTTCTATGAAACGGCTCATTTCTGCGTTTCATAAAAGCTTTTCTGTTTTTGGCTTTTGGCTTTTCTTTTTTCTTTTTACTGTTTACTGTTTCCACCGGCACTCAACGTGCCGGCGGATCTTATCGTGTCAACGAATATCCATTTTTACGAGGTGATTAGCGGCAGCCACATCCGCATCCGCCTTCAGCAGCGGTGCCAGGAGCCGTAATCGGCATTACGTTGTTATTATTGCCTGCCCAGAAGCCATCTCTAAAGCCGGTCTCATAACCTGCGTTAAAGCCTGCAGCATAGCCGCGGCGGAACTGGCAGTTAGCCCATTCATTCGGTCTGCATGAGCAGGAATTATTATTGTTATTATTGTTATTTCCGCATCCGCAGCTCCAGGAACCGCATCCACAATTACATCCACAATTTACATTACATCTATTATTACAACAACACATATGATTGATCTCCTTTAATTTATCAGGTTTGTACTATATCATATGCGAATATACTAAAGATGTGCATAATCGGAAACTTCACTGCTGCTTACAGGATAGCCAAAACTCAGACACGGAACATGATTCTGTTTTTGAATTCCTGTGCCTTCCCCTCGTTCCAGTCGTGAACCGGTCTGTAATAACCGGCAATTCTGCTGTAGACTGCGGCGCGGCCCCCGCATTTGGGACACACGTTCTGCCTTCCCGGCAGATATCCGCAGGACTGGCAAATGGAGTAGATCGGCGACAGCGTATAATAAGGAATATCATGACCGGTCGTTATATCGTGCAGCAGATCCCGCGCCTTCTTCCAGTCATCAAACTCGCGTTCCATATAAACATGGAACACGGTTCCTGCCGTATAAAGCGGCTGCAGCTGATCCTGATTCGCCAGAGCTTCTTCCAGGGAACCATCGTAGTCCGCAGGCAGCTTCGTGCTGTTCGTATAATACGGCGCATCTCCTTCGTGACCCGCCGTCCTGATTCCAGGAAATTTTTCCTTATCCAGCATGGCGAAACGGTAGGTAGCCGACTCAGCCGGCGTCGCCTCAAGACCGTAGAGATCCCCGTATTCCAGCTGGTATCCCACGATCTTTTCCTTCATATGATTTAACATGGCAGCGGCAAACTGCCTCGTCTTCTCCGATTCCATGCCCTCTCCCAGCCACGGTGCATTCAGACCGGCCTCATTCATCCCGATAATGCCGATGGACGAAAGATGGTTGCTGAAATCGGACAAATAGCAGGCCGTATATGGGTACAGGCCGTTCTTCAGCAGATTGGAGATCACTTCACGCTTCGTCCGCAGGGAACGCGCCGCCAGATCCATCTTCTCATCCAGTTTCTCATAGAATTCCGCCTCGTTCTTCGACTGATACGCAATCCTCGGCAAATTGATCGTAACCACGCCGATCGATCCCGTATGTTCCCCATATCCGAAGAAACCACCTGCTTTGCTGCGCAGCTCATGTAAATCAGGAGTTACCCCGTCATAGGAAATTCTCACATCTCCCGGTGTCAGTCCGCTGCGGACGTAATTTGTAAAATACGGCGTACCGTAATGAGAAGCCAGCGAAAACAAAAGCCGGTTTCTCTCATTATCAGACCAGTCAAAGTCCGGAGTCAGCCCATAGGACGGGATCGGATACTGAAAACCAAGTCCGCTGGCATCGCCCTCCAGCATAGTCTCCAGAAATGCGCGGTCCACCATATCCAGTTCCGCCTGGCACTCCCCATAGGTGAAATCCATCTCCTGTCCACCCACGATGGCCTTCTGCGATGCCATATCCTCCGGAACCATCAAATCCAGGGAAATATGGGAAAATGGTGCCTGAGTCCCCCATCTGCTCGGCGTATTTACGCCAAAGACAAATGCCTCCATACACTTTTTCACCCGGTCATACGAGAGGTTGTCCGCCTTGACAAATGGCGCCAGATACGTATCAAAAGAGGAAAATGACTGGGATGCCGCCCACTCATTCTGCATAATCCCCAGGAAATTGACCATCTGATTGCAGAGCGTGGCCAGATGCTTCGCAGGAGCTGCCGTAATCTTTCCGGTAATTCCGCCGAGCCCGTCCATCAGAAGCCTCTTTAAAGACCATCCACAGCTATAACCGGTCAGCATGGACAGGTCATGAATATGAAGATCACCATTGATATAAGCCTCGGCGATTTCTTTATCATAGATTTCCGTCAGCCAGTAATTGGTCGTAACCGCGCCTGAGTTATTTAAAATCAGACCGCCCACGGAGTATGTGACCGTAGAATTCTCCTTCACCCGCCAGTCTTCCACCTTCACATAGTTGTCCACCACATCTTTATAATCCAGCGTTGTCTTACCGAGATTCCTGATCTTCTCCCGCTGCTTCCTGTATAATATGTATGCCTTCGCCACGTCCGTATAGCCGGCTTCCTCCAGCACCTTCTCCACGCTGTCCTGGATATCCTCGACCGCAATCTGGTCGCCCTTCATCTTCCCTTGAAAATCAGACGTCACTCTGATCGACAGCAGTTCCACAATATCTTCCGTATAAAATTTCCCCGTTGCCTTAAACGCCTTCCTTATAGCTTCGGAGATCTTTTCCAGATGAAATTCTACGATTGCCCCATCACGTTTTGCTACTAAAATCATGCCTGTCCCCTCTTTCCTTATGTCTCATTTGCTCTTACAATACTCTTACAAATATACCAGATTTCCCGCGAAGTCACAACATACAATAAGCCGAAATACTGTATACACAATATCTTGAGTAAAGGTTTCAACTGCTATCCTGATACTTGTCCCAATTCAAATGTACACATTTTTTTCATAATTTCATCAAAAATTCTTCACATATTCCATGTATAGTAATACATGTAACAGAGAAAAATCAAACAAAACTTTTTTTCATACTCTGGCCGGCAAGAATCCCCCTCTTGCCGGCCCCTCCCTTTTTATCAGCAATTATTCTTTACATCAAAGCTGGGATTAAAAGCATAAAAATTCTTACTGTCTAAATTATCCTGGGTAATCCGCAGCGCTTCTCCAAATCTCTGGAAATGCACCACTTCTCTTTCCCTTAAGTAACGGATTGGGTCACAGACCTCCGGATCCTTCACTACGCGCAGAATATTGTCGTAGGTGCTCCGGGCCTTCTGTTCCGCCGCCATATCCTCTACCAGATCGGTAATCGGATCGCCTTTCGACTGAAACTCGCAGGCATTAAACGGAATTCCGCCTGCAGCCTGCGGCCAGATCCCTGTGGTGTGATCAATATAATAAGGCCCAAAGCCTGATTCCACAATCTGCTCCGGCGTTAAGTTCCTGGTAAGCTGATGAACGATCGTCGCTACAATCTCAAGATGAGCGAGTTCCTCTGTTCCGATATCCGTGAGGAGTCCCTTGCACTCCTTATATGGCATGGCGTAGCGCTGGGATAAGTAGCGCATGGAGGCACCCATTTCGCCGTCTGGTCCACCATACTGACTCATAATAAACGTCGCCATCTTCGGATTCGGTGTTGTAATATTTACCGGATACTGTAATCTTTTTTCATATCTCCACATCAGCCGCACTCTCCTTCCCAAGGCCACGGATTGTTGACCCAGGTCCAGTAATTATCGGACCGGACTTCGTCAAACATCAGCGGGCCGCACTGAGCCTCATAGGCATCCATTGCCTGTTTCCGTAAATCTGATACATATTGGTAGTAATTCAGCGCATCCTGATCACTGGGATGAGTATCCAAATAGAGAATCACATCGTCCATAGCGAAGCTCGCCTCATAGACAGCTTGGAGCAGAGCGCTGCAGTTCATATCGGTATTTGCCATTATCTGCACCTCCCCATGGAAAACGGTTTATCCAGATCCGGGAAAATTGTCCCTCTGTTCATTGCTTTTTCAACCGGATAGACCTCCTGCCAGCGTTGCCACGGAACGTATGTCATGCCTACCGGAAACTGATCGATATCACAGGATGAATTCATAGAACCGGAATTCGTCGGCATTTCTGGGCGAACGACTGATTCACGGCCTGACATTACCTCCCGGCGAGCGACCGTACCTGAGTCCATCGGTGCATTCGACTGCGGCATTGCACCACGGCCCATTGGCATTTCCGGCTGCGGCATAGTTCCACGCCCCATCGGCATCTCCGGCTGCGGCATAACTCCGCGTCCCATTGGCATTTCCGGCTGCATCATCGATCCGCGCCTCATCGGCATTTCCGGCTGCATCATCGATCCACGCCCCATCGGCATTTCCGGCTGCATCATCGATCCACGCCCCATCGGCATTTCCGGCTGCATCATCGATCCGCGCCTCATGGGCATTTCCGGCTGCATCATCGATCCGCGATCCATGGGCATTTCCGGCTGCATCATCGATCCGCGCCCCATCGGCATTTCCGGCTGCATCATCGATCCGCGCCCCATCGGCATCTCCGGCTGCATCATCGATTCGCGCCCCATCGGCATTTCCGGCTGCATCATCGATCCACGACCCATCGGCATATTCGGCGGCATTGCTGGTCCACGCCCCATCGGCATATTCGGCGGCATCACCGGCCCTGGTCCCATCGGCATCTCCGAACGCATGTTAGGTCCACATCCTGCCGGGATATTCGGCGGCATCTCCGGCCCTGGTCCCATCGGCATATTCGGCTGTGTCACTCCTCCACGCCCCATTGGCATCTCCGGAGGCATCGCTGGCCCCGGCCCCATCGGCATATTCGGCTGCGTCGCTCCCCCGCGCCCCATCGGCATATTCGGCTGTGTTGCGCCTCCGCGCCTCATCAGCATCTCCGGCGGCATCGCCGGTCCTGGCCCCATCGGCATATTCGGCTGCGTCGCCGAATCGTGGCGAACAGCCGGGCCGGATCCCAGAGGAAGATCCGGGCGGATCACCGGGCCTGGGCCCATTGGAACATCCTGACGGCCTTTAGCGCCCTGCGGCACTGGCTGGCAGCCAGGACATCTTTGTTTCGTATAACAATCCATAGGATGAAATACTCCTTTCAATATGATGAGTTTCTAATATCAATTTATGAAAGGAAGGCTTTCTTGTGCAGGGCCAACGCATATTTTTCCATTTTGTTCAAATTGTGATCCGTGGCAGGGGCACTCATAGCGCCCGTCCATCCGATTATATACAAGCCTGCAGCCCAGATGAGGACATCGGGGAACCTTTGTCATAGCGCCACTCATGAGTCCGGCCGCAGAATAACCGGCATGGGAAAGAAATGTGGACGCCGCCGCTTTGGGCCTGAACCGCTGCGGAGTAAATACCTCGTCATACGGCGTCCTTCTTCCCATAATCTGCGCTGTCACGATCCTGGCCGCAGCCATTGACGTCGTCATGCCCCATTTTCCAAATCCCGTTGCCACGTACCAGTCTGCAAGCACGCCGGAGAAATGGCCGATGTAAGGCACACTGTCCACACTCATGCAGTCCTCGGCCGACCATCGTCCGTATTCCTCCGTGTTCGGATAAAAATGTTCTCTCAACCGCCGCATCTCTTCGTAAGGATTCTTTTTCGGACACTTTCCAGTCCGATGGCTTCCATGGCCCAAAAGAAGCGTATCCCCCGCGCTCCGGAAGGAATAGGAGTTTTTATCAATCCCCAGATACATTCCCTCCAGCTCCTTTACAGGCCCCAGTGCCATCACATAGCTCTTTTCCTGATACATCCGCAGAAAATAGAAACCCGGAATATTTACAAATGGAAAATGACACGCAAATACAATGTGAGCCGCCTTTACCACCCCTCTGTTCGTGATAATCTCATGCCCCTTCACCTCACGGACAGTCGTCCGCTCATAGACCGTTAAATCCCCGGAGAGCGCTTCGATGAACTCCAGCGGGTGAAACTGTGCCTGATCTGCAAAACGCACCGCCCCATGAACAGGAAACGGAAGCTCCGTCTCCCGGACAAAGGAAGCCGGTATGCCGCATCGGGCGGCACAGTCCGCCTCCTGCCTCAGAATTTCCGACTCATTAACCGAAAATAAATAGGCATCCTTCTTCTCGAAGTGGCATGCTATGCGGTATCTGTCAATTAACTTCTCATAATCCCGAATAGCCTGCTGGTTCGCCATGGCGTAAGCGGCGGCATGCTTCTCCCCCATGGTGTTTACAAGCTTCTGGTAAATCAGGTTATGCTGGGATGTAATCTTCGCAGTCGTATATCCCGACTGGCCGCTTCCGATCCGGTTGGCCTCCAGCACAATCACTTCTTTTCCCTGTTCCTTCAGATAATGGGCCGCCAGAATACCAAAGAGTCCGGCTCCGATTACTGCAACTTCTGTTTTCTTATTACCGGGAAGCGGATTTCTTCCGGGTATTTTCGTTGTCTGTGTCCAGATTGATTTCATATTTTCACCTCATGGTTATCATTCCCCGATATCCTGAAATTTACTTCTTCCTTTTCTCCTTCACCTGTATTTCTATTGACAAAGCCAGAACAGTTTGATATAGTTCTAAAAAGAACAGTTCATTTTAAAACCAATTACAACTGTTACTCTATCAGTCAAATACTCCGTTGCAAGCGGCAGGGTATTTGACCCACGCGGCAGTCGCCAAATGCTCGAGCAGCCAGCCAAATGCTCATTCAAACAGCCTGGCACCCGGCTGGCTGCTCGCGGAAATCCAAAGAAAAAGAGGTGAATCATATGGAGACTCGCGATATTTTATCCGGAGCAAAGTCCTTTCACAAGATTTATAATCAGGTCATTCAGGCCGCAGCTACACGGCACCATTTATCGCTGATGGATGCCGACATTATTCTATTTCTCTACAATAACCCGGATTACGATACAGCAAAGGACATTTCCTATTTCCGCATGCTGGCTAAATCAGGGGTATCGGCTTCCGTAGAGTCGCTGACCGGCCTGGGATACCTGGAGAGTCACGAGGACACCGCCGACCGCAGAAAAATTCATTTAAAGCTGACAGACGCCGCCGACCCTGTCGCCCGGGATTTAAAACGGACGCAGGAGGATTTCTTCAAACGGCTGAACCGTGGGATTTCAGAGGAAGAACGGCAGATGTTCTCTGATCTTTTAAAACGGATGATGGATAATCTGAAACAAACGTAATCAAATCTCCCGCAGCCAGAAACAGAGGCATCAAACTTGAAGCACCGTAAGCAGCAGGGTATTTGAAGCGCCGTAAGCAGCAGAGTATTTGACCCTCGCAGCAGTCGCCAAAGGCTCATGCAGGACTCGCACTTAGCTCATTGCCCGCGGGAATAAACAAGAAAACAAGAGAAAAGAAGGTCTTACCATGTTAGTAAAAATCATTGTATGTCTGTTTGCAGGCCTCGGAGCCGGCTTCGGCACAGGCTTTGCCGGAATGAGCGCGGCGGCCGTCATCAGTCCCATGCTCATCACATTTTTAGGAGTCCCTGCCTATCAGGCGATCGGCATCGCTCTGGCCAGTGACGTTCTCGCCAGCGCCGTATCGGCCTACACCTACGGAAAACACAAAAACCTCGATATCCGAAACGGTATCGTGATGATGGCCGCTGTCTTAATCTTCACCCTGATTGGAAGCTATATCTCCTCCCTGGTTCCCAATCACGCCATGGGGAACGCTTCCGTCTTCCTCACCATGCTTCTGGGCATTAAATTCATAGTGAGACCAGTTCTCACGACCAAAGACGCACAGGAATCCAAGACCATGCGGCAAAAGCTGATCCAGTCCATACTGAGCGGCATTGTGGTCGGTTTCATCTGTGGATTTATCGGCGCAGGCGGCGGTATGATGATGCTTCTGCTGCTGACGAGCGTGCTGGGATATGAATTAAAGACCGCCGTCGGAACCAGCGTATTTATCATGACGTTCACGGCTTTGACCGGCTCCCTCTCCCATTTTGCCATCGGCGGCATGCCGGATCTGTTCCTGCTCGTACTCTGTATCCTGTTTACCTTCCTGTTTGCCCGAATCGCCGCCGTATTCGCAAACAAAGCAGATCCAAAACTTTTGAACCGGTTGACCGGCGTTATTCTGTTTCTGCTGGGAGCTGTCATGCTTCTCGTAAAGTAGGCTGTAACAGTTTAGCCTTCGCTCCCGGCTGCCACTGCCCGGCCCGGTGCTCTCGGTTCCCAGACCTTTCCAGTTCCGGTTTCGGACATAAGCAGTTCTAAATGTGCAGGATTTTTCTAAAAACCAGTGAAAATCCCCAAACTCGCTGCGCTCAGACAGGTGGGGATTTCCCCTGAACGAAAAATTCTGCCCATTAAGAACTGCTAATATCCTGCAAAGTCACTGGAAAGGTCTGGGAACCAAGAGCACCGGGCCGGGCAGTGGCAGCCGGGAGCGAAGGCCGAACTGTTACAGTAGGTTCAATATTTACCGAAATCCTCCTTGATTTCACGCCTGTTTTATACTACAATGAAGTTAATAATTGCAAAAACAGGAGGCAGACCACATGAGTTGGTTTCAAAAGAAGACAATCCCCACTCCGTCACCGGCGGAATCCGAGCCCGTGATCACTGAAAGGGCGGAAGAAAGCAAGTTGGAACGTGACGCATGCTACCGGCATCTGTCGGAAGTCATGGATACGCCCGCAGACCGCGGAGTTGTATTAAAAGTATACATAGAGAATTTCAAACGACTGAATCAGGTATTCGGTTACGATTACTGTGAGAACCTTTTAAGCCAGATTCTCGCCTATTTAAAAGAAAAGACAGGAAAACCTGTTTATCACTACATCGGTGTGGAATACATCATGATCCTCGACCAGTATTCACAGGGACAGGCGTCCGATCTTGCAGAAGAGATCGCCGAACAGTTTGATCACGCCTGGAAAGTGAACGGAACGGACTGCCTCTGTTCCGTACAGATGGGTATGTGCTCCTATCCCGGACACGCCGCGACGCCGGACGAGCTGTTAAAATGTCTCGACCTGGCAGTCTTAAGAGCGGAAGAAGGCGGACCGAACCAGGCCATTATGTTCGACAGTACGCTTCAGAAGCAGCTGCTTCGCCGCCACACCATCGCATTATACTTGAAGACCGCCATTGAAAAAGAAGAGATTGAGGTCCGTTACCGCCCGACGCTTAATATGGAGACCGGAAAGTTCAGCCGCGCAGAGTTTTATATGCGCATCTTCATCAAGGGGCTGGGACTCATCGGAGCCAGCGAGGTTCTTCCAATCGCTGAAGACTCCGGCCAGATCCGCTCCCTCGAATATTTCGCCCTGGATAAAGTGGGCCAGTGTATCGCAAAACTCACCGAGGCAGGCAAGGAATTCGATTCCATCGCTCTCCCGATATCTTCTATCCTCTTTTTGCAGGAAGATTTTCTGGATGAGGTCAGACGCGTCATCGACACCTACCAGATCCCCAAGGGCAAGCTTGCCATCGAGATCCAGGAAAGCGCCCTAACCACAGCATACTTAAACATCAACATCATGCTGCAGGAACTGTCCGACATGGGCGTAGAGCTGGTGTTAAATGAATTCGGTTCCGGATATTCCGGCGTAGCCACCATCCTGGAGCTTCCGGTCAACACGCTGAAGCTGGAGCGTTTATTCGTATGGCAGCTGGAGACGAACCCGAAGTCGCGCTGCGTGATCGAGGGACTGATCCACATCGCCAAGGACCTGGATTTAAATATCATCGCAGAAGGTGTGGAAACCGAGAATCAGGTGAATATCCTGACGAACGCCGGATGCGACTACCAGCAGGGTTTTTACTACTCCCCGACTCTGGAGCAGGACACGCTGCTTAAAGTGATCGACAATACCTTTGCCGATTCCATCTCTCTGCTAAACGAAGAGAAAGAAAAAATGACAAGAGCATAAACACACATAAAAAACGCCTGCCGCCAGGAAACACCAGTTACAGAAGTAACCGTTCCCGCCGACAGGCGTTTTACACTCTGGTACTATTTACGTTTAATCTCCTGTGCCATTACTCACTTCCTGCCGCAGTACGTAAACGCCATATATCCTTAATTCCTATCCTTAATTCCTATCCGAGATTCCTTTTCATAATTCCTATCCCAGCACCAGCCGTGCCTTCTCTCCCGCGTTCCGACAGGCCTGTGTCGCCTGACTGCATTCCTGGGACTTATCGTAGTAATAGCGAATAATGTCCTTTCTGGTGATGATTCCGATGAAATTCTTCTGGTCATCTACCACGGGAACAAAGTTTTGGTTCAGCGCCTTGTCGATTAAATCTTCCATGTTGGAGTTGGCATATACCGGACGGTTGTCCAGTCTCCGGTCGATCGCCGCCACGGTTACGCGCTCGGCCTCCTTTAAGCTTAAATTAAACTTATTCTTGATTCCCCAGAGCATATCGCCCTCTGTGATGGTTCCAATGTATCTTCCCGTTTTGCTGATAATCGGTACCGCGGAGTACTTGTGATACTCCATCTTCTCAAGGGCCTGCCGCAGAGTCTCGTCCTCATAAATATATGCCACTTCACACTTTGGTGTTAAAAAAAACAATATGTTCATAGCCGCACTCCCGTCACATTATTTTCGTCTTTATTATAGCATATTACCTTAGTTCACATATGAACAAATTATTATTTTTTTATAACATTTTAGTAGTAACAGTTCAGCCCTCACTTCCGGCTGTCGCGGTCCTTCCCGGCGCTTTCGTTTCCCGGACCTTTCCTGTTCCGGTTTCGGGCATAAGCATTTCTAAATGTGCAGGATTTTTCTAAAAACCAGTGAAAATCCCCAAACTCGCTGCGCTCAGACAGGTGGGGATTTCCCCTGAACGAAAAATTCTGCACATTAAGAACTGCTAATGCCCTGCAAAGTCACAGGAAAGGTCCGGGAAACGAAAGCGCCGGGAAGGACCGCGACAGCCGGAAGCGAGGGCTGAACTGTTACTTTTAGTATCCCAGATCCTCGTTGATAAACACGACTTCCGCCTCCACACCGTTACAGGGGCGATCCTGGATGACGGTCGCTCTGCAGATGCGTTCCGGACTGTTGCAGTCGTAGCAGCGGTCCCCTCCATTCGCCGCACAGGGCGTCTTCCGGTTCAGACGCAGCGCATTTTTCGGCGCCGCCACGTTCTTTGCACGCATAAGTGCACTGTGCATATCGGGCGAAATCTTGTTTCTGCCTACCAGATAGTACACCTTCTGAGGCCCGTAGATCGTCATGGAGACACGGTTGCCGGTCCCGTCGATATTGACGATCTCCCCTGTCTCGGATACCCCGTTAGCACTGCAGATATAGACCTCTGCCTGCTTCGCCTTCTTAAGCGTCTCTGCCCCTGGCTCCAGCCAGTGCCAGGTCAGCGCACACTCCCCGTCCAGAACCTCATTCAGTTTTATCTCCTGCAGCGTCACACTGCCTCCCAGTGCCACCGCCTTCCCCCTCACCATCTCTTTTATGTAGGAAGCCGCTTCCTTCCCCGTCTCGAAATATGCAGTATGAAATCCATGCTTTTCAAAATTTTTCTTCAGTACATCGTAATTCATTATTTTTCTCCTTTCCCTGACTGCCACACATAAAAATGCCGCTCACAAACCTCATTTTCATTATACCACATCCCCATCTCCATTTACACAAAAAAACAGAACAGAAAACTTCAATAAGCCTTCTGCCCTGCCTTCTTTTCTTCACCGTATGGTACAGCCCGGTCCGCATGCTCTCACTGCATGAAATCCAGCGGATCTACCGGATGATTCTCGTGCTCCAGCTCGAAGTATAAGTTCGCGCCTTCAATCGAATAATATTTCGTAGGTTCGGCCACATAGCCCAGAACGTCGCCCTGAGCGACATATTCATTTTCCACTACCTGCAGTTCCTTTAACTGGCCGCAGACAGCCGTATAGTCATTTCCCATGTTGAGAATGACGTAATTGCCCAGTTCTTCATTAGAACCGATCTCCTGGATTTTTGCGTTTGCAGGTGCTACGACCGGTGTGCTCACGGCGCCCTGAATGACGATGCCCGGATTACATTTATACTGATCAAGAGTCGGGAAATAGATAGTGGACTCCATGCTGTAATCCAGAATGACATTTCCTGATACCGGCCATGCCATCTTTGTTGCATCGTTAAAATTGAGGACAAGCGCTGCGGCCGCCTCCTTTTCCGCTCCGGCCTTAACCGCCGGGGTTTCTGCTTCTGTCTCTGCTTTCGCTGTAGCCTTGGCGGAATCAGCAACCTGTGTATCCGCATCCAGATTCTGCTCAGCGTTGGAATCACCGGCAACTGCTACCTGGTTTTCCTGTGGTATCGTCTCTTCTGCAATGACACCCTTCTGGTCCGGAACTTCAAGATATGGACTCTGGCCGTCATTGTTTCCTCTTTGAATGGTAATGACTCCTGCCGCAGCTACTATAGTCAGCAGGCCTAAAACCAACAGGACAAGGAATACTTTATCCTTGAACAATTGACTCATTTTCTCTTTCACGTTTATCACCTCGGTAATATTCTTACCAAAGGAGAAAGAGTTATTCAGAAATCAGAACAATATTTTTATAAAAAAATCCAAGAATCTCTTCCGCGGTCTTTCCCTCCTCCGCCATACACTTCGCACCATACTGGCTGAGCCCGTAACCGTGACCCACACCCTGGCAGACCGCCCGGATTCCGCCGTCGTATTCCTCCAGCGTATAGGATGGAGACGGCAGCCCCAGCGCATACTGAACCTCCTCTCCGGTATACACCTTTGTACCGATCTGAATCTGTCCCACATAACCGCCGTCGTCTCGGACGATGATCTGAATGGACTGGGGAAGCTGGCCTGCATCAACAGGCACGCTGTCGGCGATCTGATTAATCCTGCCGGCAAAATCTTCCTTGCTCCAGGTCATCATGGTCAGGTAGCCTTCCGCCTCCACATCGCGTTTGCTGGCCACCGCCTGCAAATACGGATGGCTCTCATCTCCGGTTCTCGTCATCCCGGTGCTGGCACGGTGAAACAGCGGCTCAATGAGCTTGCCGTCATAGGTGATCACCTCGCCCGCCGTCGAGCGCACAGCCTCTTCCACCGCCTGAAAATACGTCACAAAGGACTCGCTTCCCCACATGGACTCCATCTGCTTCTCCTCCAGATATTCCATATGAAGCTCCGATTCCTTCACCTCGTCCTGACCGTTCATCTTCTGGTAAATAAACGTCCTGGCAATCACAGCCTGCGCCCGCAGCGCTTCCTTCCCATACTCAGCCGGAATCTGCTTTGCCACAACTCCGGGCAGATACTCTTCCACATCCATATAGGATTCCCCGTTTTTCCGGTCCAGAATCACTTTTTTTCCGCTGGTAATGAGCGGTACCTGCTTCTTTTCCTCGATTCTGCCTGTCCATGCCAGGGTTATTATATATGGAAGCAGCAAGGCCATGACGCATATCATTACAACTTTTTTTGCCACCAAAAACCTCCGCAAGTTCCTTTAAAAAATTCTATGCGGACAATTCTCGTTTATGCAGAAACGTTCCTTTTCCTTCCCACTCCACGTGATTCCCACAAACACGGAGCACTGTTTTCCCAGAGAGGTTACGGCGTTTTCCAGTGGCAGACCACTGAGATACACCTTTTTCGCCCCCGCCTGGTAAAAGGCTTCTGAAAATGCCTTTTCCTCCACCTCCGTCAGTTCCTCCGGCACGCACACTGCAATCCGCGGCTTTTTTATGGTGATACCGATCAGACGCTTCACAAAGGAGTGATCGTACCCCAGAGCCCGGTGCAAATAATAACGGAACATATTTGCAGATAATGTGAAATAGGCAACGATTCCCCTCCGCAGCGCATTGACGGCGACAGCAGGAGTCGGCGGAGCCTCCATCGCCTCCTCCGCCTCATTTCCCATGGCTATAATCAGTCCGGTATCCCTGTTTACAAGAGCCATAGATGATTCTTCCAGCACAATACCTCTGTTTTTCACGTAAATCGTTATTTTCGACGGTTCAAATCCCCGTTTTCCGACTGTACTCTCTGTCATATTCTCCCCTGTTTTCCTCTTTTCAAATCAAGAATGCTCATCAAATCCCCACCGCAGGCGGCACTCAAAAGCAAAACGGCGGGAAAATGCCGCCCGCTGTTCCGTCCTGCCGACGGCGCTTCTCGCTGCATTTTCCCACCGTAATTCTCTTAAGCGCTAATTCTGCACTGCCTTACTGATTTGCTTCTATTTCTACCTTCACCTTTTCCAGATGCCAGATGTCATTTACATACTCCTCGATCGTACGGTCTGAAGTGAATTTACCGCTGCAGGCCACATTCAGAATAGCCGCTTTTGCCCACCAGGTCTCATTGCGGTAAGCCTGATCGACCTTCTGCTGCGCTTCCGCGTAGGACGGGAAGTCCTTTAAAATGAAGTACGTATCTGCGCGGTCGCTGCTCTGCGTATTCAGGAGAGAATTATAAATGTCACGGAACAGCTCCGGATCCTGCGGAGCGAAGTAGCCGTTGATCAGCTGCATCAGGACGCGGCGGATTTGATAATTATTGTTGAAAATCTCCATCGGATTATATCCGCCCTTGTTCTCGTAGCCGATCACCTCGTCGGAGGTCATACCGAAGATAAAGGCATTCTCGGCTCCAACCTCTTCCACAATCTCCACATTGGCGCCGTCCATGGTTCCCAGGGTCAGCGCACCGTTTAACATAAACTTCATATTTCCAGTACCGGATGCTTCCTTGCTGGCCGTAGAAATCTGCTCGCTGACGTCGGCCGCCGCGAAAATGATCTCCGCATTGGACACCTTATAGTCCTCGATGAACACCACCTTGATCTTTCCGTCGATGGATTTGTCGTTATTGATTACATCTGCCACGGAATTGATCAGCTTAATGGTCAGTTTCGCCCTCTTATATCCGGCCGCCGCCTTGGCGCCGAAGATAAAGGTTCTCGGAACCATATCCAGGTTGGGATTATCCTTCAGCTGGTTGTATAAATAGATCACATGAAGAATATTCATCAGCTGGCGCTTATACTCGTGAAGACGCTTTACCTGAACATCGAAGATCGAGCGCGGGTCCACGTCGATTCCGTTGTGTTCCTTGATGTATTTGGCCAGACGGACCTTGTTCTGGTACTTGATGTCCATGAACTCCTGCTGGCACTTCGGATCATCTGCGTATACCGCCAGACGGTGGATATGAGGCAGATTGGTGATCCATTCGCTTCCGATCTTTCCAGTCACCCATTCAGCTAACAGCGGGTTGCCATGAAGCAGGAAACGCCTCTGTGTGATGCCGTTGGTCTTATTATTGAATTTCTGCGGCATCATCTCATAGAAGTCACGCAGCTCTTCCTTTTTTAATATCTCGGTATGCAGCCTTGCAACGCCGTTGACGGAGAATCCGCCAACGATGGCTAAGTTGGCCATGCGCACCTGGCCGTCGTAAATGATGGCCATCTTGCGGATCTTATCCTGGTTGCCCGGATACATCTGCTGAATCTGCTCCACAAAGCGGCGGTTGATCTCCTCCACGATCTGGTAGATTCTCGGCAGCAGTCTGGAGAACAGCTCGATCGGCCATTTTTCCAGAGCCTCGGACATGATGGTGTGATTCGTGTAGGCACACGTCTTCGTCGTCACAGCCCATGCCTCATCCCAGGTCAGGTTAAACTCATCCAACAGGATACGCATTAATTCCGGCACAGCCACGGTGGGATGGGTATCGTTTAACTGGAACACTGTCTTCTCGAAGAATTTATGGATATCCTCATGCTTTTCCATATACTTCTTAACCGCTCTCTGAACGCTGGCGGAAATAAAGAAGTACTGCTGTTTTAAGCGGAGTTCCTTTCCTGCGTAGTGGTTGTCGTTAGGATACAGAACCTCGACAATGGTTTTCGCCAAGTTTTCCTGCTCCACTGCCTTCTGGTAGTCTCCCTTGTCGAAGGAATCCAGACTGAAGGTATTGATTGCCTCCGCATCCCAGATTCGCAGCGTATTCACCACATTGTTGCCGTAGCCGACGATCGGCATGTCGTAGGGAACGGCGCGGACGGACTGATATCCCTCCTGAACGAAATGCTCTCTGCCGTTCTCCCAGACAGTTCTCACGTAACCGCCGAATTTTACCTCCGTCGCATACTCGGCACGGCGTACCTCGAACGGATAGCCGTTCTTTAACCAGTCATCCGGAACTTCCATCTGATATCCGTTTTCAATCTTCTGCTTGAACATACCGTAACGGTAACGGATGCCGCAGCCGTATGCCGGATAGCCCAGCGTCGCCAGGGAATCTAAGAAGCAGGCGGCAAGACGGCCGAGGCCGCCGTTGCCGAGAGCCGGATCCGGCTCCTGATCCTCGATGGCGTTTAAATCGAAGCCAAGTTCATCTAAAACTTCCTTCACTTCCGGCAGCGCCATGATATTGATGATATTGTTTCCAAGGGCACGGCCCATTAAAAACTCCATGGAGAGATAGTACAGGGTTTTCGCATCCTGCTTCTCATACTCCTTGTGGGTTGCAATCCACTCATCGATGATGACATCCTTTACTGCGTAGGCAACTGCCTGGAACGCCTGCTCTGGGGTAGCCTCATCGATCGTCTTGCGGAATACGTTTTTTACGTTATAAATAACGCTTTTCTTAAAGGTTTCTTTATCAAATCCCATACTCATTGTGAATGACCTCCTATCGGTTATTTCAATCTGAGAGAATCCTAGCCTCGTATTACTGAACTTTTTCAACGCCCAGAGTGACATTCTCACCATTGATGTTCCATTCCTTCGTATATCCCGCTGCCTTACCCGGTGTGATGCCTTCTGCGAGGACCTCGCTCTTTATTTCTTCGCCGTGCGCGCCAAAGATTCCGGCAATCTTCTCATTGCCTTCGCTGGTGATGAGGATATGGTCCATAACCTCAAAGCCGGCTTCCTTACGCATCGTCTGAATCTTGCTGATCAACTCGCGGACAAAGCCTTCCTCGATCAGTTTTGGTGTCAGGTTCGTGTCAAGCACAACCGTAACGGTATTATCACCTTCCGATACGTAGCCCTCCATCTGAGCCGTATCGATCAGTAAATCTTCCTTCGTCAGAACCACCTCACTGCCGTCAAAGTCGAACGTGAGGGCGCCCTTTTCATTCAAAGTATCCATGGCGGTGTTGCCGTCCACCTCGGAAAGGGCCTTTCTGATGTTGTTTAACTGTTTTCCATATTTCGGTCCGACAGTCTTTAACTGCGGCTTAAAGCTGTAGCTGGTGAAGTCGCGGACATCGTCTGTAAAGACAACTGTCTTTACATTCAGTTCATCCTCGATGATCTCCTGATAGAATACGGAGAGCTCATGAGGCGCCTTCACGAACATCCGGCCGATCGGCTGGCGGTTCTTGATATTCGCCGTATTTCTGGCCGCACGGCCCATAACTACGATCTTTAAGACCTCGTCCATGTTGTCTTCCAGCTTCTCATCGATGCAGGATTCATCCGCTGCCGGATAATCGCATAAATGGATGCTCTCCGGCGCTGTCTTATCGATATTGCACACCAGATTCTGATAGATCTGTTCCGTCATAAACGGAATCATCGGCGCTGCCACCTTGCTGACGGTCACAAGCGCGGTATAAAGGGTCATATAGGCATTGATCTTATCCTGTTCCATGCCCTTTGCCCAGAAACGCTCACGGCTTCTTCTCACATACCAGTTGCTCATGTCATCCACAAACTCCTGAAGTGCTCTGGCCGCCTCCGGGATCTGGTAATTACCCAGATTGGCGTCCACGGTCTTGATTAAAGTATTTAACTTCGACAGAAGCCATTTATCCATAACCGGAAGCTTATCGTATTCCAGTTTGTATTTTGCTGCATCAAATTCGTCAATATTTGCATAGAGAACAAAGAAAGCGTACGTATTCCATAAAGTACCCATAAACTTGCGCTGGCCTTCCATTACGGCCTTGCCATGAAAGCGGTTCGGCAGCCACGGCGCACTGTTGATATAAAAATACCAGCGGATGGCGTCTGCGCCGAATTCATCCAGAGCCTGGAACGGATCAACCGCGTTGCCCTTGGACTTCGACATCTTCTGTCCATTCTCATCCTGTACGTGGCCCAGAACGATAACGTTCTTATATGGCGCCTTGTTAAAGATCAGCGTTGAGATAGCCAGCAGAGAATAGAACCATCCTCTCGTCTGATCCACAGCTTCGGAGATGAAATCCGCCGGGAACTGCTGCTCAAACAGCTCTTTATTCTCAAATGGATAGTGGTGCTGCGCAAATGGCATGGAACCGGAATCGAACCAGCAGTCGATTACCTCCGGAACTCTCTTCATCTGCTTCCCACACTTCGGGCAGGTGATGGTCACCGCGTCGATGTATGGGCGGTGAAGTTCGATTGTCTCGGGGCAGTCAGGAGACATGGACTTTAATTCCTCGATGCTTCCGATAGAATGCTGGTGGCCGCACTCACACTCCCATACGTTTAAAGGAGTACCCCAGTAACGGTTCCGGCTGATGCCCCAGTCCTGAACATTCTCCAGCCAGTCGCCGAAGCGTCCCTTACCGATGCTCTCCGGGATCCAGTTGATGGTGTTATTGTTGCGGATTAAGTCTTCCTTCACCTCGGTCATCTTGATGAACCAGGATTCTCTCGCATAATAGATGAGAGGCGTGTCACATCTCCAGCAATGCGGATAGCTGTGCTCAAATACCGGTGCAGAGAACAGTAAGCCCCGCTCTTCCAGATCCTTTAAAACCAGCGGATCGGCCTTCTTACAAAAGGTGCCCTCCCATTTCGTCTCCTTCGTCATCTCGCCCTTGGAATCCACCAGCTGAACGAAAGGAAGATCGTATTTCTTACCAACCTTGGAGTCGTCTTCACCGAATGCCGGAGCGATATGAACGACGCCGGTACCGTCTGTCAGCGTTACGTACGTATCGCAGGTCACATAGAATGCCTTCTTCGCCGGATGCACGAAATCAAACAGCGGCTCGTACTCCTTGAACTCCAGATCCTTTCCGGTGTAGCGCTCCAGTACAGTGTATTCACTATTCAGAACCGTATCACACAAAGCTTCCGCAAGATAGTACGTATATTCTCCGTTTTTCACCTTCACATAGGACTCGTTCGGATTCACACAGAGCGCCACGTTGGAAGGAAGCGTCCACGGTGTGGTCGTCCACGCCAGTATATAAGCGTCCTCGCCCTTCACCTTGAATCTGGCGATAGCAGAGCGTTCTTTCACATCCTTGTAGCCCTGTGCCACCTCGTGGCTGGACAGCGGCGTTCCGCAGCGCGGACAGTAGGGAACGATCTTAAAGCCTTTGTATAACAGGCCCTTTTCCCAGATCTGCTTAAGAGCCCACCACTCGGACTCGATATAGTAGTTCTCATAGGTAACGTACGGATCATCCATATCAGCCCAGAAGCCGACGGTCTTGGAGAAATCCTCCCACATGCCCTTGTACTTCCATACGCTTTCCTTGCAGTGCTTGATAAATGGCTCGAGACCGTATTCCTCGATCTGCTCCTTGCCGTCGAGTCCCAGCATCTTCTCCACTTCCAGTTCGACTGGAAGTCCGTGGGTATCCCATCCGGCCTTTCTCGGCACGTCGCATCCCTTCATGGTACGGTATCTCGGGATCATATCCTTGATGACACGGGTAAGGACATGGCCGATATGAGGTTTTCCGTTGGCGGTTGGAGGGCCGTCATAGAAGGTGTAGGTTTCAGCCTTTTTTCTGTTATCGATGCTCTTCTGGAAAATCTCGTGATCTTCCCAGAATTTTTCAACTTCTTTTTCTCTCGCTACAAAATTTAGATCTGTAGGAACTTTGTTATACATCTCTTTTGACCTCCTTTATGAATAGTAAAAAAGAAGGCCTTCGTCCCGTAATCAGGACGAAGGCCGTGCTTCGCTAAACCACCTATTACAGCATACTGACATATGCGTTCCCTGTAACGTAGGAATCACGTCCTGGCTTACTGCTTACACAGCTTTCAGCCGGAGACTCCAGAGTGATATTCGGTCCCATGACTACTCTCACCAGGCTTTCACCCTCCCTGGCTCGCTTTGGATTTCCCACGGTCCTACTGTCTCTTTCATCGTCTTTTTTCCTATAATATAATGGCAGGTTATGCCTTATATGTCCTCTCATTATAGATATTATGGGAGGAAATGTCAAGTAAAAGACGAAATTTCGGGCATCTGTGGCGTATTTTCGTCATTCTGCCCCGTAACGGGCCCACTCCCCATTGGTCCCTATTACTTTTTGATACCATTCGAACGACTTCTTCCTCATCCTCTTTCCCGTTCCATTGCCTTCGTCGTCCAGATCCACATGGATGAAGCCGTATCGCTTCTTCATCTGTCCGCTGCCGGCGCTCACCAAATCGATGGGCGCCCACGCCGTGTAGCCGAGTAAATCCACGCCGTCCAGCTCCACGGCATCCATCATGGCGCATATATGCCGCTTTAAATAATCGATCCGGCAGTCGTCTGCAACGTTTCCGTTTTCGTCTGGAAAATCCTGTGCTCCCAGACCATTTTCCACGATAAACAGCGGTTTCTCATACCTGTCATAGATCTGGTTTAAGGTGATCCGAAGTCCCAGGGGATCGATCGGCCAGCCCCATTCGCTGTACGTCAGATACGGATTTTTCGCAGAGGCAAAAAGATTGCCCTCCGCCGATTCCGCGCTGTCTGCCGTAGAGACACAGCGGCTGTTATAATAGGAAAAGGAGATAAAGTCCACCGTCCCCTTCTTCAATATCCTCTTGTCCCCGTCTTCCATCACAGGCATAAGTCCCTCCCGTTCAAGCGCTCTCGCTGCATAGGCCGGATACTCCCCTCTGGCCTGCACATCGACGAAGAAATAGTTCTCGCGGTCCTTTTTCAGTGCTTCCCACACATCCTCCGGCCTGCAGCTGTACGGATAGACGCTCCCCGCCGCAAACATACAGCCGACTCTGTTCTCCGGATTAATTTCGTGTGCCATCTGCACCGCCAGGGCGCTGGCAATCAGTTCATGATGAGCGGCCTGGTATTTCAGTTTTTCCCTCTCGTCCCCGTCCTGAAACAGAAGTCCCGCGCCCAGGAACGGAGCGTGCAGAATCATATTGATCTCGTTAAAGGTCAGCCAGTACCGCACCAGCTCCCGGAAGCGGACAAACAGCGTGCGGCAGAGTTTCAAATAGAAGCCGATCATCTCCCTGCTCCGCCATCCGCCGTACTTCTCGATTAAATACACCGGACAGTCAAAGTGACAGATGGTCACCAGCGGCTCAATGCCGTATTCGTGACACGTCCGGAACACCTCCTCATAGAACCGCAGCCCCGCCTCGTTTGGCTCCTCTTCCTCCCCTCCGGGAAATATCCTCGTCCACGCAATACTCATGCGGTAGACTTTAAAGCCCATCTCGCCGAAGAGGCGTATGTCCTCCCGGAAATGGTGAAACATGTCAATGGCCTCGTGAGAGGGATACCGGTGCTCCCCGTCGCAGACAAGCAATACATGCTCTCCCCGTATCACTGCTTCACGGTCCGGTCCTGCCGGACACACATCCACATTGGAGAGTCCTCTTCCGTCCTCCTGCCAGCCGCCCTCGCACTGGTTTGCCGCAGTGGCGCCTCCCCAGAGGAAATCTTTACTCAGTCCCATTTTCGGATCTCCTTTCCGGTTATTTAACGATCCGCAAAAGCGGTTCCTGATACTCCACCACGTCATCGGCCTTCACAACGGCTTCCACCGACTGGTAATTCCCATAATTGCTGATCAGAACCGGCGTCTCCAGCAGGAACCCGGCCTCCCGGATCAGCTCCATATCGAACCGCATCAGCGGCTGCCCCACCTTCACATGGTCGCCCTGCTTCGCTGCAGCCTCAAAGCCCTTTCCATCCAGCTGTACCGTATCCAGTCCAATGTGAATCAGAATCTCCGTCCCTTCGTCCGACAGAATTCCAATCGCATGGAGCGTCGGGAAAATGGTCACAACCGTTCCGTCCACCGGTGACACCACCAGACCTTCCTCTGGAAGAACAGCAATCCCCTTACCAAGGATTCCGGAGGCGAACGCGCTGTCTTTTACATCTTTTAAATCAATAACAGCGCCCTTCATGGGACTCATGATGGTCAGGAACTCATGAGATGCGAATTCTGGGTTGTTGTCAGCCGTTCCCTGGTCTGCACTGTCACTGTCCATTCTGCCTTCCTCAGCAGAATCCTCTTTCTTCTTATCTTTATAGACAATCATCGTCATAACAAACGCGATCACCATGGTCAGAAGGGCCCCAGTCACAGCCACGATCAGGTTACCCATGGAACCGTCCGGCTCCACCATCGCCGGAAACTCGAAGATTCCCATTCCGCCCATCATAAATTTTCTAAAATTGAAAAATCCATAAAAGCCTCCGCCGATTCCGCCTGCAATACAGCTGATGATAAATGGCTTCTTAAGCGGCAGTGTAATTCCGTAGATCGCAGGCTCCGTCACCCCGAAAATGCCGGAAATAAAGTTGGGAAGCGCCATTTCTTTCAGTTTTCTATCCTTTGTCTTGATGAAAATAGCCAGAACCACGGCCGATGTCGCAAAGGTACAGGCAAAGAACGGCATCATCACGTTGTCGTAGCCCATGGTCATGATATTGTTGATATAGACCGGAATAAATCCCCAGTGCAGCCCGAAGATAACCAGGATCTGCCAGGTAAATCCGACGATGGCTCCAGCCAGCATAGGTGAAAAGCTTCTGATTGTAAGTACTGTCTCCGCGATAATCGTGGATGCAAATGTGGCAACCGGACCGATAACCAGAAATCCCGCTGGAAGCGCCACTAAAAGCGTCAGCATCGGCACAAAGAAAAACTTGACCAGATCGGGTACAAACTTATTGAACAGCTTCTCACATTTCGACGCAAAGTATACGATAAAAATAACAGGAATCACCGTGGAGGTATAATCCATGGAGATTACCGGAAGCCCAAAGAATGTGATATACACAGGAGATTCAAACAGCGTCCCCTCAAACAGCGTGTAGAGCGGAGCCATGGAAGCGGAAATACTTCCCCCCTGAATCGCCGGATAGCACATGATTGCGCCGATTGCCAGCCCCAGCATAGGCTTTAAGCCAAACTTCTTTGCGGAGGTATAACCCAGGAACAGCGGAAGGAAGGTAAACAGCGCGTCCCCTACCGCATTGATGATTAAGTATCCGCCGCACGTGTCGGGATATAATCCCAGCACCGCAAACAGCGTGTTCAGCCCCTTCACCATACCACATGCCGCCATAATTCCCAGAATCGGCTGGAAAATACCGGAGATCGTATCCACAAACCGGTCAAACAGTTTCTCTTTCTTCTCCGGCTTTGCCGTCTCCTCCCGTTTCTCCAGATCGAGAAGCGGGCAGACATCCTCGTAGACCCCTCCCACGTGATTTCCGATCACCACCTGATACTGGCCGCCGCTCTTCATGACTGTGACCACACCTTCCATGTTCTTTAACGCTTCATCATTGGCCGCGGCTTCGTCCGCCAGCTTAAAACGCAGTCTCGTGATGCAGTGGGTAAGTCCGGTAACATTGTCTCTGCCTCCCACGTGTTTGACAATCTCTCTTGCCAGTTCTTCATATTTTCCCATTACATTTCCTCCATCTTTCTATTTTTTTGTTTGAAATCTGAAGGTCGAGCCAACTGAATGTAACTGCCCTTAATGAAATATCACGCTATGTCTTATGGGCTTTCCTCCCTTCCTTTTATGAATCATACCCGCGGTTTCCGCGAGACAGAAACGATCCTTGCAATGTGAATACTCAGATAAAGAATCTCTTCTTCACTCAGCGTATAATGGTATTTATCCCCCATAAAATCGGCAATCTTCCTGCCGCACTGGTAAGCTTCCTGATACTGCGCCCGGATCACCACCGCCAGCGCCGCCGCCTCCTGGTCCTCATACGTTTTTCCGGAAAACATCCGCTCCGCGAAAAATTTCAAATGCGTAATAAAGCGGTGGTAATAGACAGATTCCCCGTCCAGCCTGATTTTACAGGTCATGCGGACGATTGTCTCGATTTCCTGCATGACGGTGGTGATCTCATGGACCGTCTTCTGCTTTAAATTCATCTGCGCGTTCACAATATGAAGGGCAATAAAGCCCGCTTCATCTTCCTCCAGCTTTACATGAAACCGCTCCTTCACACAGCGCAGCGCATAGAGTCCTGTATCATACTCTGCGGGATAATACCGCCTGATATCCCACAACAGAACATTTTTCACATCGATCCCCTGTTTCTTCCGTTCCACCGCCATGTAAATATGGTCGCACAGCGGAATGATGACGTTCGTGCTGATCTTACTGTTCACATGAACTCTTGCATAGGAGAGCACATCGTCCGCCAGCTTCACGTGTTCCACAGGAATCTCCTGCAGCAGCTCCTTCAGCTGCTCCCTCTGCCCGGCGTCCTCCAGAGAAAAAATCTTTTCGATCTTCTGCTCCTCCACCTCGGAGCCTTCCTTTTTCTGAAACCCAAGCCCGCATCCCACCAGTATCTTCTCGTGCCCTTTTTCGTCCTCCGCAATGACTGCATTGTTGTTCAGTCTCTTCTTAAAGATCATCGAAATCCCCCTTCCGATTCATTTTAGAAATAAAAAAGACCTTGCATCATCAATAAGAATGGCGGCTGCCACTCAAATCCGATCATACAAGGTCAAGCTTGCCCGAAGCAATAACTATCCTTAACTCAAAGATATATGAAAAAACATAATTTGTCAAGCGCTTTTTTCAGTTTCGTCAGACCAGTTTTTGTCAGACCGCAAACAAGTCATTAAGCGCCTCGCTCATCGTCGGATGCGTATAAATCTGATCCCTCAGTACCGTGTAGTCCGCATCGAGATCCATGGCCAGCTTCACGATATTGATCATCTCATAAGATTCCTCACAGAACAGCATCGCGCCTAATATCTTATTCGTCTTTGCATCAATCACTGCCTTTAAGAGACCTTTGGTTCTGTTTAAGACAGCAGCCTTCGGAATCGCGGCCGCCGGCAGTTTGGCGATCTTCACATCCAGACCGGCCCCCCGCGCTTCCTGCTCATTCATACCGACCCTTGAGAAGGATGGTTCAATGAAAACGCTGTACGGAATATGGCTTCTCTTGCCCGCATTGGCATCATATGCCCCGCCGTGAAGGCTGGACCACACGATCCTGAAATCATCCAGGGAAACGTAGGTGAACTGAAGTCCTCCGGCCACATCTCCCATGGCCCAGATATTCGGAGCCGTCGTCTTATAGCCGTCGTCTACCTTGACGCCGCCGCGGGCCGTCAATTCCACGCCTGCCGCTTCCAGATTTAATCCCGCCGTATTAGGTCTTCTTCCTGTAGCGACCAGAATCGCGTCCGCCTCCAGATCTCCCTCTTTTCCATCGACGGAGTAATGGACGTAAGACCAGTCCCCTTCTTTTCGGATCCCGGAAACAGCCGCGCCAATCACAAATTTAATGCCCTTTTCTTCCAGAACCTTCTGAATCTCGGCCGCGATATCTTCATCCTCTCTCGGAATCAGGCGTGCCTCGTTCTGAATGACCGTCACCTCAGAGCCAAATCCGGAATACATGGACGAAAACTCCAGTCCTATATAGCCGCCGCCAATGATAACCAGCTTCTTCGGAAGCTTCTCCAGATCCATAAATGTCTCACTTAAATAAACCTGGGGATTGCCTTCTATTCCCTCAATCGGCGGCACAAACGGAGCGCTTCCCGTATTGATAAAGATCTGATCTCCCTCTAAAGTAAACGCCTCCGAACCGTCTGCCGGCACTACACTTACCTGTGTATTGGAAAGGAAGCTGGCAGTTCCGTTATAAATGGTCACCGCTTCCAGATTATTCAGCTTGTCAAAATTCTTTTTTCGAAGCAGGGAAGTAACGCGTCTCTTTTCCTCAACAGCTGTCTTGTATAATTCCGCCTTTTCCTCAAAAGAGATCTCTCCCTTTGCTTCCGTCATCTGGGAACTTCTCACCAGAGACTTGGAGGGAATACATCCCACATTGATGCAGGTACCGCCATACATTTTATCCGATTTCTCAATCAGCGCTACCGCCTTTCCCTCACCAGCCAGCTTTCCCGCCAGAGTCTTACCGCCTTTGCCAAATCCTATAATAACCGCATCATACTTTTTCATCTCGAAACTTCCTTTCTTATCTCCATTTTTATTTTTCATCACCAGACACGGTCTCATAGGGCCAGTCCTTAATACCGCCTATATCAATAATATTCTTATAACCAAGGCCCAGCAGCTTCTCCGCCGCGTTTTTACTTCTCACGCCGCTTCGGCAGTAGACCATAATCTTCGCATCCGGATCCGGAAGCTCCTCCGGCATCTCCTCTCCGATGTCTTCCACCGGAATGTTAATCGCATCACCAATCCGGCTGTCCGCATACTCCTCCGGAGTTCTTACATCCACCACGATGAGCGCATCGTCCGAATCCATAACTTCCTTTGCCTCTTCCGGCTTAAACTTAACATACTGTGAAGTCTGGGCCTCCGCACCAGCCTCCGCTTTCTGCGCCGTCGTCTTCTGTGTCTCCTTGCCGGAATCACTCCCCTGGCCGCCCGAACACGCCGTCAGTGCTAAAACCGCAGCGGCGATTCCCGCCGTAATCAAATATTTCCCTGTTATCATCTCGTCCGCTCCATTCTGTAACTTTTTTTGTTTCAGTTCTTATACTGTAATAATATCAGTTACAGTTAATTCTGTCAAGCGTTTTTCATATTTTTCCTCAATCTTTTTTTCATAACTGCGCAGTCCCACTGCGGCAGCCGTCTGCACGCAAATAGAAACGGGTACCGACTCATTTACATGAACTTCGATACCCGTTCCTAGACTACTTCATCCATTGGACTTTACCCTCACTTTTTGTTTTGTCACTGATACTTGTGTACCTGGATGCTCTATATGAAATTTTTTACCTTCGCCACTCCATTACCGGGCCTCATCTATCATCTGGTTTATCTCTGCATCGTCATTTTCATTCTTCTATATGTTAGTAAGCTACATATGTGGAAACCTTTGTTCGGACGAATCATACTTTCTCGTCATACGACTCATACGATGAATTTTCCTTTGCAGTTTATAACGAAATATAGGCATATGTAAAAGATATATAGATTTTTTCCTGCTACTTCATCCATGCTTTCGCATTTATTCATCATAGAAGGAATGGCTTTTCACTGTGGCCGAATGGTTTTTCCTATTGTCCGCTTCCTAATTGGAAATCAAACGAGACTTATGTTTTCGGTGGAATCTACCTCCTTTTCTTTCTATTTTTATCCTTCCCGCTTCCTGTTCCCGGGAGGATTTTCTATATCTTGTATCTCTTTCTTTTGATAGCTTTATTATATAGTATCTCTCCCCATTTTGCAAGACTCTTTAGAAAAAATTAATAAATTATTTCGTAATTGTCGAATTGTATATAATTATTCGAAATATTTATTAATTTATTTGTCTTACTCCATTTGTTATGCTTATTCTTCTCCATTATTCTGATATTATAGATTGTTATTTTTTTATCAATCACGTTGCGTTTTTGTAAAGTTATGGTATAATGTCCAAAAAGGACAGAGTCCCCGGGCCTTACGGTCCCAATTGCTCCGCCCCCACATTAAACGTTCAGAAGGAGAACACATATGAGCCAGCGCAATTTAACCTTATTAACAGATCTGTACGAGTTAACCATGATGCAGGGCTATTTTAAAGAAAAGGATGCCAATGAGACCGTAATCTTCGACGCATTTTACCGCACAAATCCGGGCGGCAACGGTTATGCGATCTGTGCCGGTCTGGAGCAGGTAATTGAATATATCAAAGATCTTCATTTCGAAGAGGACGATGTGGATTATCTGCGTTCCACGGGACTGTTCGGCGAAGACTTTCTGGAGTATTTACGCCACTTTAAATTCTCAGGCGACATTTACGCCATACCGGAAGGCACTGTCGTCTTCCCGCGTGAACCGCTGGTAAAAGTGATTGCTCCTATTATGGAGGCGCAGCTCGTTGAGACGGCGCTGTTAAACATCATCAATCATCAGAGCCTGATCGCCACAAAAGCCGCGCGCGTCGTATATGCGGCCGGCGGCGACGGTGTCATGGAATTCGGACTTCGCCGGGCTCAGGGGCCGGATGCCGGTATCTACGGCGCAAGGGCGGCCATGATTGCAGGCTGTATCGGGACCTCCAACGTTCTGTGCGGCAAGATGTTTGGCGTTCCGGTCAAGGGAACTCACGCCCACAGCTGGATCATGAGTTTTCCGGATGAGCTGACCGCATTCCGCACCTATGCCAGGCTGTATCCTTCCGCCTGCATCCTGCTGGTGGACACCTACGACACGCTGAAATCTGGTGTTCCTAACGCCATCAAGGTATTTCAGGAAATGAAGGAGGCGAAAATCCCGCTGACCTTCTATGGAATTCGTCTTGACAGCGGCGATCTGGCCTATTTATCGAAGAAAGCGAAAAAAATGCTGGATGATGCCGGATTCCCAGACGCAGTTATTTCCGCCTCCAACGATCTGGACGAGTCTCTTATCAACAGCTTAAAGATTCAGGGCGCTGCTATCAACTCCTGGGGAGTCGGCACGAATCTGATTACCTCCAAGGACTGCCCGTCCTTCGGCGGTGTATATAAGCTGGCAGCCATTTTAGATAAGAAGAGCGGAAAATTTGTGCCGAAGATCAAGTTATCCGAAAATGCCGAGAAGATTACCAACCCGGGCAATAAATGCATCAAGCGTATTTACAGCAGGGAAACCGGAAAAATCATTGCCGATTTGATCTGCCTGGAAGGCGAGAAATATGATGAAAATAATTCACTGCTGCTCTTCGATCCCATCGAGACCTGGAAAAAGACACACCTGGCTCCCAATACCTATCATCTCCGTGATCTGATGGTTCCGGTATTTAAAGATGGAAAATGCGTTTACGAATCCCCCGCGGTCATGGACATTCAGGCGTACTGCAAGAAAGAACTGGATACGCTCTGGGATGAATCCCGCCGTCTTGTAAACCCTCACGAGGTGCATGTGGACCTCTCCAATGAGCTGTGGCACATGAAAAATCAGCTTCTGGACAGCTATCATTTTTCAGAATAACGAAAAAAGTTAACCTTTGTTATAGTTTCTGTGGTTGACATCGGTTATAATAAAAGTAATATGACAAAGGAGGTTGTTTTTTATGAGTATGGGGCAGGAAACCAAAATTCGCGCCAGAGACAATGATAAGCTGGCTTTAAAAGTAACAAAAGGACATTTTTCATCCGACCGTTTTCACATTAACTACTACATTGACATGACCACATTGAAGATGCGTCAGGAGGAAGCTGAGCAGGTTGCCAAATCCATGGTGAAGAGATACGTAAACCGTGTTGATTTATCAGGGCTGATCGGCGTAGGAGCGGAAGAGCTCAAGCATTATTCCAAAGCGTTTGCTTCCAAGACTCCAATCGATACCATCATCTGTATGGATGGCTGTGAGGTAATCGGCGCCTATGTAGCAAAGGAATTATCCGAGCTCGGCGTTACCACCACGAATATCCACAAGACTACTTATATCGTGACTCCGGAATTCGATTCCGCCGGACAGATGGTCGTTCGTGACAACATCAAGCATATGCTGAAGGATAAACACGTATTAGTCGTTCTCGCTACCGCGATGTCCGGCCGTACTATTTTAAAGAGCATTCGCTGCATCGAATCCTACGGCGGCATTCTGGAAGGTATCTCCGTTATCTTTGCAGCAGTCAATGAGATCGACGGATATCCGGTTAACGCGGTATTCGATTCTTCCGATCTTCCCGACTTCCGTCTCTCCGAGCCGGAGAACTGTCCGGATTGTAAGAACGGAATCAAGCTGGATGCGATTGTAAACAGCTACGGTTATACAAAACTGGATTAATTGAAGTGAAATGAGTTAAAATAGCCCCGGGCCACGGCAGGAATATCTGTCGTGGCCCGGGGTGTTTATGGAGTGAATTCTTAATCGTCATCTTCATAATTTTGGTGTTCATCGTCATCGTCGCTGTCTCCATCATCTTTCGATTTGGAATCATCGTCGTCGGAATCCTTATCAGCCGAACTCTTATCATCTGAATCATGGTCATCCGAGTCTTTATCAGCCAAATCCTCATCGTCTGAATCATGGTCATCCGAATCTTTATCGGCCAAATCATCATCGTCTGAATCATGGTCATCCGAGTCTTTATCAGTCAAATCATGATCGTCCGAATCATGGTCATCCATATCATCGTCGTCCGAATCATGATCATCTGTATCTCCATCATCAGAATCTCGATCGCCGTATTTCTCTTTTCTCATTTCTTCTTTATACTCATTCCAGTCTTCCTCGTCCATCTGGAGCCATGCCGGTTTTTCCTTTTCACGATCAAAGATAATGCGGTAAAGTTCTTCCATGGACATCTTTGACAAAGTTTTTTCATCGAGATCCGGATAAGCCGCTGTCATCATACGGATAAACTGTAGTTTACCACTGGAAATGTGATAATTTTGGGCTGTCTGATTCAATGCCTGATCCTTTTTCTTTTCCTGTGTCACTATACGGACCGTTTTTTTACTCTCCTCGGCTGTTTTTCTGATACAGTCGCTTAACTGGCTCTGGAGCTGGCTTACACGGTTCGGATTCCTATTTTCTACTGAAATTAAAATAGTTCTCCGATCATCTGTCAGATACTCTTTTTCTTCCATAATCCGGTATAAATCCTTAACCGCATCTTCAACGTTCCAATCCTTGTACGTATGTCCTTCTGCCGCCTGAGCTGCGTCCTCGTTCAGGGGGGTAAAGGAAAGGACTCTGTCTTTTTTATTTATTTTCAATTCAAAGCTTGGATTCACGTCCATGTCTACAATACTGTCTACCAGTATGTTTTCATAGGAGTATACGCCGCCGATACCCGCTGCAAAAAAGAATAGCAGGCAGCCACATACAGCTGCCACATGCCGCACCTGTGCCGGACTGCACAATTTGTGGAACCAGCTGTTTTTCAATGGCTCCTGCCTGGTGGCGGTGTCCATCTGTTTCATTTTTACCACTGGTGTATCCATTATTTTTTGCAGGGAAGGCTGAGGAAGCTGGTCTACTGCCCGGTTCAGCGATTTTTTGATTTGTGGTGTCTCCATTTTTTTACTCATCGCCCTTACTCCTTTCCTTCCAGATATCGTCTCAATTTTTTTAGCGTCCGCTGGTAGCAGGACAAGACCGTGGACAGCGGAAGCCCCAGATTTGCAGCAATCTCTCTATGTCGGATTCCCCCCACCAGGTGAAGCAAAAGAATCTGCCGCTCCCGCTCTGTTAAAATATTCATGGCTGTCTCTAAAACCAGTCTGTCTGTGATTTCTGTCACATAAGAATATTCCATCGTGTCTTCCATCTCAAATGCTTCTTCTGATAAAAAGCGGGAATTCCGCCTGAATAAGTCCATGGCGAGATTTCGGGCGATCGTAAAAAGCCACGCCATCGGCTTCCCCTGTTTCTGATACAGATGCGCGGATGCCCGTACTTTTAAATAGGTGTCCTGTACAACATCCTGAGTATCATACGGATTTTTAACGATCGCCAGGACGTAACTGTACAGTGCACGCTCCGTCAGGGTATAGAATTCCTCAAGCGCTGACCGGTCATCCCGGCCAATCCGAACGATCAGATCCTCATCTATGATAAGCCGTTGTATGTGTGTCTCCGGCTCCCCTCCCACTACCATGAAAAATATCATACTCATTTCTCCTCATCGCACACCAGTATTATAATCATAAAATACTATATCTGCCATCTGCTAATCTTAGACTATTCCCGCGCTCCCTTTATCAAACCTTTACATTAAAATTGTGTCAATATCTATTTTTGAGGCCGCCGCTGCCTTCGATCTATATCACCTTTCACGAAGGTAACAGCGGCTTCCTTATCATGGCAGCTTCGCTATTATAATGGTCGTCATAAATCTTAATGATCATCGTCATCATATTGATCGCTTTCAGCCTTTACGGCCAGCGCCATCATATTGATTGCCATCAACCTTCACGGCCAGCGTCTTTACATTGGTCATGATCGTCATCACGATCATCTTCATCATCACGATCATCTTCATCGTCATAATCATCTTCATCGTAACGATCATCTTCATCGTCATAATCATCTTCATCGTAACGATCATCTTCATCGTAATGATCATCTTCGTCGTAACGATCATCATCTTCATCGTAACGATCATCATACTTCCCGCCTGCAGCCTCACTCTCCGCCATCCGATCCAGCTCATCCTCCAGCCGTTCAAGCCTATCGCTTCGGTACCAGTCATTGGCGTGGTCAAGCTTATCTTCCAGAGCATCCAGAGAGATTCCCTCATCCTTTGCGTAAGCCACCAGATCGCTGATCCGCATATTCGCCAGCTGATTGGCCGTCACACTGTCATCCTTTGCCAGAATCTTTTCAATCAGGGCCATACGTCCGGCGGATATGTGGTGTTCCTCCGCCAGCTTCTTTAATTCCTTCGTCAGGCTTACATGCTGATCCAAAACACGGCCTTCGATCTGACATTCCTCCATATAGTCTGCAAGATGGTGGTTCACATTTTTAACCGTGGTTTCTGAGGCCGAACCGGACTTTACGGTCAGCAGAATATCATTTTTGTCCTTGTTGGTAAAATATCCCGCGTGGTCCAGCAGATCGACCACATCTTCCAGGACGTTGTCCAGGTTCCTGTCCTCCATGCGATACTCCTGTAACAGTTTTTTTCCGTCTTCGTTCGTCCCCTTTAAAGAAACGACCTGATTCAGCCTGTTCGCCTTCAATTCGATGCTCGGGTTAATATCAAATGCCAGATACTGGCTGGGAGCCCCCAGATAAAGCCCCAATCCTCCTAAAGTTACCGTTGCCGCTGCCGCTATGGCCGCCATAAAATTTTTCTTCATGTCTTTACTCCTTTCGTGTAAAACTGGTTTTTTCTTCCTTTTCATCCTTACAACGGAGCAGACTTAGATTTTATCGCAGCCATATGAAAAACTTTTTAAATATTTTTATTCCCCAGTCTCTTCCCAATCTTCCGGGCTTGGTGTGACCAGATTTTTCGCTTCATAAAGTCCGCACTGAACCATGTGCTCCCGGACCACCTCCAGTACATGGCAGTAGCAAAGCGAAAGCTGACGGGCAAATGCCTCTGCCTGCCCCTCAAGCAGACAATCCATTGCCTTCCGGCACCGCCGGTTCAGTTCATTGGATTGTGTGGAACCATCGCTGTAAAAACTATAGTAATATCCCCAGTGTAGCAGCCCGCTCACCTCCTGCAATATCACCTGAAATGGTCTCAGAGAAAGGTGCTCCGTCATGGAATGCATAATCAGATCGAGTGGAACCGCTCCGGGCTGCTCTATTTTTTCCAGCAGGCCCCTGGCTTCCCCTTTCATCGATTCAGCAGTTAGCATGGCAGCAGGCCAGACCGCGACAGCCATAAACTGAAGCCCGCTCAAATAAAGCAGCGTGTCATTTTTAAAAACCTTGTCCTTCATGCACTGCACGGTTGCATCGTCATTGAACAGCGTCACCTGTGTTCCCTTGACGTTGTATGTATGGCAGAATCCACATTTGTTCAGCATGGCCACCGCTTTCCTGATCGTAGAGACAGAGACTTTGTACTCTTCGGCCAGTGCGGCCTCAGAAGGCAGAAACGTCCCATCCCGGTAGGTGCCCACTCCAATCTTATCAATCAAATCACGGGTAATCTGCATGTAATAATGGTCTCGTCCCTTTTCCGGACTCCAGTAATAATAGCTTTTCCCCTCTTCCGCCGGAAATGGAACCATAACCGCCAGTTCTTCCATATACTGTTTAACATCGCCTGCGATCGCGTGATACATTGTCTGAAAACACCGGCGCACTTCCTTCGGATCACCTGTATTGACCGCCTCCAGCATCCACAGCGGATCCTTATACGCCCTGTATGAAGCCGAAAATGCCGGAGACTTCCGGAATTCAAGGAAAAACGGGACCCTCGCGCAGATCTCAAGGCTCGTAAACACATCCCGAAACAACAGGTTGTCCGAAGCATCCAAAAGATTATGCAGCGCCGCCGATGAAGCCTTCCAACGGACAGCAATCTCTTTTTTGCTGCTTTGTTTTAGCTGCCGAAAGCTCAGGCTCACCTTCTCCCCGCCGCAGGATACCATGGAAAATGCGAAAAGCCGCGGCATAATCAGCTCCATCGTCCTATAGACCTCCAGAATCGTATGTCTCCGCTCCAGCACGGATATTATGGCATGTTCTTTCTGCACCTCACGGTCCGGCTGATACGCCACGATTGAGGGCCGCCTCTCTTCGGTATAGATAAGCCCCTCTTTTTTCAACGCGGCCAGAACATCCTTTACCGTCCTAATCCCCACATGGTAATTTTCGCAGAGCTGACTCATGGATGGCAGCGGATCTCCATATTTTAAATATCCTGTTATGATCTGTTCTCTAAGGTTTTTATATAAATATTCAAATAATGTCCTCTTCTCTTCCATCTTATCTGCCTTTCATAATACCTCTTCCCAGAACCTTTTTCTTCTCCCTGGCCTTCCTCATAATTCAAAAAACCACCTTCATTATATCACATTTTCTCTCTATACTATATGCTAACGTACACAAATATTATATTGATTTCTCAAATAGGGTAAATTAAAATAAAACGGAGTATAACTATCACAATGTTCTTTATAAATGGAGACAATATAGATGAAAATACGAAAACAGAAAAAAACTGATTTTCACAATCCCTTTTTCAGGAAAGGTCTGCAAATCGGAGTCCTGTCCGTAGGGATTCTTCTGGTTTTTACAATTTTGATCGGAAATGCAGCAGATCTGCGCATAGCCTTAAATCAAAGCACACAAAAATATTTAGACGACGTAACCGTACAGACCGCCCGCGATATCCACGACGCCCTGACCAATAAAATGACGAGCCTCGTCACAATATCCGATACGGCTTCCCATTTGGATGAGGAGTGTACCGGGGAAGAACAACTGGTGGAATTTTTACACAGAAAAGCACAGATCCTGGAGTTTGACCCGTTGATTCTGCTGCACAGGGATGGCACCATCATTTCCTCTGACGGCGACTCCGCTCCTCCCTGGATCGCTTCCGCAGACTTCCTTCAGATTGACGGCGTCCTCGCCTCTTTTGAGGGGGAGGTAAAGGCGAATTACATAGGGGGACAAAGTATTTTTTACTCGGTCCCAATATCCAGGAAAGGCCAGATCGACGAAGTTCTCATCGGTGTGAGAAGCAAGGAGAATATGCAGGCCATGATTTCCACAAAGAACTTTGACGGCGAGATGCTCAGCTGCATCATCAACAGCACTGGACAGGTGGTAATTTCACCCACAGACTTAAAGCCATTTCTGCGGCTGGATGATATTTTCAGGGAGAATAAGGATAAGAAGGTCATAGATGAAATTCACCGAATGCAGGAAAACATGAAAAGCAACCAAAACGGGATCTTGAAATTTACGGCGGTTACGAAGGAGAATCTGATCCTGTCCTACAATTCACTCGGTGTGAATGACTGGTTTCTACTGACGCTCATACCTGCGAATTTTCTGTCCAGCGGCGCGGAGCGCTATATTTTGCAGTCATTTATTATCATTGGACTGACCATACTGCTCTTCTCCCTGTTCCTGTTTTCGGTATACCGTTTCTACCATATTCACAGGAAACAGCTGGAACGTCTGGCCTTTGTGGACCCGCTTACCGGAGGTCCCAACAATGCGGCATTTCAACTGAAATACACGGAACTGGCTAAAACTATGACTCCCTATACGTATTCCATCCTGCTGGTAAATGTCAATGGCTTTAAACTCATCAACGAACGCCTGGGCATACCGACCGGAAACCGGATTCTGGCTTACTTATACCAGGTCCTGGAACGCCAGCTCCGGCCTGCGGACGATGAATTTGCCGCCCGTGTGGAATCGGATCATTTCTTCCTGTGTCTGAAAGAACACGAACCGAAGGAACTTCAGAACCGTCTCGATGAGATGATCCGGGAAATCAACGCCTTTCGCAGCACGGATCTGCCCGCCTGCCACATGACGTTTAGGCAGGGAGCCTGCGTGGTGGATGACCCCAGTCTGGAGATCACGCTTCTGCAGAACCGCGCCAGACTGGCATGCCAGAGTCAGACTGCCGAACACAGGGAAAAATGCGCCTTTTACGACAACAGCCTGACCGAGCGCATGAAGATGGAACAGGAACTAAATGATTTATTTGACAGCTCCATCAAAAATCATGATTTTAAAGTGTATTTACAGCCGAAGATCCGGCTGGAGAATAACCGGGCGGAAGGCGCCGAGGCGCTGGTGCGCTGGATTCATCCGGAAAAGGGTGTGATCTATCCCTCGGATTTCATACCTCTGTTCGAGATGAACGGAAAAATATGCAGCCTGGATTTCTATATTTTTACACAGGTCTGCCAAACGCTGCACGCCTGGATCGCAAGTGGAAAAAATCCGGTCCCTGTTTCCGTTAATTTATCGCGCCAGCATTTCCTGGAACATAATTTTTTGAAAAAATTTGCAGATATTGCAAAAGAATACGAGATACCGCCGGGAATGATCGAGTTTGAGCTGACGGAATCCATCTTCTTTGACAACCGCCAGATTAATGTAGTAAAGGAAATGATCCGCCAGATGCATCAGCTTGGATTTTTATGTTCCCTGGATGATTTTGGATCGGGATTCTCCTCGCTGGGGCTGCTCAAGAAATTCGATGTGGATACGATCAAGCTGGACCGTTCCTTTTTTGTTAATATGGCTGGTGAAAAGGCGAAAGATGTGATTGCATGCCTCATCGAGCTGTCTAAAAAATTAAAGGTGCACACGGTGGCAGAGGGAATTGAGACAGATGAGATGGTAGATTACCTCCGTATGATCAAATGTGACATGGTGCAGGGGTATATTTTTTCCAGACCGATTCCCATTTCAGAATTTGAAGAGCGTTACATATGACGGCAGCGCAGTTTCCTGAACATACTGTCTGTCCCTTAGGATCGAATTAATATGAAGCGCGTTCTGTTCATATTCTGGTCATAATCTTTTTACATCCCGGTCAAACTATCTTCATATTTAGCGGATATACTTATTACATAAGAGAAAGATGCTTATGCCTTACATCAGATAAAATTTTTTTCATAATCGCCGGTATTCTTACAGAAGGATACCGGCTCCTCCCTTTTATGGGGCTTTTTTATGTCTTACATCTGCTTTCGGACGATTTTGTATTCATCGGCAAACTGATAATGAGAACAGCCGCCGCTGTCGCCCCTTAAAAAGCGGATCATCTCATCTTCGTCCAAATCCATATCACATACGTAGCATTCGTAGTCCTCGTCGTATGTATAATACATACAGCTTTCACAGTTCTTTCCTGACATCTCGTGCATCTCCCCTTTATATTAATTCATCTTTATTGATTCATCTCTATTGATTCATTTTCGTTGGTCCATTTCCCCTGCTTCATCTGCCACGATCCGTCTTAATTAAATTTTGCAGCCATCGAATCACCGTACTGTCCAAGATCCATGCGGCTGCAAAGGACAGAACCGCGGTCAGCAGCGTTGCACAGACAATGCGCGGAACGTAAAAATGTCTCACCACGGTTTGATCGACCAGCAATTCGGCTGCGGCCTTTAAAATCAGATAGTGGGCCAGATAGGCCGAATAGCTGTGGCGGCTCATCCAGACAGCAGCTGTTCTGGCAGCCTTGCATTTTAAATTGCCATAGCACTCAAACAGCAAGAACACTGCCGCCGACATGGCGATCATGGTAGGCGCCAGATCGTGAATTCCCGGTACAAAGCCAGGCGTAAACCTTTTTTGCAGCAGTGTCAGAGCCAGCCCTACGATTCCTGCAAGGGCAAACCACTTAAAGTCCTCCCGTTTGAACAGCCTCTTCAGCGCATATCCCAGGACATAGTAGATCAGCCAGCCTTTAAACACCATATAATCGAGAATCTGATCCAGTCCGATGCCAAATCTGCCGGCATAGTTGGTCAGTGTCTGGACTCCAAGGATGAGCAGAATAAAATATTTCAGTTCCTTATCATTCATTGCCTTCATCATACGGGCCAGAAATGGCGTACAGAGGTAGAGCGCTATGATCACATACATAAACCACATATGGTCCGCCATAGGCACTGTACCACTGAAAAAATCCCGCAGGAATTCCACCGGATACTCCCACCAGGATAAGACCTCCTGGCTGCGGCTGACATAGAACAGATAGTAAAGGACCGAGAAAAAGAAAAACGGGATAACGATGACTTTTACCCGTTTCTTATAAAATTGCGTGATATCTCCGGTCGCCGAATCCAGAAGGAACAGACCGCTGAGCATAAAATATATTCCGACAAAGCTGAGCAGAAGCGGCTGCATGACTGCTGCAAACCACCACTGTTTATCATTAACAGAGACAGCCGGTATGGCATGGACCATAATGATGGCCAGCACCGCCACCGCCCTTAGAAAATCGTATTTTATCTCGCGTTCTTTCAAACTGATTCCTCCATTTCAATATCAAGTGCTCCTAGTATACCATAAACAGTAATTTCGTAAAAGACCTCATCAGATTGTTTCCTGCATCCGGCGAGGGCCAGGCCGTGAACCGGCTCAGCCCTCCTCTCCTGTAAATGTATTGCCTGTTTAGGGAATTGCCTCTGCTCACAGCATTTCGTGAAGTCTGGTCCGCAGCGTCTCCACACGGCGTATGGCTTCACTCACGTTGTCCGACGCCTCCCTGATTTTTGACTGGACCATCCAGTCTATGATCATTCCATCAAAGAAATAGTCGGCAAAATTAAGGAATTCCCCAATATCGATTTTGAAATCTGCCGGTATATCAATATCCATCAGTTCCCTGCGCAGGCTTCTTAAGCTGCGTCTGGCATCCTCCAGAAACGTTCTCGCATCATCGATCCTGGAGTGCTTGATCCAGGTAGTAAACATTCCGCCTCCCAGCATATCCCATATTCCCCAGCTGCCTGCGCTCGATAACGCGGTTTCGGCCTGCCTCAGATTCATGAGCACCCGATTTGCGGCGGCGATCGCCTCTTCTACTTCCTGTTTTCTTCTCTCTTCTTCCATACTGATTCTCCTCGTATAATAAGTTTGTAAGCAAGAAAAGTGGCTTACAGACTTATTCTTTTTTATGGTATAGAGGTAAGGACATCTAAGAGGGATGCCCCTCTCCTTATTCCCATCTATACAGTCAACA
>OIES01000118.1_pt1 | contig 43446 bp, 34 predicted proteins | sample 1581811 | NCBI WGS metagenome assembly OIES01 (sample SAMN03281021, study PRJEB24777) | human gut metagenome | isolation source: fecal sample PR177 from 1 month old male Malay infant, vaginal delivered... | reverse complement strand
TGATGCATTCTTCCTCAAAATACTTTATACTGTTAATCATAGAGGACACCTTCCTTTGTGTGTATTTTGGTCGTGCTTAATACTTTATCACAAAATGGTGCCCTCTTTTTATTTATTTCTATCATCCAAGAAAAATTTTACACTAGCATCGTATAATCATCGATACCATTATTCGAACAAAACTTATGTTCTAGTACTACAGCGAATATTTCTTATACATCTTTCACACATCGACTGCGTAACCCTCTTTCTTATAAATTGTCACTTAAAATGCAATTATTTCACCCTGTCACTAAGTAAACTTTCATCTCATCCCACTACCCCGTCCGGGCTGCAACCGCTGGCACGCTTCACGCGCCAACGGCCCAGCGGCTTTCGCCGCATAGGGCATAGGGAAAAGGAAGGCTTATGTGAGCAAGCTCCCATCACCTTCCTTTTCCCTATGCCCTGCCCGGACTCAATGCTCCAGCATATTCTCAATAAAGATCCCATACCCTCTCGTACTATCCTGTATAAACACATGCGTCACCGCCCCGACTAATTTCCCATCCTGGATAATCGGCGAGCCTGACATTCCCTGTACAATTCCCCCAGTAATCGCCAGCAGCTCCGGATCGGTCACCTTAATCACCATTCCCTTATTCTTATGCGCCGTTGTATAATCCACCTTCTGGATCTCAATCTCGTAATCCTTCACTACTCCAGACACATCGCTCCTGATATAAGCCGTTCCTTTCTTCACATCCTGCCTGTAACCGATTGGTATCGCGTCCGCTTTTGCTGTCTGCTTAAACCGTTCGTTGACCGTACCAAATATTCCCTCTTCCGTATTGGAATGAATCGTTCCCAACACCGATCCCGGACCATAGTAGATCACTCCGCTCATGACTCCAGGCTTTCCGAAAGTTCCCTTTTCGATTCCCAGAATTGAGGTTTCATACAGTGCGCCGTCCTCAATCTGCACGACTCCGCCTGTGTCACTGTCGCTGATCCCATGTCCCAGCGCCCCAAAATTACCATTCATGTCAATATAAGTCATGGTTCCTATACCCTGAGTATCGTCACGGACCCAGACGCCCAGCTTCGGATTTCCATCCTCTCCCTCCACCGGAGTCATCTTCACCTCGATCTCCTGATCTCCGCGCCGGACTGCCAAAACCGCCTCGCTGGTACCATTTTTGTTTAATTCTGTAACCAGCGCTTCCTTATCCTTTAAAGGTGTTCCATTAAACGCCTCAATATAGTCCCCCGACTGAAGCACTCCAAAGGCCGGCTCTACAATCATACCGTCTTTCTTTGTTATATCCCCCGTACCAATCACCATAATCCCATCAGATTTTAAGTAAATTCCCACCGGAGTTCCGCATGGAATGGCGTATTTCGTATCCACCACATCCACCTGGATGTCCTTTAGCTGGAGCCAGCCAAACAGCTTTAAGCCAATCTTGTAGCTTCCCTGATTTTCTGAATATACAGAAAACGGCTGGTTCACGGAAAGGTTAATCTGATCCGTCGGAATATTGGAACCATTACTTAAAACCACTTCCTCACTGTCTGAAGACAGCGTCACTCCAAAAGGCATGGAGAAATGAAACTGCTCTTCTTCTTCGGCTACGACATTCAGCTTGTCCGGTATCACCCACTTCATATAGAAATAAGAGAAGCCGATGCAAAACACCAGGCTCACCCAAAACGCAGCCACCACATATCTGTGGAATTTTTTTCCCGTCATCTCACATACCTCCTTATAAAAAATGAAAGGAGACAATTTTTTGCTCCTTTCATAGTATGTGAGAAATCGGTGAAAACACTCTGTCATATTTTAGTTGTAACTAATTTCTTTTAAAACCAGAATTGATTTTACGTAAAATCGTTCTTGTCAGAATTTGCATACATTTTTCTCTGTTTGAACATAATTGTTAACGGATATCCCCGGATATTCTCTCATCCACTTTTTCTGTTTATAGCGTACCACGCTGGCCAGGGCGGTCAGGCTCCATGTAAATCCGGTCGTCAGCCAGACTCCCCACATGCCGATCCCGGTAATCCTGGTCAGCACCATGGAAAAGAAAAAGCGGCAAAATACCTCAACAATTCCATTCATCATGGAATAGGCCGCATCTCCGGCTCCATTAGACAGACCCCGGATTAAGTAGATCACACCCAGCGGAAAGTAAAAAAAACTTGTAATTTTCAGCGCATTTACGGCGATATCGAGAATTTCTGTATCATTGCCAAACAGCCGTAAAATCAAATGACCGCCAAAACGCATGAGAAAAAGCATGACCACGCTGAAACCGGCGGAAAAAATAAGTCCGGTCCTTAGCCCCTGTCTTACCCGCTTAATCCGGCCCGCTCCCATATTCTGGCCCGTAAACGTGGAAATGCCTGCGGCCAGAGAACTATATGGCTGGCCAATCAGCTGTTCCAGCCTGGTTGTCATGGTATATGCGGTAGCCACACTGGGACCAAATCCGTTGGCAACGCCCTGAAGGCAGGAGGTTGAGACGGCTATAAGCGCATTTTGAAAGGTGACCGGAACACCGAGACGGATACACTGGCCAAGAATGTCCCGATCCAGAATCATATCTTTTCTTTTTACTTTAAAGTAAGGATTCACCCGAAAAGCAAAAATCATACATCCCACTGCACTGGTTCCCTGAGCAATCACGGTTGCTATCGCCACACCATAGACTGCCATATTAAAATAGAGAACAAACAGCAAATCAAGTCCAATGTTTAAAAGACTGGCCAGCACGAGAAAAATCAGCGGTGTTTTCGAGTCTCCCAATGCCCGCAGCATGGCCGCGACTCCATTGTAGACCGCCACTGCTGCCATTCCGCAGGATACGGTTCTTAAATATGTAACGGAATCCCCAATGTATTCCGTTGGCGTCCGCAGAAGCCTGAGTGCCGGTTCTGCCAGCAAATATCCCATTCCTCCCATTAACACAGACACGACTGTCAATAGAAAAAATCCGTTTATAATCGTTTTTTTAACTTTAACTTCCGACTGGGCTCCGAAATACTGGGCCATGATCACGCCAATTCCAAGGGCCATCCCGGAACACAGGGAAAAGAAGAGGAAATTTAAAGAATTACAGGCTCCCACAGCGCCTAATGCCCGGGCGCCGACGTAATTGCCGACAATAACAGAATCCGCCATGTTATAAAATTGCTGTATAATGTTTCCAACAAGCATGGGAGCCGAGAAGGCCAGAAGCTGTCCCGGGATATTGCCGGAAGTCATATCGTGTACATACTCAGACGCCACATTTATCACTTCCTTCCGAAAAATCATTCACTCAGTTCAGCGTAATTACAATTTCTTCCTGCCTTTTCACATCTTCCTGCTTTCCGCCTTCTTCCTGCTTCCTTATTTCAAAGTTTTTAACCACTCCATCAATCACTGCTTCGTAGCGCCCGTTGAATCCGTATACTTCCACCCGCCCTGATTCATCGGTGCACTTTACTTCGCTGGTGTTCCATTCCTCTCTTATTAAATGTCTCAAAGCCTTATAGGCCGGTTTTTCTGAATTATCAGTTCTTACCAGACCGGCCGGAGCGCCCAGCCACGCGCCGTCCTGAAACGCCCACGTGGTAATGGCTTCCACATGGGGATCTGCAAACAGAATTCGGTAAAATTCTTCTACATTTTCAGCCTGTCTTGCTTCTCCCTCTGCCGTAGTAGGCCACTCTTTGATCTGGTAATCATTTAAATCTGTGATGTCAGGCGGCATTAGATGACCGGAAATAAACGTGTTTTCTGTAAAATGAACAGGGAGTCCAAAACGTGAAAATCGCGCCAGCACCTCAAGAAGTTTTTCTTTTCCCCAGTATCCCTGATGCTGATGCGACTGAATCCCGATCGCATCAATAGAAACGCCCGCTTCCAGGCACGCCTCTATTAATTCTTCGTATTTGAGACTGGTATTAAAATCATTTAAAAGAAGCACAGCGCCCGGATTACTGCGCCTCGCCTCTCCAAATACCTCCGAGACCAGCTGTACCCGCCCCAGTTCCTTGCAAATGCGGGTAATTCCGTTGTCATATTTATCAAATACCGGCATGATCACAACCTCATTGATCACATCCCACATGTCAATCAGTCCCTTGAATTCCGTGGCCTCCCTCCGGATCCTTGCCAGCTGCTTCTCCAAAATATCCTGATTGGTAAGCTCTAAAAGCCACGGTGCCGTCTGGGTATGCCAGCATAGCGGATGTCCCTTCAGTATAACACCTCTCTCTTTCAGCCAGAGGGCTGCTCTCCTTACAGCTTCCGTATTCGTATTGCCTTCTGATGCTTCAAACTGCCCCCAATAAAACGGCAAGGTCGCATAGTTAAAAAGCTTCAGCCATTTTTCCATACGTTCTTCATAAAATGCCCGCTTTTCCGGTCCAGAATTACTGTCTGTTATGTTCAGCGTCTCAAATGCGCCGCATCCAAATAGAAAAGAGTGACCCGTCTGCCGGATCTCCACCTCCCTTTTACTGACCGGACTTCCATCCGGCCTCTGAACCGTTATCACAACACTGCTTTTCCGATGTTTCAAACAATCAGCCTTCTCCATTTTGAATCCTCCCACTTCTTATATTTTTTGTCCTCTCCATATTGTTTTCTCATTCCATATCGTTTCCCCATTCCTTTACCGCTTCCCATACCCTTTCAGCGCAACGCCAATTCCTGTCCTCGTTTCCCAACTATCCAATCCCCACAATCCCCGCGGCCGCCACTACAAACGGAATCGTTATGATGCAAAGCAAAGTGGTAACCGTAAATATCTGGGATGCATATGCTCCGTCTTTTCCATATGTGAGCGCAAACATGGTACAGCAGGCGCCTACAGGACAGGATGCTGCAATTAACGTTGTCAAAAGTAAAACCGGGGAAAACGGCAGAAACTGAAACAGCAGAATAAGACAGAATGGAATGATCAGCAGTCTGATCATGGATATATAATAGATTCTTACATTTCCAACACAGGAGCGCAGACTGGTCTGCCCCAGCGCGGCTCCAGCAACCAGCATGGCCAGGGGAGTATTCATACTCCCGATGCTGCTTAACGCTTCGACCACCGTATCCGGGAGAAGTATCTGAAACGCAAAGCAGAACAACCCCAGCAGCACTCCGATAATAGCAGGAGAACAGAGATTCTTTATGGTTGTACGTCTGTCCGCTTTTCCCGTCATGAGTATCACGCCGTGAGTCCACAGAAACAGATAAAAGATCGTGAGATAGCCGGTCAGATAGAAGACTCCTTCTCTTCCAAACAGACTGTTAATCAGGGGGATTCCGATAAACCCGCAGTTGGAATAGACGGCACACAGCCTTTCGATCTGATAATTTTTATTTTCTTTTTTTCGGGTCAGAAGACCTGACTTGCCGCCTGCAGGGATAAGCAGACTGCAGACTGCGATCTGTAGAGCAAAACAGAGCAGCCCAAGAAGAAATGCCAGAATCAGATTTCGGATCAGCCTGCTGTCATATTCCATCTGGTAAGACACGAATATGACAACAGGATTGACCAGAAGCAGAAGCAGATTGGACAGTTTCCGGTTGCCCTCTTCATCAATCAGCTTCCATCGGCAGCACAGGATTCCGACAGCTAAAATGAGAAACATAACGGTTATTTTCTGAAAGACGATTCCTGTCATGTACTCCTATCCTTTCCCGAATAGCCGGATCAGAATTTACATACATTCTCCGGTTTTCCCTGAAGATATGCGTAAACATTATCAAACTCTATTTTTGCTCTCCGAACCATTGCTTCTTTTGTAGCAAAGGCGACATGAGGTGTCAGGAGAACGTTCTTTGCACTGCACAGCGGATAGTCCGCGGGAATCGGCGGCTCCATATCAAACACATCGATGGCGGCTCCAGCGATCCTGCCTTCATTCAGCGCCTTTGCCAGAGTCGCATTATCAACGATCGGCCCCCTTGCGCAGTTAATCAAAATTGCATCTTCCTTCATTTTCTCAATCTTTTCTCCGTCAAAAAATCCCTTTGTCATATCATTTAACGGAAGATGAAGGGATACAATGTCACTTTCCTTTAATAAGGTATCGATATCTGCGAAGCGGATCCCGGCTTCCTTCCACTCTTCCTTTTCATGGCGGGAGTATGCCAGCACCTCGGCGCCAAATGCCTTGAACAGTCTTGCTGTCTTAAAACCAATCTGGCCGCAGCCTACGATACCCACAGTTCTGCCGCAGATTTCCGTTCCGACAAGGCCAGCTGCAGTCCTGCCGTTTCTCACCGCGAAATCACCTTCCAGAATCTTTCTCATCACAGTTACTGCCATGCCTACAGCCAGTTCTGCCACCGACTGGTTGGAATAACCGGCACAGTTGAGAACTTCAATATTCTTCTCCCTGCAGGCTGCAAGTCCCACATGATCGATTCCTGTAAACGCCACTGCGATCACTTTTAAGCTGTCACTGGCCTGAATTACTTCATCAGGATAGGGATTGTTGGCAATCATCACTATTTCCTGTCCGGCAGAACGTCTCTTCAGTTCTTCCACGTCAGTGGTCTTCGTATCGTAATACGTAAATACGTGCCCTTCCTTTCTTAAGCCCTCTGCCAGGCTGTTGATCATCTCTTCCGGTACACCGATTGGCTCCAATAAACTGATATTCATTTCTTTTTCCTCCAAATTATATTGACTCCCGCTAATGAATGCGGGGTATTTCACTGACTACATGGACGGGTGTCCCCGCCGCATACTTTTTTAAATTCTCTGCTGCAATCTTCATCAGACGTTCTCTGGCTTCCCTCGACGCCCAGGCAATATGTGGAGTGACAAGAATTCCTTCCACATCCAGAAGCGGGCTGTCTGCCCTCATAGGCTCTTCCTCCGCCACATCGACCGCAGCACCTGCTATGGTACCGTTTAATACTGCTTCTTTTAAGTCGTCCTCACAGATCAGAGGGCCGCGGGAGGTATTGATTACATATGCGCTCTTCTTCATCTTTCTGAATGAATCCTTATTCATCATATACCGGTTCTTTTCTGTCAAAGGACAGTGCAGAGACACGAAATCCGAACTGCACAACAGGGTCTCGAGATCTACCACTCTTGCCGTCCCTCCCGGCAGCACACCGGGACCAAGATGGCCTGATGTCACCAGGACCTTCATGCCAAACGCCTCTGCCAGAGCTTTCGTCCGCTCCCCAATCCTTCCGTACCCTACAATTCCAAGGGTCTTTCCCGCCAGTTCTATGACTGGCTGCTTCCAGTAACAGAAATCCCGGCTCCGCACCCAGTCACCATTCCTGACGCTCTCCTGGTGCACGCCAACATGGTTGCAAAGTTCCAGAATTAACGCCATCGTATGCTGCGCCACGGAATCAGTACTGTAGGCGGGCACATTTGTCACGGTAATGCCGTGTCTGCCGGCTGCCTCCAGATCCACAACATTATATCCGGTGGCCAGAACCCCTATATAACGCAGATTCCCGCACTCCGCCATCGTCTCCGCAGTCATAGGCGTCTTATTGGTCAGCACCGCCTCCGCAGTGCCTATTCTCTCCAGGATCTGTGATCCCTCTGTTCTGTCATAGACTGTCACCTCACCCAGCGCTTCGAATCCGCTCCAGCTTAAATCCCCCGGATTCTCCGTATATCCATCCAATATTACAATCTTCATTCTCTAATCCTCCAGCAGAGCCCATGCACGGTTAATCACCTGCTTCGTATTGGCCAGTATCAGATCCCCGTCTTCTCCTGGCCGCAGCGTCACCTCAAAGGACAGCACCAGAGGATCATCCTTCCTAAAAAAGCCCTCTTCCTTCAATACCTGAAAGAAATCAAGCAATTCAGGAGTGTCGTTGGCACTGCCCGGATATCCAAATCTCGGATGCTTATCACCGTATCCGTCACACCCTTCCTTCACCACCGCGTTTCCAATATGAAGATGGGTAATGTACGGTCTCAGAGTCTGAATAACAAACCGGCTCGTCTCATATGTGGTCGGGAAATGGGACAGATCCACCAAAAGGCCAAAGTTCCTGCAAAAGCATCTGATTTCAGAGGCAAATCTCGCGGCATAAGGCGCAGGCCCTATGAGCGCTTTCTTATCCATATCGTAATCAAATACTTCCAGATTTACAGTCATATTTTTTGACGCTCCGTATCTGCATACGGCCAGTGTGGTTTTTTTTAGCTGTTCAAAGGCCTGTTCCCTCGTCTCCTCTTCCCATGCGCCGGACAGAAATGCAATCCCCTCCGCGCCAAGGTATTCCGCCTCATCGATGGAAGCGCAGAGAAAGGCTTCCGCTTCCTTCCGCTCTTCCTCCACAAGCGAGTTGGGATTTAATCCACGGCTTAAGAGCCCTGGCTGCGCGCCGAAGCATACAGTCATATGAGACTGGGCAAGAAGTGCCTTTGCTTCTGTTCTTTGTGTCTCGTCTTCGACCGACTTCACTTCTATTGCATCAAAATAATCGTCGCACAGGATCTTTTTTAACGGTTCTGTAAAACCATACTGGGCTGGCGGGTAACTCATCCATAGTATGGTTCCCATCCTGAAATACTTATGAATACTGTCTCTCATCGGCACTTCCTCCATCCTCAAATTCTATTCTCAGGGCATCGTACTCTGCCAGGCGGTCCAGCAACAGAAACAGCGTTCCTTCTTCCTTCCGCCATGTCACATGGCCTCCCATAAGACTTATAACACTTACCGGTATTTTTTCTGTTGGAATCTGCAGGCTTACCTGTTCCACCGGCAGCGGATCGAAAAATGTGAGACCAAAGGCGCCGCTGTTATTAACCAGCTGGATCAGGATATGACCACTGTCATCCTCAGATACGGTGACCTCTGCCATCGGTGTTAAGTCCGCAGCCACACTTACCAGGCCGCAGTGCTCTGTAAGAATATCTCTCATGATTCCAACTGTATTGGAATGGCCTGTTTTACTGTAGAAGCTTCCAGGAAGCCAGGGAAGAGTGAAATATCTCCCGGAACCGTACGTATAATCAATCAGGCCGGGATAGTCCCATACTTCCCGGGAATAACAGCATTCCGGCGGACCAAAGGGCTGATGGGGTATCAGTTTTAGAAAAGTCTTCGCCGCTTCGTCCCACCCCAGGAAAAAGTAGGTGTCTCCCACTGGAACCGCATCGATGGCCTGATGAGAAGGAAATGCCTGTTTTTCTTCTTTTTCCAGAAGCAGCTGTGCAGATATGGCCTGCCGGTCTTCCTTTTCTAATTTCAGAATGCCGGAGCTTCTTAGGAATTTCGTACCTCCGCTTTCGGCGGGGTACTCTCTGATCCGGTTCTGCCCCGATGCGATTACGGTTCCGCCCCGCAGGACATATTCATCAATCCGATCACCTTCCTGCTGCTCCAGTTCCCCCTCGTCAGCGAGAATTACCACCCGGTACCTGCTCAAATCTGCCTGCTTCATCGCGTCAGGCAAAATCTCCGCAAACGGAATATGTGCTTCCGTCAGAACGCGAATCCAGCCTTTTTCTTCTTCCGTGGCCACCCATCGGTCCTTTCTTCGCAGCAGAACACTGGCAGTCGAACGAAGATTCCGGTATACCGCATCATGTTTCTCACGAAATGCAAAAATACGTTTTACAGTTTCAAATGCGCTTCTGTCCGAAGCCGTATCAAGCCTTCCAATCAGATAGTAGTCCAGGGCTCCTAAGTTCGCCATATTCTGCCACAGACGCATGGCATGCAGAGCAGGACTCACCGACGCGTGGCGCAGACCGTAACCAGGATAGCTTACAGAGGTATTGGAACAGATAATTCCGGATGTGCCGTCACCAATGATTGCCCGGCAGTTGCTGGAAGCATGGTAGATCCAGTGGGGCAGGCGTGTGCTTACCTCTGTAGCCGCTTCAATCCTGGCGTAATCTACGTCGTCAAAACAGATCTCCCCGCTTATCCCCTTCAGGAAACCTGCCATCTTTTTCCGGTAATCTGTAAGCATGTGTTTCTGAAAGTCCTCATACTCACGCCAGGCAGGATCCTGCGAATCTCTTTGTTCCGGAAGTTCTTTTCCCGAGTAATTCCGAAACGCTTCGCGGCAGCTTCGGCAGTGGCAGAATCCATAATCCCGAAATTCATAATCCCTTGTCTGAAAGCCGCCCATGTTGCAGTACAGACCATCGAATGGGATCCGTCCGAAAAGCTCTTCCAGAATTTCAAAGGCGTATTTCTGCTGGTAATCTCCGCAGAGACACGTCTGGACAAAGCCATTTTGTTCCATTACATCGCCGTGTTCCGTTCGAAATGCCCATTCCGGATGCATTTCGTACACGTTCCGCCTTACCTTTGAAAAGTCGGCTCTGGCAATCACCCGTATACCATTTTCATGGCAGAGTTTCACGATTCTTTCCAGGCTGTCCCCTGTCAGATACGGATTTTTGCTGTGATACGGCAGTTTCGTATCGTATCCCGCGCTGATTCCCGCCGCATTGAGCAGGACAACCGTAGCATGGAAATCTTTTAAATCCGCAGCATACCGTTCCGCTGATAAATCCTGCATATCGATTTCCCGGAGATTCGTCTGAATCAGCCTCCACGGCTCTTCCTTCCACCATGGCATAATCTTCCCTCCCGTCCCTCACTGATTTTCAGCCAGCTGAATATCCAGCTCAGCCCACCGGTCAAAATATTCCGGATCTACATAGCTGCACAGCCTTGCAAACCGCTGTGGTTTATAATACTGCTTTATAAATGACGAATACATTTTCCAGTGCCCGGCACAGTCTCTTAAAAGTCCGACTGCCGCCTCTTTCTCCTGGTACCGCTCCGGATCGATGCGCCAGACGCACAAATGAACAGCAGCCTTCAATTTATCAGAATAATAGGTTCCCAGATATGCCAGCGCTCTCATATCCATGAGAAGACGATAAAGCCCGCATCCCATCTTACAACCTTTTTCCAATAATGCAACTTCTTTTAGCACAAATCCCGAATACTGTTTCATAATCTGTGCAATTTGAAGAGGCGTGACCACATTTACAGTCTGCCCTTCCACCAGACACTCTGCAAACTCCTTAACAGAGATACATCCGCCTTTCGGCATGCTCCCACATGCCATAAATTCATTGATATCTGCAAATTCCAGTTTTCTTACCGGTGGATGCTCGAGGCTGCAGCACATTTCCGGATACCACTGAAAATCGTAGTCGTGCCAGTGAACCAGATGAAATGTGCTGATAATCCGTGATGCTTTTTTCCATACGGCACTCAGCCTCTTTCCCTCTGTTCCATACACACGCTCCAATTCTCCGGCAAAGAATTCCTCTTCACAGTTTATATCATAGGAAAGCTGTCCCCACAGCCACATTTTGTACCACATCTTTCGTATATAGAGGGGATGCGTCTGATCTATCCGGTCCATATAATCGCGCCCCCAGGTAAATCCGTCCGCACCGAGACAAAATCCCGTCATCCTTGAAACCGGCATATTCCTTAAATACTCTCTTGCAAAATCCGTATCTCCCCAGCGGAACATATAGTAATCATCGTCACGGAGTGTAAACCAGAACCTTGTCTCCGTATCATGTTCCTTTATAAAATCCGAGAAAAACTGCGGTTTTACCGAGGAATGCATATGTGCCTGGGAGTACTTAAAACTGATCTCAAACCTCCCCGGAAAATCACGAAACTTCTCTTCTATCTCATGGAATGCCGCATACTGCATCCGATGAATAAACCGGATCTTCCTGCCCGGATGGCATTTCAGACAGTCTTCCACCGCCCTTCCGTAGGTATCCCTGATAAATGCAATATCTGTGCCGTCTCCGGCCATATACTCGCCTGCTGTCACGCCGATTCCTGCCAACAGGGGATACGTCTCCAGCATAGCGCGCACGGCATGGTACACGTAATCTTTTGTCACAGGATTATGCTGATCGGAAGTCAGCGCGTACGGACTCTCTTCCGTACCATAGACAAACAGATTCCAGGTAAACAGATACACTTCGATGCATCGGTCTGCGGCGCAGACCATAACCCGTTTCCAGAAATCCATCTTCTCATCCATGGACATCTTCTTTACCGGATACAGCCCTTTCTTCATGTCCTCTGTATACATCTTCCATCCGCTCATCTCCGGCTGAGGAATAATTACGGACCGCATTACATCTTCCAGTGCGGTAAGCGGGTACTCCGGGATCCTCACCATAGAAGGAAAAGGAGACAGAGACCAGAGGGAAAGGACGTTGTAATGGTACTCTGCCATAGCATCCAGGTATTCCTGCCAGAATTCAAAATTCCACACATCGGGGATTGTTTCGAAGGCGGAGTCTGATGCATCGGAATAGCTGGGCGTTCTGGCATCCAGAGGGATGTTAAACTTGATCCCCCTCTTTCGTATGTATGGCGTCACACTCCTGTCTTTGACACACTCCGCCCGGCCATCCGCGTTAGTCAGTGCCCGGCCCAGATCCAGCAGACCGTACATCATGCCGGCCCGGTCTGAAGCCGCGATTCGAAAACCGCCATTTTCCCGTCTCAGCCGGTATCCCTCTTCGGGGCACCTCCTGTCTTCTTCCAGGGAAACAGACAGATCACCGCCGCTGTTTGAATCCTCCAGCCATTCTCTCACTTTTTCGGCGGCGAACTGCACAGGCTGTTCTTCCGCCATACTGCCGTATACGTAAAACATCTTACTCCTTTAACCGCTCCAGAGTGGAGTCCGGCTCATATCCCAGATTCTCGTAATGTCTGCTTCTGACTGCGATATCGTCTTCCAGCTGGGCGCGTGCATACTGTATCACTTCCTCCGCGTATTCAATGGGAATTACCAGAACACCGTCGTCGTCTGCACAGATGATGTCTCCCGGTTTCACAGTAACACCGGCACATTCCACAGGTACGCCGATAGCGCCGCGCTCCACTCTGCCATAAGCATGAGTAAAGGTTCTTTTTGTGCAGAACACAGGCGCATTTTCCAGATTCGCTTCATACGAATCCCGGCATCCTCCATCAATCACGGCACCCTCAATTCCTTTTTCCATCATGGTCATGGCAATCTCTGATCCCCACACACCACCACGCACGCCGGCCATGTCGATGCAGATTACCATATCGCCGGCATTCTCTTCCGTCACGGTATCCACGAAATTATAAATATTATCACAGCCCTCTGCCAGTACATTTCTCCATTCTTCCACGCTCGTGCAGCAGGTCACCGCGCTCTGTCTCGGAAGAAGCTTTACCGTATGGGCATACCCCTTAAACTCGATTCCTGGCCGGATGGGCCGCATGGTTTCAGCCATTATTCCCTTATCGACCAGCCCCAGCGCATCCATACCATCAGACAGATCGGAACATCTGTATTTTCTTATTTCTGTAATCAATTCCTTTTTCGTCATATTGGTTTCCTCTCCTTATCCTTTTACAGAACCGGCCGTCAGGCCCTCGATAAAATAACGGTTAAATATCAGATATACAATAATCATGGGAATTAACGCGATGGATGATCCGGCCAGCATTAAATTCCAGGATGAAGCCGCTTCTCCTGATCCCTTTAAGTTCATGATTCCCACAATCAGCGGCATACGGTCCGGATTCGACAGCGTAAACACCATGGGCATCAGATAATCATTCCAGGAATGGCGGAACTCCAGAATCGCTATCGTAGCAATCAGAGGCTTCAGCAGCGGAAAGATGATTCTGCGGTATATGCCAAAGAAGGAACAGCCATCCACCTTGGCCGACTCGTCTATCTCTCTCGAGATGGACCGGATATAGGATCGGGTGATAAAAAGATTCGTCACATTTAACCCAAATACCCGGATTATGATGACGCCCCATAAAGACTTATTGATGCCGAAAAACTTGGCGATCACGAAGGTCGGATAAAGAGTCAGGCTTCCCAGTGACACAAACATGGATGAAATAACCAGTCCAAATAAAAGATTCTTTCCAGGGAAATCTCCCCGCTCAAATACGTATCCGGCGATCGTGCTGGTCACAATCGTACCAATGACAATGGTCCCCGACATAAACACGGAATTCACGGTATATTTCTCGAAATCCGCCAGATTCCACGCCTGAATATAGTTATCCAGAACAAATTTCCTTGGAAATAAACGGTTGCCTTCGGTCAGCAGTTCCATATTTCCTTTAAACGAGCCCAGAATCGTATAGAGAACAGGAAAAATAGAAATGATCAGGATTACCGTAAGGACCAGATAAACCAGTGCGGATGATATTAATTTTTTTCGTTTGCCTTCGCTCATATGTACACCCCTTTCCAGTCCCCTAATCAATGCTGTGTCCGATTTTATTGCTGCACTTCATGTATACGGCGGAAATACCTGCCAGAATCACACCCGTGACGAGTGCCATCGCCGAAGCGTACCCTACCTCTACGGTTCTTCCGTCATATCCAAAGAAATACTTGAAAACGTATGTCATAACCACCTCGGTCTTGCCTGCCGGCTGGCCGTTGGTGGAAGCGAGTATCAGCTCACTCATCTTTAAGCTTCCCACAATCGCCATTAAGAGTACCGCCTGGAAGGTCGGTCCTATCATAGGAAGCGTGATGTAGAAAAACTTTTTAAACGGAGTAATTCCGTCAATATCTGCACATTCATACAGTTCTACCGGAACACTCTGGAGTGCCATGAGGAAGAAAATCATGTTGATTCCGAAATTATTCCAGACGGAAGCCATTCCCAGCACCAGCATGGCGGTACCTTTATGGCTGAACCAGCTGATTGGCTTTTGAATCCATCCAATGCTCTGAAGCATGCCGTTGATGATTCCGTTAAACGAAGCAAACATCAGCGAAAAGATGAGGCCGGTTATGGCCGTGCTGATGATTGCCGGAAGGAATAAGGCAACCCGGAACAGGCCGGTGGCCTTCAGCCCCTTGTTTAACAGTACTGCCAGCAGAAGAGCCAGCGGGATCTCCACAGCCAGCTTCCCCAACGACAGGATAAAGACATTCACGATGGACTGCCAGAACGCAGGATCTCTTGTAAATACCCTGACAAAATTATCGAGACCGATCCAGGTTTCCCTAAAACCGTTTGACTGATAGAAAGAGTAGCGCAGTATGTATACAATCGGTACATAAGTAAATATTACAAATCCCAGCATCATCGGCGCCAGCATGGCGATTGCCTGAATGGAATCCCCTTTCAGCCTGCGTCTCTTTCCGGGAAGCCTTCTGTTTCTCTCTTTTCCCATTTTATCCACCCCTGTCTTATACCGGCAGCAGTCTGTTCTGCTGTTTTAATATGGTCTGCAGTTCCTTCACAGAGATCTCCGCCGGAGTCACCTGGTCTCTGACTGCAAGCGCCGCCGCCGTACCTGCCGCCTCTCCCGTCATCATGCAGAGTGAAATCGCACGCACGCCGCTCTCAGCCACGTGATCCGCACTGATACACCGCCCCGCAGTCAACAGATTGGTGACGGATACAGGAAGCAGACTGCCATACGGAATCTCAAACGTTCTCTTGTCCACAACCGGTTCATAGATATGGCCTTTGTAGCCTTTTCCTTCCACCCTGCCGTCTCCATCCATATAGGCATCCGGTGCAAGCATGTCATAAAATCGTGGAAATACTGCTATCACGTCATCGAAATGGCGCTGGCTCTCCATATCCTCAATTGTCAGATAATACTTACCCAGAATTCTTCTGCTGTCACGGAAGCCAATTTCCGGCGATATGGAGGCGACTTCGATTCCTTTCAGCTCTTCAAAATGCTCTTTTAAATAGCGGTAGATATCCATGACATACTGTCTGCATTCCAGTTCTCCCTTTGTCAAGTCCCCGGGATCCGTAGGATCCAGGCCATAACAGCAGGAATAATTCACATAAGAGATCACCCCTCCTCCAGTCAGCCTTCCAAACGGCAGATCCTGGCGTTTACAGGGGAGCCCCGTCCTGCCGGCCCGGTAATCCTCCTTAAATATCCGCCCGATTTCAGAGAGCCGGTCTCCATTCTGCAGCAATGCATCCGTATCGGCGCCTGAAAGCCGCAGGGAAACGGTTCCCGGCTGGCAGAGTCCGTCTTCCTTTCGTCCCTGCTCATATGGAATTCCTGCCGCAAAGGCCACATCACCGTCGCCGGTGGTATCAATGTAGATATCAGCAGTTACTGCCATCGGACCTTTCTTTGTCTGAATCAGAATGGCAGCAATCCGGTCCTTCTCCATGATCACTTCATTTACAAAGGAATGAAACAGGATTTCCACACCCGCTTCCTGCACAAACTCATCCAGGAACACCTTCAGATACTCACTGCTGAAACACGTCTTATTGCGTTCCCGCAGATTATCATTCCCATATTTCTCATAACATTTTTTTTCGATTTCGGCATAAATCCCCTCTGATTCGAAACCCGTCCCCTTAAGGAAGTAGTTGCAGTTCTCCACATAACACGCCGTAATATTACCGCCAAGGTACGCCCGTTTTTCGAGCAGAAGCACCTTTTTCCCCTGACGTGCAGCTGACACGGCCGCTCCTACCCCCGCAGGACCGCCTCCTGCCACGACAATATCCACATGCTTCCAGACCTCCAGGGCCTGTTCTTTCCTGATTACCTTCATTTTTTAATCCCCCGCCTCCTGCATTTATAAGAGCCGCATCCTTAAATTTTCTGCAGTTTTAAGAATACGGCTCCTGTTCTCACTATCCTGGTATACTATTTACTTTTCTCCGGTGTTACCCCGTCCTTCAGTGAGTAAAGCGCCACTATTGCCTGATCGGCCTTCTGCAGGGCGTCATTGTAACGCTGATCGATATCTGCCATAATCGAATCCACATCATCGATATCCGCGTTGGCCCAGATATTGGCAATGGCCTCTCTGTAGGTAGTGCCCTCCACTGTAATTAAGGTATCCGGAACCGGCGGCATAGCAAATATCTCATCAAAATCAGCAAATGCCTCCCAGCCCTTTAACTCCGGCTTATTTGCCGCCATCTCGACCGCCTGTGATCTGACCGGAATATATAAGCCGTTTTCATACATCTCGGCTGCGTTCTTGTCTGAATAGAAGAATTCCAGCACCTTCAGCACCTTCTCCGGATGCTCTTTGGCCTTTGTACCCACACATAAAAGGTTTGTTGGATTTCCGAAACGCTTATAGGTTACCTGATCCTCGCTGAACTTCGGAATATCAATGACTTCCCAGTCACATACAGCCGGGAACTGAGTCGTGTAAACCGCACAGTCGAAGCTGGCCGCACCGATCATACCGATATTGCCCGCTGCAAACTGAGCTCTGATGCCATCGCCATCCAGCGTCTCAAATCCAGGGAACACGCTTCCATCCGCTACCATCTGATCAATCGCCTTAATCATCGGATTAAATGCGGAATAATCGAATTTTTTCGCATTCCAGTCATACCCATAGTGACCTGCGTTCTGTCCTGCCGGCATGGTATAGAAGGAACTGATCGTCCATAGCGTGCTGGAAAGTCCCAGGCCGTACGCCTTTCCTTCCGAAGCCTCTGTGATCTTCGCTGCCACCTCCCTTACTTCATCCCAGGTCGTCGGATAGTCTGCTTCCGTGAGACCAGCCTTTGCAAATAAGTCCTTGTTAATTACAAATCCATATGTAGTCAGGTTATAAGGCAGTGTGTACGTCTTGCCGTTAAATACATGGGACTGGTTCGCCACCAGATCCTTATACTGTTCCAGAAGTGCCTCGCTTCCCGGAAGTTCCTCGATCGGAACCAGGAAGCCATTGTCCACAAAATCCTGCATCCACTTTGAATCCGAACGGAATAAGTCGGGAGCTTCTCCCGCCTGGGCTGCAATCTTAATCGTATCGGAGTACTTGTCCCCGTAAACCTTGTAATCGATCTGAATTCCCAGTTCTTTTCCTTCTCCGTTGTTAAAATCCGCAATCTGTTTTTCTCTCACTTCCTGCTCATGGGCATTATCAGACCATACGGTGATGGTTTCCATCTCCACTGATTCTTTCTTGTCCTCAGTCTGAGCCGTTTCCGTATTCTCTGCCTTCCCCGCCTCGGTGCTGTTATTCTGCACCTCTGTTTTTCCGGAGCTTCCACATCCGGCAAGTATCCCCGTTACCAATACCGTTCCTGCTAAAAGAGCTAAAATCTTCTTTTTCATGTTCTCCTCCTTCGTGTACCAATCCATATTTTCCTCTTGCTTCCCCAGTGCAGCGTAATTTCTATGCCCTCCTTCCGGCTGTTTGTTTTTACAGTTGAACTCTACTTTTGTTAATCAAAATTATATATTATTTTACAAAATAAGTCAAGATATTTTTATATTTTTATGTTATTTTTCAAAATTAAATTTCATTTATTAAAATTATTTTTTCAAAATCCATTGACAATAATATGGGGCAGCCGATATGATATACTCATAGCCCAATAAAGTATGGAATACTATGAACACGAAGTAAGGTCTTCCACGAATTTCGTATTTATGGTATACTAATCTTCAAGAACAGAAATGGAGGCGGATCATGGAAGAGACAGAACATTCAAACCGCTTTGCAAAGGACAATCAATCGACTGACAAGGTATTAGCCATTATAGAACTGCTTTCCTGCAGCAAAGAGCCCATGAGACTTATTGATATCTCAAACCAGTTAAATTACAACACCAGCACGACTCTGCGTTTCTTAAATTCATTGGAACGCAACGGCTATGTCTACAAGGACCGTGAAACATTAAAGTATCAGATGACTTACAAGTTATGCGGCCTTGCCAGCCATATCAGCAACCGGACCGGCATTGTGGAAATCGCATCCGGTCCGATGAAACAGCTGTCTACCAATCTTGGTGAATGTGTCTGCCTGGCGGTAGAACAGGACTATACTGTAGTCTACGTTCACGTCGCAGACGGTCCCGGCCAGATGCTGCGGACCACCCAGCGGATTGGCAGTCAGGCTCCCATGCACTGCACCGGTGTCGGCAAGGTAATCCTCTCAGAATTCCCGGAATCTAAGATCGATGAGATGATCCGGCTGAAAGGTCTTACCCGTTACACCAGCAATACCCTGGTTACCAAGGAGATGCTCCTTAACGAGTTGCAGCTAATCCGGAAAAGAGGGTACGGCTATGACAATGAAGAGTGTGAACTCGGCGCCCGCTGCATTGCCTTCCCACTGCGTGACTACAACGGTCAGATTATAGCAGCATTAAGTGTTACAGGTCCGCTTGGCCGTATGACAGATGATTTTATTAATTCTAACTTCCGGACAATCCTGGAGGCTGTCCAGGATATTTCCTACCAGCTCGGATATCACAGCTAAGATACAAAAAGAATCACCGGACAAAAATCCGGTGATTCTTTTTGTAAAAAATACAGTTGCCTTCTCTATTTCCTCTCCCCCGCCAGCCTCTTCATCTCCCTGGCGTTCTCTCTCACTGCTTCGGTAATCTTCGCGCCTCCCAGCAGCCTTGCCAGCTCATCCACCATCTCGTCCTCCGCCAGCGGCCGGATCGTAGTGGTGGTCCGCCCATCCGAGGCCGTCTTCGCGATCTCGTAATGCGCATCGGCCATAGCCGCGATCTGCGGTAAGTGGGTAATGCAGATAACCTGATGGTTCTTTGCGATGTAAGAAAGCTTCTCCGACACCATCTGCGCCGTTCTGCCGCTGATTCCAGTGTCGATCTCATCAAAAATTAGAGTGGGAATATCGTCGGTATCCGCGAGCACAGTCTTAATGGCCAGCATGATTCTCGACAACTCGCCGCCGGAGGCCACCATGCCCAGGGGCTTTACGCTCTCTCCCGGGTTCGTGGAGATCATGAACTCCGCTTCATCGAATCCGCCGGCGGTAAAGTGACTTAAACGGGTGAATTCCATGGAAAACTCCACATCAATGAAATTCAAGTCTGTGAGCCCGGCTTTAATCTTCTCCGTCAGTTCCTTCGCCGCAGCTTTTCTCATCTCGGACAGCTGCCCGCAGAGCACTTCCAGCCTGCTCTCCGTCTCTTCCAGCTCCTGCTCCGTCCTTTGCTTTAAGGCATCGTAATCTTCCAGTTCTTCCAGACGCTTCCTCTTATTCTCTAAATTCTCCTGAATCTGCTCCGCCGTCTTCCCGTACTTGGCCTCCAGATTGTGGATCACATCCAGCCGCTCCTCCAGCTCCCGGTACTCCTCCTCGTCGAAGGACATGTCCTCCATATACGATGAAATCTCGTGGCTGATATCGCTCAAAATCGCATCGGCATCAAACAGCTGATCCCGGATCGCCCCCAACTTCTCATCGAAGGAGGCCACATGCTCCACCTCTTTCAAGGCGTAATCCAGCGTATCGGTGTTCACCGCCGCGTAAGCGGCTGACAGGCTCTCCGCGATCCTTCTGGCGTTGGTAAACAGGCGGTAGCGGGCCGTCAACGCCTCCTCCTCACCGTCTTTTACGTTCGCCCCCTCGATCTCATCAATCTCAAACCGCAGAAAATCCATCTCCCGCAGGCGGGATTCCTCATCCATGTGAAACGAAGCCACCCGATCCTTAAGCCCGGTATAGGTCCGGTACAGGCCGGCAATATTCTGTTTTAGGTCGTGTGATTTTCGCTCGTGGTATTTATCCAGAATTTCCAGATGCTTGTGCTTGTACAGCAGAGACTGATGTTCATGCTGACCATGAATATCGATTAGAAGACCGGTAATCGTCTTAAGCTTTCCGACCGTCACCGTTTCATCGTTGATCTTGCAGAGGCTGCGCGCGGGCATGATTTTCCGGGAAATGATCACGGTTCCGCCCTCATCCGGGCATACGTCCATCTCCTTCAATACGCGCACCTTGTCCGGCTCCGTTACGGTAAATAAGAGTTCCACATAGGCATACTCCGTACCTCTGCGGATCATGTCCTTCGGCACCTTACCGCCCAGCGCCATGGTGACTGAGCCGATGATAATCGACTTTCCAGCCCCCGTCTCACCCGTTAAAATGTTAAGCCCCTCCCCGAATTCGATATCCGCCTTTTCGATCAGGGCCAGGTTCTTCACATGTAATTCTGAAAGCATGGCACGCCTCCTTTATCCTGCGATGAGTTTTTTCAGTTTGTCCATCACCAGAATGGTATCGTCCGCACTGCGCACCGCGCACATGATCGTATCATCCCCGGCAATACAGCCTACGATTTCGTTAAAATGAAGAGCGTCCAGGGCAGCCGCCACAGCCATGGCCATGCCCGAAACAGTCTTGATGACGAGAATATTCTGCGCCATGTCCATGGACATGTACCCGTCACGCAGAATTCTGATGTACTTGTCAGAAAAGGAGCTCTGGTTCTGAAGCACCATGTACCGCTGCTTTCCGGACTCCGACTGAACCTTTGTCAGCTTCAGCTCCCTGATATCTCTCGATACCGTCGCCTGAGTCACGGCAAATCCGGCCTGGTTTAAGTATTCCGCCAGTTCCTCCTGGGTCTCAATCTCATATTTTCCGATGAGTTCCACAATTTTGCTGTGTCTTTCCAGTTTCATAATGTGCCCTCCTATATGCCAGCCATTTTATTGCGCAGGTTGTCAAGAAATGATACATCTTTTAATTTTATAAGAACGGTCTTAGTCTCCGACCGGTGTATCTCGATGTAATCCCCGGAATGCAGCTCCGCGGCCGTGTCCCCATCGTAGACGGCAGCCTGGCTCGTTCCCGGGTCGCCAAGTATTTCAATCCGTATCCGCGCGTCAGCGGACATGACGATACTCCTGGCATTTAATGCGTGGGAACAGATGGGAGTTAAGACCATCAGAGTCGAATCCGGAACTATGATCGGTCCCCCGGCCGACAGATTGTACGCGGTAGATCCTGTGGGGGTGGCTGCGATCAGCCCATCCGCCCGGTATTCATTTAAGAATTCATGGTTGACATAAACCCGAAAATGAAGCATTTTCAGCCGTTCGTTTCTCGTGATAACAATCTCGTTCAGCGCGATGTCCTCATACAGACGGCCTGTACTGCTGTAGGCCCGCCCGTTTAACATCATCCGTTCTTCCAATTGGTACTCGTCTGCCAGAAGGGCATCCAAAGCCGTATCGATCTCCTCCGTCCTGGAAATCTGCGTTAAGTAACCCAGGGTGCCGCGGTTGATTCCCAGCATGGGAATATTTCTGCCCGCCAAATCCCTGGCCGCCTGAATCAGGGTTCCGTCTCCGCCGAGAGTGATGATGCATTCCGTCTCCGGCGGCACCATGGAAGCGTCCGTATAATGGTAATCCCCGCCCCGTCTGCCGTCCCCCTTCCCGATCAGACAGGAAGCGCCATGACTGGTCAGATAATCGTGGATCACCTGCGCAGTCTCCTTCGCCCCCTGTTTCTCGGGATTCATGATGATAAAGAACTCTTTCATAACCTCTCCTTATTTTCCCTCGCTCAGTTCCTGATGCGCGGCTTCCACAATTTCCTTCGGCGCCACAGGCACGTCGGAAAAATGCTCTCCTTCCGGATGGTTCTTCAAATAAAGGAGATATTCAATATTGCCCTCCGGCCCCTTGATCGGAGAGTATTCTAAATGAAGCACCTCGAAGCCAATGGAAACCGCGTAGGCGATCACCATCTCGATCACTTCCAGATGCACGCTCTTCTCACGTACCACCCCTTTTTTCCCAACCTTCTCACGGCCTGCTTCAAACTGCGGCTTAATGAGGCAGACGATCTCGCCGTCTTCCTTTAAAAGCTTCTTCACAGGCTCAAGCACCTTCGTCAGGGAGATGAAGGACACGTCGATGGATGAGAAATCGATCTTTTCCGGGATCTCGTTCGGCGTCACATAGCGGATATTCGTCTTTTCCATGCAGACTACCCGCTCGTCGTTCCGAAGCTTCCAGGCCAGCTGGCCGTGTCCGACGTCCACGGCATAGACCCTTACAGCCCCGTTCTGAAGCATGCAGTCGGTAAAGCCACCGGTGGAAGAGCCTACATCCATACAGATCTTTCCCTCCAGCATGACGCCGAAATGGCTCATGGCCTTCTCCAGCTTGAGTCCTCCGCGGCTCACATATTTTAAAGTATGGCCCCGCACTTCAATATTCGCGGACTCATCGAAGGTGGTTCCGGCCTTATCTTCCTTCTGACCTTCCACATAGACGATTCCGGACATAATCACAGCCTTCGCCTTCTCCCTGGATTCCGCTAAATTCCGTTTCACTAAAAGCACATCTAATCGTTCTTTCATGCCTTCTTTTCCTCTGTATTGATAGTCTTCCATTCCATATTCTGACGCTCGGTATCGAGATATTCCTTCTTCATCCTCCAGATCACGGAGTCACTGTCGATGCCCAGACCTTTTCTCAGAAGCGATACATTGCCGTGCTCCACATAGCCGTCCGGAATGGCGATATTCATCACCTTCACGTGCGGATAGTGCTCGTGGATATACCGGGTGACCATGAGGCCGTAGCCGCCCTGGAGGACATTCTCCTCCATGGTGACGATCAGCCAGTGGTTTTTCGCAAGGCGGTCCACCAGCTCCTCGTCAAACGGCTTGACAAACCGGCCGTTGGCCAGCGTACAGTTCCATCCCTCTGACTTTAGCTTCTCCCGGACGTGCTCTCCCGTACTCACCATGCTGCCCACGGCCAGAAGGGCAATGTCCTTTTCCTCGTACAGCATCTCGCCCCTGCCGTATTCGACAGGCGCGTTAAATTCCTTCAAGCCTCTGTAGGCCTCTCCCCTCGGATAGCGAATGGCAAACGGCCCTCCGAAGGACACGGCAAATTCCAGTCCCGCCTTCAGCTCCCATAAATTCTTCGGGGCGAAGATGCTCATGTTCGGGATTGCCGATAAGAAGGATAAATCAAAGATTCCCTGATGGGTCTCGCCGTCGCTGCCGACCAGTCCGGCACGGTCCACGGCAAATACCACCGGCAGATTCTGGATACAAACATCATGCAGAATCTGATCGAAGCCTCTCTGTAAAAAGGATGAGTAGACCGCCACCACCGGCTTCAAACCGCCGGCAGCCATCCCAGCCGCGGAAGTCACCGCGTGCTCCTCCGCGATTCCGACATCGAAGAACCGTTCCGGATAGAGACGGCTGAAACGCTTGAGTCCGGTTCCGTCCGGCATCGCTGCCGTCACCGCCGTGATCTTTGGGTCCTTTTCCGCCAGCTGACAGATCGTCTTGGAAAATACGTCCGTATAGCTGGGATTCTTTTTCTCTTTTTTCGATTCCCCTGTGAGCACGTCAAATGGTTCCACACCATGGAATCTGGACGGATTCTTTTCCGCAGGCTCATAGCCTTTTCCCTTTTTCGTGATAACATGGACGAGAACCGCGTGGTCCAGCTTTTTCGCCTCTTTGAGCGCTCTGGCCAGGGCCTTGACATCATGGCCATCCACCGGTCCCAGATACGTGATTCCCATGTTTTCAAACAGCATTCCCGGAATCAGGAGCTGCTTGATGCCGTTTTTCGTACGGCTGATCTTGTCAATCAGTTCATCTCCAATTACCGGGATTCTGGAAAGGATATTTGTCACATATTTCTTCAGATCCAGGTATCCGTCACCGGTCCGGATTCCATTTAAATACCTGGACATTCCCCCGACATTTTCGGAAATGGACATATTGTTGTCATTTAAAATAATGATGAAATTCTTCTTCATGCGGGCAGCGTTATTCAGCGCCTCATAGGCCATGCCGCCGGTTAATGCACCGTCGCCAATCACAGACACGACGAAATGGTCCTGTCCGGAAACATCTCTGGCCTGTGCAAGACCGAGTCCTGCCGAAATAGAAGTAGAACTGTGACCTGTATCAAAGGCGTCGCAGGGGCTCTCCTTCCGTTTCGGGAAGCCGCTCATCCCGCCGTACTGCCGCAAATCGTCAAACTCACCCTTTCTGCCGCTTAAGATCTTATGGGTGTACGACTGATGTCCCACATCCCAGATGATCTTATCCTTCGGCAGATCAAACACGAGATAAATAGCCATGGTCAGCTCCACGACTCCCAGATTGGAAGCCAGGTGCCCTCCGGTCCTGCTGATCTTTCCGATCAGAAAGTCCCGTATCTCCTGTCTCAGTATATCCAGTTCTTTCCCCGTCAGTTTCTTGATATCCTCCGGGCCATTGATTAATTCCAGTATCATAATTTAACCAGATCCTTTTACTTTTCCCGGCTCACCAGCATGTGAATCAATGCCTCCAGGAATTCGTTTTCCCCTGGCAGTTCATGAAGGATTCGGACAGCGTCGTCGGAAATCCGGGCCACATCCTTTTTTGCCTTCTCGAGCCCCTCCAGGGTCACATAAGTGGTTTTATTGTTCTTTTCATCGCTGAGTACCGGCTTTCCCAGCACTTCCATGCTGCTGGTCACATCCAGGATATCGTCCTGAATCTGAAATGCAACGCCGATGGCCGCGGCCATCTGTTCCACCAGCCGGGTCTCCTCCTCGTCAGCACCGCCAAGCAGCGCGCCGATCATCATGGAAGCCTCTAAGAGAGCCCCCGTCTTTAAATGGTAGATAAAGTCCAGCTTTTCATGGGGAATGGGTTTATTCGTCAGCTCCACATCCACAGTCTGCCCACCTATCATGCCATAGATTCCTGTTTTCTGCGCCAAAATTCCGATACAGCGGCCCACGACCGCCGGATCCTCCGTCATGGCAAATGCCTTTGCCGCAGTCTCCACTGCGTAAATAAGCAGGCTGTCGCCAGCAAGAACCGCCATGTCGTATCCGTACTTCACCCATGTGGTCGGAAGCCCTCTCCTGAGTTCGTCGTTATCCATACAGGGGAGGTCGTCGTGAATCAGGGATGAGGTATGGATCATCTCGATGGCCGCCATAAACGGTTCGACCACCTCCCGGCTGCCGCCAAACAACCGGTATGTCTCCTCCATCAGCATGGGACGCAGCCTCTTGCCGCCGGCGCGCACGCTGTAATTCATGGCATCGAGAACGGTCTTCTGATATCCATCTGCAGCCGGAAGATAATGCTCCACCACAGCTTCCACTTCCCTCGTTCTGGTCTCCAGCATCTCATTAAAGTTCATGACTTTCACCATCTTCCTCCAGGACAACAATCTGTTTCTCTACCTTGTCTATCTTTTCATTGCAGGATTTCACAAGCTTCATTCCTGCCTCATAATATTTAAAGGATTCCTCCAGAGAGCTTTCGCCGCTTTCCAGCTTACGAATAATCTCCTCCAGCTCCTGAAAGGTCTCCTCAACACTTTTCTCTTTCTTTGCAGCCATTCGCATCTGCCTCCTTACTGTCCGATGTCTTCTTTACCCTGGTACTGTGCTGCGGATTCACTGTTATTATGCAGCGCCGTACCAGTTCCAAGCTCCGCCGCAGCAGTGCCGGAAACCACAGCATCGATCCGTCCGTCGCGGATTCTCATCTGAATATGATCCCCTTTTTTCACCTGTTCCACTGACTCGATCCGCCGGTTCTTTTTATCGGTCAAAAAGCCGTAGCCGCCGCCGATCTTCTTGAGGGGAGACAGTCCATCCAGCCTGCTGCTCATAAGTTCCAGGCGATGCCTGTCCCTTACCGCCTGCTTTTCGATGAGCTGCCTTAAGCGGCCTTCCGCCTCTATGGCACGGTTCCTGTCTGTCACAATCTGGGAAGCCATCCTGTTTTTCAGCTTCTCTTCCAGATCGGCCGCCCGCTGCCTGTTTTCCCTCACCTGGCGTCGCGGGTCAAAAAGCTGAAAACGGAGCCTGAACTGCTCCGTCTGATAGCGGTAACGTTCTAATTTTCTGGCCGCGGATTTCCCCAGGGCGTCCCGGTATAATTCCACCTGCCCTTCAAACTGGCTGTAATCAAACACCGCCAGTTCCGCCGCCGCGGACGGTGTCGGCGCTCTCATATCCGCCACATAATCTGCGATCGTCACATCGGTCTCATGTCCCACCGCCGAGATCACAGGCGTCTTACAGGCAAAGATGGCGCGCGCCACGATTTCCTCATTAAACGCCCACAAATCCTCGATGGAACCGCCGCCTCTTCCCACGATGATCACATCCAGTCCCAGGCGGTCCAGCGTCTCGATTCCTTTTACAATGCTGAATTTTGCGTTCTCGCCCTGAACAAGGGCCGGATAGAGATAGAGCTGAACATACGGATTCCTTCGTGCGGAAATGTTCATAATGTCCCGGACCGCCGCACCTGTCGGGGCTGTTACGATCCCGACCTTCCTGGCGTAGCGCGGGATTGGCTGCTTGTACTCCGGGGAAAACATTCCCATCTCCTCAAGCTCGTCCCTCAGCTTCTGGAACCGTTCGAATAAATCTCCGACGCCTTCCTTCGTGATCTCCTGAGCGTAAAGCTGGTAACGGCCATCCCGCTCATAGACCTCGACGCTGCCCTTCGCGATCACCTTCTGGCCTTCCTCCAGCTTAAACGTCAGCCCTTTCCGCTGACCGGCAAACATCACACACGCGATCGCCGCCCCCCTGTCCTTCAGGGTAAAATAAATATGGCCGGACGTATGATACTTACAGTTGGACACCTCGCCCTTAATGGATATGCGGTTCAATGCAAAATCCTGGGCAAACATATTCTTAATATAAGCATTGACCTGTGAAACGGAATATACACTCGCCATAGGCCATTACACCAGTTTCGCCAGAACTCCGTTGATAAACGCCGGGGATTCATTCCCGCCGAACCGTTTCGCCAGTTCTACCGCCTCGTTAATCGCTACCTTTTCCGGTACCTCTTCATCATATAAAATCTCATATAACGCAAGGCGCAGAATCGTCAGCTCCGACTTACCCATTCTCTTCGTCTTCCATCCTTCGGCCACAGCATCGATCTTCTCATCCAGCTCCGGAATCTTCCGCATAACGGCTTCCGTCTTGGCTTTTAAATAGCTTTCATCTTCCGGACTCATCTCCACATCATGAAGAATCTCATCTACCCCCTCCGGAGTCGTCTCATCTTCCTTCGGCTCGTCAAAATACCGGTCTATCTGCTCCTCTTTTTCCTCCGCCGGATAGAAATCGGCACAGAAAAGCATCTTAAAGCAGTGTTCACGCAGTTTACTCCTGGTCATGGTTTGTGGTCCTCCTGTATGGTAATTCGTTGAATTTATAATGATTCATTACTTGGCATATTGGGTTTATTATACCTTAATGCGCATTTTTCTACAATACTTTTTCAGGATTTTGTGGCGGACGGACACCGAGCCTTCCGGCGTTCCTTATAATACAGGCCTGGACCTTCCTTTCTTCCGGTAAAGAAAAGCCGCAGCGGGATCGCTGCGGTTTTTCAAGTTCACTGCCGGACAATGATATTATACGGAACGCTCCTGTCTCCAAGGATAAATACCAGACGGTAAGTACCGGGAGTAATTTGATCTGCGTCAGGCACAGTAATATGGAATGTCTGGGTACCAGTATATTGTGAGCGTCCGCCCTCGGGCAGTCCACTGCTGCTTACATTCCAGTCATCCATTTTCACGTAAGAGCCATTCTCCTTTTTGTAAAACTCTGCCTGCACCGCAGTTCCTTCTGCTGCATTTTTAACAATATAATCTGCATAAACTATCATTTCCGATCCAGGAGAAAATAATCTTTTCCCCTCATGGGTAAAAATCTTCAATCCATATTCCGGATTTTCTTCTGCCGTATAATCAGTTACGGCAGACGTAATTGCCGCTCCGCCAGAATTCACTCCTGTTGAAAAAAGCTGTACCGATACGCGGTTTTCGCCCGGAGGTAATCCTACGGTATCTGTAGTGCTCATGGTAACAAAAAAGCTTCCCTTCTCCAGATCGCTCAAGCTGATGGGCAGATAAACCCTGCCGCCAACCGGATAGTAATTCTTTTCTCCGACAGTGAATACCGTCCCGTCCGGGAAAACGGTTCCGTCCTCAGGCTGCATTACCGCAGCCGCCCCATCCAGCATACGGGTATCGTTTCTAAGCGCCACCTCCAGATGAAACGTATGCTCACCGCGGGAAAGACCATCACCCCCGCTTACGGTTAAAGACACGGACGAATTATTTACCGTAAAACCGGCTCCTATGGAATCTGCGCTCTCTTCATTGCGGAGACGAAGGCTGTACTCATCTGCGGTTATCCCGTCCGACGAGTCAAATTCCATGATAACAGTAATCGGATTGCTGCCTGTCTCACCAGTCAGTTTACTGCCGGCCCACATCTTCTCGAATTCATCAAGCTTAATCTTTTCGTCCTGCTCATTTCCCGTTACACGGTATGTATAAAATGGCTTCCCCTGTTCTGTCAGAGTCAATTTCGTTCCCGACGGAAGCGGAATTCGTTTTCCGGACTTCTGCAGTTCGAGCCACAGATCCGCAGCATTGTATGGCTTTCTGAGTATAAACGATGCCGTCACCGAACTTTTAGGAGAGATCATAATATTTTCTGCTGCCTCGAAACCATTATATTGTTTTCCGCTGGCTGTCTTTATTTCGGAAACCGCGGATTCTTCCCAGTGAACATTCAGTTCAATGGTAACCGTCACGCCGCTTCCATCCTGCAGACTTAATGCCAACACATCAATATCGTTCTTTGCCGTAAATCCGGGCGCGTTGTAAAGGGTAAACTTTATGGCCGCTTCATACCGGCTGTCGGTTGATCCAATTCTCACGGAATCCGCTTCCGTATAACCGCTCAGGTCATAACTTTCTGCCATCAGGTCCGCGCTGTGCCATCCCTGACTCTGGATCGGCTGCATGGCGACTGCTATGTTGTACCCTGTAAGCTTCGTTTCAGAATTATAGCTGCATAATGCGGTTGTTCCCTTAAAATCGGTCTTCACGCCTGTTAAATCCAGCGTTCTGCTCATTCCGGACGGTATCACCAGCTTCCCCGTGTAATTGCCGCTCTGTGTCGCGTAGAGTTCCACACTTTGATCGGACAGCGCAGCCGCCTTCGTGACTATTTCTATATTCAGGGTGGTCGTCTCTTTTTTTACATTTCCCTCGTAGCGTTCGATCTCGGCAGCCACAGTCCCTAAGTCCTGACTCTTGGTAATTCCGTCGTTATCATAGGTCAGGTACAGCGTAATCTTAGGTACCTTTCCCTGACTGACAGAGCCTGAACTTTTTCCGATAATTGTATAGGAGGAACCCGAATTGGCCGTATTGGGTGAAATGATATGATCCGCATCTGAAATAAGCCCGATGTCTGTGCCTATGCTCAGACCGAAACTGTTCAGCGGGTCTGCCTTAATCTTATTTTTCTCGGTTTCACTGTCAATAGAATCGTCGGATTTAATCCAATTTCCCTCCTTATCCTTTGCGGTATCTGCAAGCTTAACTGCGGCCGGAATCGTGATACTGCTGATTTTATAGACTGATTCATGCTCCGCAGGGGGCAGTTCAACCGTGCCTGATGCAACAGAAAACCCATCCGCCGGCCCGTCTTCCAGCTTTTGCGCTGTCAGTACGGTTTCCCGCACAGCGCTGGCATTGGCCCCAGCCACCTGCCAGAAGCGGAAGCCCTGGTCAATGACATTCGTATACCCCAGTTCTCCCGACTGATCGGGCAAGGCAAAACCTCCGTCGTCCGGATTAGCATCATTGTTCTTGATCCGGGCGTAGGCATAGGCTTTTGCGGTCTCCTCCGCAAGCAGGTACGAATACCCATTAACCGCTCCATACGTTTCCGTTCCAGAATCGGCCGTTGATTTATGAGAGACAAGGAATACAGTACCGGTTGTCAGCATAATTGTATTGGAAATACTGGAAAGCTCCTCGTACTTCACTTCTTTTATTCCCGCCTCCGTAATCTGAACACTCTTATAATTAGCCAATTCAATGGAAGCGGAATCCAGAACCAGCGTACTTCCGTTTGCCAGTACCAGACTGTTTCCCAATACGCCCAGCTTCTTCTGATCTTCCTCCGTTTTTTCCAGATCTCCAATCCGGTTTAAAGAATACAATGCCGTCTGATTACTATTGGCCGCATCCGACTGTCCGGATAAATGGATATGAGAATTGATGAGACGAACCTGGTCTGCCCTTTGGATCGATGTAAGAGTGCTGCTGACGCTGTCCAGATTCCCGTCAGCGTCCGTAAGCTTTCTGCCATAATTAGCCACGGTTACCAGTCTGACGGAACCGGCGTCACAGGAGGCGCCGCTGCCAAATACTCCGCCCGAAATACTCATTTTACTGCCGTCCTGATCTCCGCCGAAATCATACCCCTTTCCGTCTATATAAATATGTGAAAATCCTTTTACAGTTATGGTCGTATAATCCGGAGTATCTCCGCCAAAATCACCGCCGGCATATACAGAGCTTTCCACAGATAGATCGGATGCCTTCAAATCAGGCTTTTCACCCGGATTATCCTTATAGTGCTGGCATGCTCCTATCGCCTCCACCCCTATATGCACATGAGTCGATCCATTCGTAATCCCCTGGTAGCCGCCGCCGAATACCTTGCCGCTGACCTTGCCGCCGACAAAGTTAATAAAAATCAAATCTTCAGGGTCGCCTTCTTCCGGCCCGTCATTGCTGAATTCACTGCCGCCGTATAAATTGCCGCGTATCCAGCCCCCCGTCATGTTGACGGTGGATCCGCCTAAGACATAGCGCTCGCCAGCCTTGCCAAGTGCTCCTCCATAAACAGAACCGTTAATGGTTCCATCTTCTATTTTAATGTTGGTTTTTCCCTTAACCAGGCCTTCGCTTCCACCTCCATAGAGATTTTTCTCAATAATCCCACTGGTTATGGTCACTGATGCAGAACCGCTTATCTCTGCCTTTTCTCCGCCGCCATAGACGTATCCCTGTATCGTTCCGCCAGTGATGGATACGGAGGCATCTCCCCGAACCAGACCTTCACTTCCTCCTCCATAGAGATTACTCTCGATGATCCCATTGGTTATGGTTACTGACGTGGAGCCGCTTATCTCTGCTTTTTCTCCTCCGCCATAGACGTGTCCCTGTATCGTTCCGCCGGAAATGGATATGATGGTTTTTCCTTTGACCTTCGCATTTTTTCCGCCTCCGTATACATTTCCCTTTATGCTGCCGCCACTTATCTGAAAATGAACTAAAGAGCCTTCCTCAATACGGGCACAGTCATCGAATCCGGTCCGGCTGATTCCTTTACCGCCTCCGTATACATTTCCCTGAATCGCTCCCCCGGAGATGTTCAAGGTCACATTTCCTTTCAGATATGCATTCTGGGTGATATCATATCCGGGCGTCCCCGTTGTGTCATGCCCGCTTCCGCTCGTATAAACATCTCCTGTTATCTCTGCATTGTCTTTAATTGTAATTGTTACGTCACCTGTCAAGCTTCCGAAATCTTTAGCTAACGTTTGATTGGCATCATTTTCTGCAGTAACACTGGCATCCCCGCCAATACCTGCTGCAAAGATATTTCCTACGACGCCTCCGGAAGCAGTAATCCTTACTTTTGATATTTCACTCCCACTGCTGGTAACATAGGCTGCGGAACCGGAACCGTATACATTATCCACACTTCCCCCCGTTATATTGATATCCAGTTCACCGGAAAAAGTTGGAATGCTTTTATTTCTGCCCGATCCTGCCCCATAGATGCTTTTGACCGTTCCGCCTGAAATATTAAGGACCGTTGTTCCGGAATACGGAGATTTGATCTCAGTAAACCCTTGACAGCCGCCGACCAGCTTATCTACATTTCCCCCTTCTATGTTGATTTCCACGTCTGCATTTTTTATTTCTCCACTGGCGCTGCCCGCAATAATAGTCGTTACATCTGCACTTCCCCCTACCGTAATAACGGCTTTCTTCTGCTTAACATCGACAGAGGGCTTACTTCTTATATAACCTACAATTCTTGTGATTTTTCCGGCGTATACACTAATCTCTCCTACATTTTCAGTGATGTCATTCTGTCCGGATCCATACAAATAGATGCTTGAACCAGTTGTAACACTGCTGTTAATTCGAATATTATGTCCGTTACAATACATATGATCCAGGTTCAACAGTTTAACAGAATCAAAGATAATTTCCTCGTACTGGTAAAAATCATTGTTTGCACTGTTTGCGTGATTCGATAATTCTATTTTATCATTGATACCTTTAATTGTGACAGGGACTGGATTGTCTGATAAAAAATTCCACATCCATTTATTTTGCTCAGGCACCGAACTATTCCCTTTATAGGTATAATTTTGTGTCAATATAATCTGGTTACTTTCAACAGTTCCTCCGTATTCCCTCTTTTTTAGCCGCAATGCTGCCTCTTCCAACGTCTGAACGGCCTGATCGCTGGATTTTCCGGAATTGCTGTCTTTGCCATTTAACTGATCTACATAAATTATATTGATATCCTCTACCGCAGCCACTGCGTCTGAATACAGCACAACCGCCTCAGAAGCAGAGCGCGAACGTGTCAGTTTCACGGGAGTCATCACACACCGGTAATATAAATCAACACGATTTTCTTCAAGCGCGCTCTCGTATCTTGGAGTATCGGCCCCCTGAAGCTCCGTCCAGCCGCTTTCTGTCTCTATGTCACTGCCATCGGCTTCCGATGGGGTAGCGAAATGGGCAGAGTTCATGATTGTGATCTTCTTTCCTTCCTGCTGTTCTATATCCCCGGCACGATCAGTAAACTGCCACTGGTACCGGTACATAAATCCATCCGGATTTTCCGGTATCTTCCCGGTGCTGTTATCGATGACGGTATACACTGCCGTGTTCCCTTCCCGCTTCGCTTCCACGCGGAAATGATAGTTTTCGGCCTTTTCCCATACCGAGTACAAACTCAGATACTCTGCCTCCACCGCAGAAACGGCCTCCCCGGGAGTTCTCACCAGGCCAGGTCCCTCCCCTTCTAAAGTCCAGCCTTTAAACGTCTCCTGGTAAAATTCGTTATCCTCATGGAACAGACTGATCTCTTCCGGACATTCCGGCAGAAGAATCTGTTCATCCCGGACCGGCAGTTCCATCTCTGCCATATCATCCAAAGCAACTGTAACAAGCCCGTCCGCCACTTCGTATCCGGCATATTCCGCCGCATCCATGAAAGTCTGATTGTCCTGAGAACAAATCACAAAACCTCTCTGATCCTCATAAAATATGGTCTCCGGGTTTTCGATCTGTTGTTCCGTTATGTACTCTATGGCGTATTCCGCTTCATCCTCCAAGGGATTTTTAATCTTCCTTCTGCCTTTGTCTGTGGTGGGATCCGTTACTGAGGCTGCTTCGTTTACTACTCCTGGCATTGTTTCCGCACTGGTCTCTGTTTCCACACCGGTCTCTGTTTCCACAGCAGCTCCAGTCTCCGCTTCGAAATCTGTTTCGGTACTGTTTTCTGCTCCGGCTTCGGTATTCGTTCCGGTACCATTTTCTGATCCAGTTTTTGGGGGCGTTTCCGTATCACTTTCTGTTCCAGTTTCTGTGTGTGTTCCGGCAGCACTTTCTGATTTGGTTTCTGTGGAAGTTTCGGTACCATTTTCTGTTCCCGTTTCTGGGGGTGTTCCGGTACCATTTTCTGCTTCGGTTTCTTCGGGTGTTCCGGCGCCATCTTCTACTCCTGTTTCCGGGGGGTTCCGGCACCATTTTCTGCTCCCGTTTCTTTGGATGTACCAGTACCACTTTCCGTTCTTGAATCATCGTCATTTGTCTCAGCCGTTATTGCACCTTTGCACAACAGCGGCTGGAGGTGGGGTATAATTCCTGCATTCAAAGTCGGCGGCGTATTCTTACTATAAGCATTGCTTGGACTTGATTTTTTCGCAGTATTGGAAGGTGTCGCCTTCTGTTCTTTTTCTAAAAGTTCCCAATCACTGCTGACAATTTCCCCGCCTTCAAATTCATTGATCACAACAGAAAATCGGGGAGCGTGTTCTGCGTCTCTGCCTGAAAACGCATAATCACCAATCCCCATGATACTCTCCGGAAGCCTCAATTCTCCTTTCAGACCTCCAAGGTTATAAAACAAACAGGAACCAATATAGGTAATGCCATCTTCTATCATCAGAGTGTGAATCTCTTTTGCATACTCCAGAAATGGTGCGCTTTCCCTGGTAAAATCGTTTGTATCACCTGTACCCTTTAACGTCAGAACACCGTCTTCCAATTCAGCGGTCACACTCTCACCCACATGGAATTTTTCTGTTCTGCTCTCTGTTGCATAGGCAAGTATGGACTCAAAATTCAAATTAGTCAGCATAAGACAGATGATCAGACCAACAGCAATCCACCGCTGCCGGTGATATCTCCGCCTGTTCCTTCTGTTTTGTATCTGTTTTGTGTCCATAGTTATACCTCCGACTTTATGAATAACAGGAAGCCTTTACTCGCTTATCCCGCCAATCGTGATAGAATCTGCAAACTGACCGCCTGCGGTAAGATTCAGGCTGGTATCTGACTTCAGCAGAATCAGAGAATACACTCCGAGCCCCGGTGATGTATAGATAAATTCACTGCCATTTAATTTCACCCTGTCATCGGCCTGATTCACCGTAATTTGATCTGACAATATCTGAATTTTAATATCTCTTGACGAATCGGCGCAGATCATTGTCAGTACTGCGGCGGCATTGCCCACGTAATCCTCCACCGTATACTGATTCCCCAGACCTTTTTCAAAAACGGCTTTTAACGTTTTTTCGTATGGGGACATCGATTTTACGGTTACGGTTGTCACCTGGTCATTTTTAACCGGCGTCACGGTAATCTCTGCTGTAGTCTGTGAACCGGAGGAAAGCTTACCGGATTCAGGCGATGCATTTCCATTTGTTACCTCTATCTCATATGGGATCTCTGTCTGGGTTATTCTTTGAGAATCCGCGTAATTAAACAATTGCACCGTGAAGCTTGCTTTATCCGGATCGATATAATATTTTACATCCTCCGCCTCTTCCTTCAGAAGATCGCTTGTAAAATAGAATTCCTGGGGTGCAATGATTCCGCTCTGCGCTTTCCTGGACACGTAACGTGCCGCAGTGACACTCACTCCGGCCGTCAGTGCGGTTAACAGTACTATTCCTGGAAGAAACCGCAGCAGACGCCGGCTTTTTTCATTTTTATTCATTCCCTTTGTCTCCTCATCACGGACTGACCGGGGTCTTCTGTTCTGCCTGAACGGTCACTGTTATCAGGTCTATCTCATCGGCAAATTCTGCATTGCTCACGGGCAGCGAAACAGTTAATACATAAGTATGTTTAGTTTCTACGGAATGCGGAAGAAAGCCGCCTTCCAAGACGGCTTTCCCATCCGAGAAGCTCAGTATTCCTGTATTCACTGTATTTCCTAATCCGCTGCTCCCTGATTCCTCTTTTGCAGAAAGTGTAAATTTCAATGGCAGATTGTCTGTGGTTTCGACTGTAATTGAATAGTTCTGCCCTACCTCACTAATCTGGCCCTCTTTTGTATTGGTAACAACGAACTCATATTGCTGTGCCGAGTCATTTCCCGGCTTCATCCCATTTATATCGATCTGAAATTCGCTGCTGTCGCTTCCCCACAATGCCACAGATGCCACCGCTCCGCCCTCTATTCGGGTTCTGTATCTGGCAAGGGTATTTGGCAGTATCGTCATTGTGACTGCACAAAACAGTAAGATATATCCTATGATTCTGGCTCTTGTCAGGTGCTTTTTCATTTTCATAGTATCCTTCCTGCCTATGGTATTTCTGCTTATTCAGTGCTCATTTCTCTCAGATTTTCGAACCGTCTGACCGGGAAAGCATACGAACAATACCACGGCCAGTAATAGGAGAAGCCTGCCGGGAACTGTACGAAAAAACATGAAAATATTTCCAATACCCGGAATTATAACTGTCACACGGCCTGCAATCTGGTCCGTCTGTACCGGGACACGGTCAGCCACATTGTTATAATCACCCTTCGTAATAATGCCATCCGCTGTATTTTTAATAAAACGGTGTGTAATCAGGCTGCCGTTATCCCAATAGCTGATAATATCCCCTTCCTGATACAGCTCCTCCTGATGGATAATCAGAAGATCCCCTGCCGATATGACTGGTTCCATGCTGCCCGTCAGAACAATAACCTGGGAATAGCCGAAGATGGCCGGTAATTGATCCTTCCATATTATATTTGAAAATAACTGCCATACATTGATTAAAACGACAATTACTATCAGGATTAAAACAACGTTTTTACTCAGTTTTCTCAAAATGTTCCTTTTGCTGCCAGTCTCTGCATTCCAGCTAAGCGCTGCATCTGCCGCAGACGTATCGTCAGCTTTCCTCCGCATGAATTTTCATATTCAGTATATAGGTATGTTCCGTACCGCTGCCGATACGGGTATCCTCTCTGTCATTTCCTACCGGCGGCCAGATCCAGTCCAACCGGTATAATTCACTCGATTCAGCGGATATTTCCGTGTTTAAACTCAGATCTGTGCCGTTACTTTGCAGAGTACCGGAAACCGACCGCTTCGTCTGCTTATTTCCAGCGTTATCCATTGGGGTCAGCGTGAAGGAAAGCGGAAGATGAAGTCCATCTCCTTCTGACATGGTTACCGTTACGTTCAGCGGAGTACGCCGCGTGTTCTGCAGCCGGAATAAGTAGTATCCGGAAGAACCCGGTGCAATTTTGCTCTGCTCTCCGCCGGTGTCGGTGCGGCTGAAAAATAAATCAATGGTACAGTTCTGCGTCCACTGTGCATAAGATCCATCTGTTGTCTGCCCAGAAACATCAAGGACTCCGCCATCAGGCTGCGTCGGTTCTTCCGGTTTCTCAGGTTTTGTAGAATCAAGATCCGAACCAGATGAGTTACCTGAACCCGATGGCTTTGATGGCATTACCTGGTCTGCCGGGAAAGTTGGTTCTGTTGGATTCTCCTGTTCTTCCGGAGATTCTGGAATTTCCGGAAAACGGTCTGACGCTCCCGGTCTCCCAACTTCTTCGGAGGATGGGGCAGACGTATCACTTCCAGCTTCACTTTCTGTCTCCGGCTGCTTAGAGATTCCGCCGCCGATAGGACTGACAATTCCGTCTCCAACAACGACGCCGGATGCGCCTGGAATCTCTGCAGTTCCATCCGTTTTTATAATCTTCCCTCCAGGCTCAATCACCGTTCCGTCAGGCAGACTTACCGTTCCATCTACGTCCACCTTAATATCACCGGACTCCATCGGCTGTTTTTCTATCACGGTGTCATCTGTGAGTATAATATAGGCAGTGTCATCCGTCTTGCCTCCCGGAAATACTACGTTCCCATCGGGCAGATGCACGTTGCCACCCGGTGTCACGATTACGCCGTCTCTGACATTTGCACTTCCCGTGGGTGTGACAACGTCTCCGTCACGAGTGGAAAAGGTAAAGTTTTCTGAGTCAATCCTCATACTCTCCTGATCCAGTTCAATAACTACTTCCAGCACCCGTACATCGATGGATAGTTCAATCGCATACGCCCCATTTTCCGTCAATTGAATGGACACGTCTTTCTCTTTTCTGCTGTCATACTGGATATTGATCTTTCTCTGTACCTGTACTTCTCCCTCATCAGTGAGAATGGATATGGTATGCTCTCCCTGCGGCACATTGGGAAATAAAAAACCGCCTTTTGAGTCTGATACGGTTGTAATCGGATCACTGTGCAGTTCGAGGCGCCGTCCTGCTGCCGGCGTACCATCCGTGTATGCCACAATACCGGAGAGATGAATCACTGTACGGCTGTCCGTGCTCTCCGGGGTCAGTAAGATCGTATCGATCAGCTGTCCCATAGAAGACGGTCCGGCATTGCTGCCTAATATGTATCCCACCAGACTGGATGTCATCAGTGTAAATAAAAACAACAGCAGGATCAGCACCAGCCATATTCTGCTGTTATCCCGTCTTTTTACATCAGATCCCTTTTTTTTCTGTTGTTCCATGGCATGAATCCTCCTTTAGGGAAAATAGTGCATTCAGCCTATGGCAAAAAATACGGTTACCCATACTCTTTGCCGAGGGCTGAAAGCCCTCGCAGAAATACCCCGGCACAGGGGGCAGTGCTTTTTATGGATTTGAAGTAGTTGGGGTTGGAGTATGTTGTGTACCGGTGACAGTGATTTTTAATGTTAAATCTTTATCTTGATAAACATTATCGTTGTTACTTGCTGTGTTATTTCCATTTGGCCATTCCCAAGTCACGGTAATTGTTTTTTTCATAGCATCTGCCGTTCCATTATAGGCAATTGTTTTTCCAATAGGGTCACTCCCCAACGTATATGGATCACCATCCACATAAAAAATAAATCCATTTGGAATTTCATTTATACCATCTTTACTGATTTTAATGCTGTAATCAATTCCCACCTCGCTGCCAGTTCCATCAACCACGATCTCAAAAGAACCTTCTGTCCCAGGTGCAATCACACCCTCTTTAATAGTACCTTCGTCATAACTGGCACTGTTTACAGTACTTCCCAAATCAATATCCGTCATTGCTGCCTCTTTGCCATTCGCTTTAAAACTCCAAGCCGCCACCGTAGCCGTGGCGCTCCCTGTAACCTCCGTAGCGTACTTAGCCATCGTCCCGCCTGTCAGGCTGGTAGTCACAAGTGTCATTGCCACTGCCAAAGCGCCAAGACAGGAAACATACGATCTCTTCTTCATACTTAATCTCCTCGCTTTCCATATAATAGGGAACCGCTTAGCTGATAACAGAACATCGTCAAGGTACGGTTCCCTGTGCCTGTGACATTTAGATTTATCCCGGGCACTCCCATACCCGGTTCTGTATGGCTCTCCTACGCCGTGCCCATAGAGCAAGAGCCAGTCCATACAACTTATCTTCTTACATTTCGTTACATACACGAAATTATCAGACCTTAACCTTCATGGTACACGGCCCTCCCTGCCCTCACGTTCCGCTTTCAGGGCCGCAAGCTCAGCCTCCAGCTGCGCGGTATGGGCCGCTTCCTCCCGGTCAGCCCGGCGCCTCCGCCAGATATCCCAGAGAAGGAAAAGAAGCAGGGGACAAATAATAAAGAGTATCATCCCTGTAGTAGTCTGCATAAACAGGATCATACTGCCCAGGCCCCCGATTCTTCCGCCCTTCCAGATGCCCTGTATCTGATCCGCAGTCACTGGCAGACGGTCTTCTGTATTATTGGCATCGCCCTGGGTTACATATCTTACCTCTCCCTCCTCACCTTCAGTCACGCCGGCGATACGGTGCGTGATCGCCTTTCCGGAGGAAAGGTAACAGATTACGTCCCCTTCTTTCAGCAGATCCGTATTCGTATTATGTATAAAAATCATATCTCCAACCCGAATCACCGGTTCCATGGAACCGGATAACACCACGGCAGGCTTGATGCCAAAAACACCGGGAAGCTCATCAGGATTCCTATAACTTCCGACAATTAAAATCAGATTGATGATAATAACAGGAATGAGCAACACACACAGTACCGCCCCTGTTACCGTAGAAACTATCGTGGAGGTCTTTCTTTCTACGCTCATGGAATTCTCCTTCCGGCTCTTGTATTCAGCTTCGGGCAGACTGGATTGAAAGGCGTTCGCAATTGTATGCTTTAAGCGTACATTCATTGTCTCCCCTGTATACGGCATAAAATAAAAGCCAGCCTCATACTACACAGCTGACTTTCTATCCACAGGCAACTGGCTGGCATTCCTTCGACTTATTCTTCAAGGGATATTTCCCGCCGCTTCTAAAACATTTTTTATGTTTTTAGAATACTTCTTTTTACCGGAAATAACAAGATTTTACACCGTTTTGGCAATGCCATTTATGTGGCAATAATGATGCCATTTTCTCTTTATTGGAAAATACAGTTCAGACTACCCAAAGTATCATGAAGGTTTATCCAGGTGGTATTCTGGCATTTTTGATGCCAAATAAATGGCATTGCCAATATCTTCCACTATCTTGTCATTTACAATTAAATGAAGTATTCTTTGCAAAGAAGAGAAATCACACATATGCCATTTTCCTTGAATTGTACTCTTTTGATATACCATGAATTGCTTCCACAGCTAAGCGGTCTACGATCAGATAAAACGGAGGGTTACATATGAAAGTAATAATTGCTGGCGGCTCGGGTTTTATGGGCAGTCATTTTGTTCAGTATATGGCCGGCAAATACCCGGAAAATCAGATTATTAACCTGGATATTTACGAGGATAAGCAGAAATTAAGATCGATGGAAGATATGGCTAATTATCAGTTTATGAAATGGAATTTGACCAACCGGGAGGCAGTTTTTCATCTGCTTGATACGGTAAAACCCGATATCATCATCAACTTTTCACAGGAACAAAGAGACCCCTGTGACATGGATTCATACGCGGAAAAGTCGGAGACAGCAGCCATAAATCTTCTCGATGCCTGCCGCACCTGCGGTATCAGACGGTATCATCACGTATTATCAGAAAAAATCTATGGCACACGTCCGCCTTATCATACCCCTCACATTTTTACAGAAGAATCTCCCATAGCTGTGTCAGACGCATTCTCCCCAGTGATGACAGACACGGATATGACCGCCCGGATGTGCCATAGATTCGATGGTGTTCCAGTTACTATTTCACGATGTTCCAAAAACTATGGGCCTTATTGTAACCAAAATGAATTCCCTTTCACGGTTGTCAGGAAAGCACTGGCTGAAGAAACGATAATTCCAGAGATAGACGGAGAAACCATAAACGGCTGGCTCTATGTAGCGGATCACTGCCGTGCCCTTGATCTGATTATAAATGAGGGAAAAGACGGTGAGATCTATCATATTGTCAGTGAAAGTGTGCTGACGAAAACCGAAGCCGTTAAAACAATATTAAGGATTCTGAACAAACCGGAAGATCTTATTTACTGTTCTAAAGATAATGGGAATCATAGCAGACAATCTGTACCAGATACTTCAAAAATCACGCAGGAGTTAGGCTGGGTCCCCTCCTATGATTTTGAAACGGGTCTCAGGAAGACGATCCTCTGGTACATGACTCATCAGAATTGAGACTAAAGCGAGGGATTTTATGCAATTCTATGAAAAACTTATATTTTTACAAAATCTCACACAAGTTACGAATCGAATGCTGGCACATGAAATTCAGGTTGACCCCTCACAGATCAGCCGTCTGCGCACCGGCGCCAGAGGAATTCCGCGCAACCGCGATCTCATTAAAGCCATGTCCTCCTACTTCGCCAAACGGTGCAACACCGAATATCAGCGTCAGGCGCTGTCCGGAATGCTTGGTATTAAGCAGGCGCTCACCCTGAAAAAGGATCAGCTGTCCGAAATACTCTATTATTGGCTCTGCGGCGAATCCGCCGAAGTCGGTCGTTTTATCCGAACCTTTGAATCTCTCACCTTTGGAAATCCGGCCGCAGGCATACCAGAGGATCCTTTCAGGCTAAACATTGATAATGCCGTCTATTACGGAAATGACGGAAAACGATCGGCCACGCGCACAGTTTATCAGCATTTACTGTCGATGGAAAAACCGTGTACGATTTACATCCTGTCGGATGAAGCCGATGACTGGATATCTGAAGATATAGAATTTTCCCGCAGCCTTCAGGCCTGGGGGTTAAATCTTTTGTACAGAGGATTTAAAATTTTACAGATTGTCCCTCCTGCCGCGCCTTCCAACCTGGCATTTGAATCATTAACCCGCTGGCTTCCGCTCTATATGACCTTCCAGGTAACTGCATATTTCTATCCCCGGCTACGGGACAGTCTGCATCGGCGGACGCTCATCGTCGTGCCCGGAGAAATCACCATGACTTCAAACTCCGTCGCGCATCAAACCATCAGTACCGAGACAATGCTGACTACAGATACAAGGCTGACTCTGGCCTTTGCCTCTCAGTTTCAGGACTACATATCCCTTTGCCGCCCTATGCAGATTATATATACTGAGTCTCAGGGACTAATGTACTGTTTTACCAGTTTTTTATCATTTGATGGGGACCGCATTCAAAAGCTGCCCACTCTTTCCGCAGAAACGACGCCTCCCGAGCTGATGGCCTACTGCGCGGAAAAGCAGGCCCATCCCGACCTGTTGAAACTCAGTAATCTCTGTCTTCAGGAATTAACCCTTTCTAAAGACGGCAGCAAACCATATGTATTTATTGATCTTGTGTATCTTGCCAGTGCAGAAGATGTAAAAAGCGGCAAAGTCCCTATTCTCCTGTCTTATAATAACGTTGACTCGCCTCCGCTTTATTACACATCCGAAACTTATATTCTGCATTTAAAAAATATTCTGGATATTTTAGATACATATGATAATTACCATTTTGTGCCCGTTAATCCAAGAGCCCAAAAGGAAGGTACGCTTATGGTAAAAGATGGCCATCGAGTTCTTCTGGTACGTGGATTTCATCCGGTCTCCGTCCTGGAAATATCTCAGCCTGAGATGATACAGCTCTGTCGGGAGTATTTATACAAAATGGCAGAGCAGATTGGATACAGCGGAATAAACAGAGCCAAAATTATTTCTCAGATAAAAAAAAGGATTCGGGAACTTCAGGTTTAACCGATTCTCTCCGGGTTTGTCAAGTAAAATGTGTAAATTTTAATTTTTTAAAATACCGGTGGCGTCTCACCGGTATTTTCTTGGTCTTAAGACCTGTTTTGTGACTATTTAAATAGTCCATCCAATTTTGGGTATCAAAATCA
>OIES01000110.1_pt1 | contig 44763 bp, 40 predicted proteins | sample 1581811 | NCBI WGS metagenome assembly OIES01 (sample SAMN03281021, study PRJEB24777) | human gut metagenome | isolation source: fecal sample PR177 from 1 month old male Malay infant, vaginal delivered... | reverse complement strand
ATTATAACCTATGTCAAAATAAATGCAAGTAGAAATTTTGATTTTTTGACTTTTTAGTTTTTATTTGATGTTAGCCACAAAAAAACTAGTATAAGTTTTGATTCTTATACTAGTCTTTGTATCTATTTTGAAACTTGATTAATTAATGATTTACAGATATTAACAATACTATCTCGTTTCTTCATACTTAGGGCGCGAATACGATTATAGGCTTCCTCTTCTGATATAGAGTATAGCTCCATCAATATACCGGTCCCTTTTTGAATGATTTTACGATCCTCTAATGATTGTTCTAATTCAGCCATTTTTTCGCGTAGCTCAGCATCACTATGATATCGCCCTAATGCCATTTCTAAGGTTGGAACCAATTGTTCTTCACGAACAGGCTTAATTAAATATCCATATACGCCAGATTCTCTAGCCTTATTTATTAAATCCTGTTGACTATAACTAGTTAATAGAACTACAGGTGCTTCATGGTGAAAGCCAATTTGACGTGCTGCTTCGATTCCATCTAATTCTGGCATTTTTACATCCATTAGAACAATATCAGGTTTATATTCTTTGCAAAGCTTGATGGCTTCAACGCCATTAGTCCCTTCTGCCACAACTTCATGACCAGAGGATTCAATAATATCGCGTAGATCCATACGTATAAGGGATTCATCATCCACTATTAAAACGCGCATTTACTTCTCCTTCTTCATATGTATTGTCACTAGAACACCGGCATCAGTATTTTTAACAGATAGACGCCCTTTTAACTCATGGGTAACTAAATTATTAATGATAGTTAATCCTAAACGCTTATTCGAGTTAATAGAGAAATCTTGATGTAACCCTTTTCCCGTATCAGAAAAATCTAATACAATATATTCCTCTAATTCCGAAACAGCTAGACGAATCTCCCCTGCTTTACCATCTAAACCATGTTCAAGGCTATTAGTTATTAATTCATTAATTATAAGAGAAACATAACTTGCTAAATGAGATGATATCAGCATATCCTCCCCAGTATAGGTAAAGGTAACCTCTTGATCTCGCCGAACCATACTCATTCGTAATAACCGACATAGCTCGTCATAAATTGATCGGATACCTATATAATCCTCGTCATAATGGGACACAATATCATGAACTAATGCCATACTTTCAATACGATTTATCCCCTCTTGCAAGGCTTGTTTAACCTCCGGCAAGCTAGACCCTCTAGCCTCCATGCGCAACAATCCGGCTACGGTTTGTAAATTATTTTTTACGCGGTGATGAACCTCTTTAATAATCGAGTTCTTTACCAATAACTCTTGTTGCTGCTTACTTTCACGGGTACAATCGTGAAGCACGAGGAAACAACGCGTTTCATTACGCCCCATAGCAATAGGAATCATATGTTGACGAATGACCATATCTTGATAGATCTCTTCACTAGTGTATATGGTTCTATCATCTAACACTTGTTGGATGGCTGAAACTTTTAAGGTACTGCTATAAATTGATGAGCCCACAAGTCGTCGGTCAAATCCTAACAAATCTACTAGTTGTACAGCCGCCTCATTACCATAGAGAATTCTATGAGAATCATCAAAGATGATTAAACCATCAAAGTAAGAAATCGGTTCGTACGATTGTATTTGCTCATCCGTAGCAGTCAGCATAAGCCGTTGCATCGTATCCGACAAGGTATACTCTTGCTCATATTGTTCTATCTTAATAGATGGAGACACGGTAAAAGCTATGCCCCCAATAATACGCCCACCATTATCTACAACAGGAAAAACATGTTGTCGTTGATCATGTTCTACCCCAATAAGAGGTTGTCCACTTTCCATCATAGAATGCCACGTATTATTCCCTTTTAACTGTCGAGTAATAACACCCTGGTCACTTCGTTCAATGCACAGCATATCAGCACGCTGATGTCTATCACCTTGTGATTTCTCTAGAAGGGGTGTAAAAATCTGTATCCTTTGACGGGTCAATGACTCGCCAAAGGATATAAGTTTACTAATATGCTCTAATAATGAGGTTTGTAATGGACCTAATGGTGTTGTATTTAAAATATCTTGACCGATATCCACGATTAATCCTCTTTCCAAGATACATGACCAATTTCAACACTTGGTTTTGCATTCAATGTTAAGTCTGCAAATTTACCAGCTTGAGCCATATAATAAGCGCGACAACCAATCATCGCCGCATTATCAGTGGACAAAATTTTATGAGGCTTGTAATAGGTAAATCCTTCTTTTTCGCACATCTTTTGTAATGCTGCTTGTAAACCTTTATTAGCAGAAACGCCACCAGCTATGGTAATACGAGTTTCACCCAATGTATGCGCTGCATCTCGTGTTTTCTCAACTAATACATCCACAATCGCCTTTTGGAAGGACGCTGCAACGTCCGCTTGATTTATAGGTTCATTCTTTTGCTGCTTACTATTTAAATAGTTTAACACCGCAGATTTCAAGCCACTAAAACTGAATTCGAAATTACCAGGCTCACTCAAAGCCTTTGGAAATTCAATAGCATCTGGATTGCCTTCAATTGCGAGGGCATCGATATGAGGGCCACCTGGGTATGGAAACCCCATAACACGAGCAATTTTATCAAATGCTTCCCCCGCTGCGTCATCGCGAGTCTGTCCAAGGATATCAAACTCTTCATAGCCTTTTACATGGACTAGCATGGTATGACCACCAGACACTACGAGGCTCAAAAATGGAGGCTCCAATTCTGGATTAGCTAAAAAATTAGCAAAAATATGACCTTCCATATGGTGAACTGGTACCAAAGGAATACCTGTAGCAAAGGATAACCCCTTCGCAGCAGCTACACCAACCAATAATGCGCCCACTAGACCCGGGCCATAGGTAACGCCGATATGATCTATATCTTGTAACGTCACATTTGCATCGCGCAAGGCTTGATCTATCACCGGTATAACTTGTTCAATATGATGGCGTGATGCGATTTCTGGTACAACACCACCAAATTTTCTATGAATAGGCACTTGGCTAGAAATTACATTAGATAAAACAGTACGCCCATCCTTTAGGACAGATGCAGATGTTTCATCGCAACTACTTTCCAAGGCTAATGTGTAAATACTCATTCTATTTCCTCTGAAACGAGAGACATAATATAAGCATCCTCTTTTGGCTCTGAATAATAATCTTTGCGAATCCCTTTAACAGTAAATCCTAGATTTCTATACATTGCCAAGGCAGGTAAATTAGATATGCGTACCTCCAAGAAGATCTCATGCATCCCTCTATTCAAACATTCATCTATTAATTCTTTAGTAAGTTTTGAGCCATATCCCTTACCACGGGCGGAAGGTAGAATGGCAATATTCGTAATCTGTCCTTCATCGTATACGAGCCAAGCACCAGCATAGCCCACAATATGCTCATCTTCACAAATAACCATATATAACTTATTATCGGCCCCTTCAAGTTCAGCAAGTACAGATTCTAAGCTCCATGGAACAGAAAAGGACTGTTGTTCTATATCATAAATGGCTTGAGCATCATCTACCGTAGCTAACCGAATCTCCATTATTCTACTCCTGCCGCTTCGGTGACAACAACTGTAGGATTTTGGTTTAACATGTCTGGATTATCCTTATGTCGTTCCTCCCATAAAACCTCTGCTTCAGAACGACGGATATAATAAGGAACCATATCCATTGGATCACATATCTCTTCACGGATAACTAAGTCGCGTCCCGCTAAAAGTAAAGAACTGGCTTTAGGAATGCGTTGTGAAATATCTAGAATAGTCAAATTAGTATCGTTTTCGTCTAAAAGCTTTTCAATGCGCTTGAAACCATCACCTAAGAATAAGACCTCTTCCTTAGTTTCTCGGAACTTTTCTAATAAATCACTAGCTGCAATAACAAACGGTTCCTCTTTACATACTAGCTCATTGTTTTCATATCGATATAGACCAGCATATACATGCTTTTTCTGAGCATCGATAACAGTACAGATAGTTCTATTTGTATATGAAACATTATGAGCCAAACTATCCATTGTCATCACACCATACAATGGAATTTGTAAGGCATAAGCCATAGCTTTTGCAGTCCCCATACCTATACGCAATCCCGTAAATGAACCAGGACCAATGCTAACTATAATACCTTTTAGTTCATTCTTTTTTACTTGTGAGGCTCGCAACAACATGTCGATGTGAGGTATTAGCTGCTCAGAATGAGTTAATCCCGCTTGAATGGTTAGTTCACCAATCAAGTTTGTTTCATCCATTAAGGCCACACTCGATACGAGCGAACTTGTCTCAATTCCCAACCACATATGGGCCTCCTATATCTACTAAATCATCTTTTGTAAGATAATCACTACTTAACGTAATGGATCGGCTTGTATCATCAATACGAGTCAGATATATCCATAATGTTTCATCTGGTAATTCATCAGAAAATTTATCAGCCCACTCCACAATGGATACACAGTCCTCTGTATATTCGTAAAAGCCAATATTTTCTAGTTCACTTATATCATCCAACCGATATACATCAAAATGATATAAATGTGTTCTATCCACATCGTAAGTATTCATGATGGCAAACGTAGGGCTAGTAATCTCCTCTGTAACGCCAAAGCCTTTCGCAATGCCTTGGGATAGATGTGTTTTTCCTGTCCCCAAATCACCAATTAAGGCAATACATAAAGGGTCCCCACTTTGTTTGACCCATTTGCCTAATAATTGTCCAAATTGTTGTGTATCTTCAACTGTATGAGTCTCTAATTGAACCTGTGCCTTATGATTCATGAAAATGATTATATCCTTTCGCTTCTATGGTCTTAATCGTTTTATCCGGTGTTACCATCTGAACCTGAGCTAGTCCAGATACAACTTCACCAATTATTGTAATGCCTGCTAAATTCTCTAATTTAGGAAGCAATGATTTAGGAGCCGTGAATACTAGTTGAAAGTCCTCTCCACCATACAATGCATAATCCACTGGATTAGTCTGCAAATACTTAGCTAATTCATAAGTCTCCTCATGTAGTGGAATAGCTTTTTCCTCTATAACAATAGATACATTGCTAGCCGATGTAATTTCATTTAACTCACTACCCAGACCATCACTAATATCATTCATACTATGAATACCTAGTTGTCTCAATTGTTGGCCCAATTCTATTTGTGGATCTGGACGTTGATGGCCAACCTTGGTCATATGATAGCCTTCCAAATTATATGATAAGGCTCCCAAACCTGTAGCAGCATAACCAACATAATTTGTAACACCCACAACATCACCCACTTGCGCACCGCTACGCATAACGGCAGTTCCTTTTGGAACATCTCCGATAATCGTTACAGTCCAGACCATAGGTCCTTCTGTACGCACCGTATCCCCACCAAGTATATTAAGATGATATTTTGCGCATTGATCTTTAATTCCTCTATAAACTTCATCAAGAATAGCCGTATCAACATATTCAGGTGCCGCCACAGATAGCACAATTTGACGAGGAGTGCCACCCATAGCAGCAATATCACTCAAATTGGCCGTCATGAGACGATAGCCTACATCATAGGGCTTCATATAGTGAAAGCTAAAGTGAACCCCTTCCACCATCGTATCAGTACTAATTAATTGATCTGTTTCTTCATTAGCACTATATACAGCACAATCATCACCAATTCCTGTAATCACAGTACTTGGATCATGTATCGTATTATCTTGAATGTGGCGAATGAAATTAAATTCCCCTACATCTTTTAATTGCATCTCATCACCTGGCTTCCGAATAGTATACATATTGTATTGTAACATATATAAAAGACAACAAAAATAGCAGATAGTTGATATATCAACTATCTGCTATCAATGAGACTAACTTAATTATTTTTTAATTAGGTTTGTCATCCGTTTAACAGGATCTTTCGTATCAAAGGAACCTACAGTAGGTACCTTTTTACCATTGCTAACGAAGAGAACACCATTAATATTATCAAAGGATGTCAATGTATTTACAATGGCAGCCATTTGTAATTTAACAGTTAAGTCCCCACCATTACCTTTTACGAAAGCGTCATTCACTTCTACAGATGCAATGCCGTCCTTTACAGTAACGGATGTAATTTTAATATCCTTGGAGAATACTGGATATTTTTGTGCTCTATCAGCTTTTAACATCGCTAGAAGAGCAGCTTTAGGCGTTACTTTGTCCGCCTCCATCTCAACGGTTGATTGTTTTACCCCTGAGCCATCCTCTGTTGGAACAAAGAAGGCCATCTTAACCATTTCTTGAGATGTTTTTGTTGTTTCTGCATCCTTATTGACTTTCGTCTCTTGCACAGGTTCACTTTTACCTGTTGTAGGTGCTTGATTAGGTGTACAACCCGCTGCAAATGCAAGCAAACCTACGCAGAGGATCGACAGAACTTGTTTACGTAATTTCATCGATTAACCTCCAAAGTAACTAGCAATACCATTGGCAATGCGATTTGCAAAGTCTTCTTGTGTTTGAGGAGATTGCAATACACGTTCTTCATTAGGGTTGGAAATAAAACCAAGCTCTACAAGAACTGCAGGCATGTTAGAATGTCTCAACACATATAAGTTACCTTCTTGAATGCCACGGTCACCATTGAAACCTGGAACGCTAGCAATTTGAGATTGTACCTTTTGTGCTAATCGAGCATCATTGCCTGTTTTACTATAGTAGTATGTTGCAATACCACCAACACTTGGGTTGTTGAATGCGTTAATATGCACACTGATGAGCGCATCAGAATTGCTGCGGTTTGCTACGTTAACACGAGCACCCAATTCATCAACACCACTTGCATTAGGACCGTATACGTCTACGTCTGTAGTACGAGTCATAAGCACTTTAGCGCCACGATTTTCTAGAGCTTTTTTCAAGTACATAGAAATCGGTAGTGTAATATTTTTCTCTTGTACACCATGCGGCCCAACGGCACCAGAGTCACTACCACCATGACCTGGGTCAATCGTAATTGTTTTACCAGATAGACCACCGCTAATAGAATAATTACCGGATCCTGTTGGCATATTTTTCGCAGGATGTGCAGAAGGAGATGGACGTTTGCCATAATAAGCAGGTTTAGGTGCCACACCTTTTTTCTGTACATCTACAACGATGCGATACGGTTTTTGATTAACCGTATCTTTCTTTAGGGAAAATACCTTTACATCACTCGTATCGATAGATGAAGGTGTCTTGATTGTTACCTTCACATCTCTGCCATCTTCTGTGAGTCTAGCAGAACTAGCTATGCTAGAGTCCATATTGATATTCGCTTTAGCAGTTTTTAGCTTTGTGTTCTTTAAGGTAACAGTCGTCGTTTTCCCATCTTTGCTAATCGATGCAGACGCTTTTACCGGTGCTGACAAATCCATAACCATACGAACATATGGTACCGGTGCATCAGTTCGTGTCACCCATCGAGCATCTTCAAGATTAGCTGCCTTTGCTTGAGTCAAGAATAGTGGTATCGCCATCAAGACAGCAAGGCACATAAAAAATAGTTTACGCAATACATTCACTCCAATCTAACTGACATACGTAGTGTCCAAACCATAGAGATGAGTCGATGATATCTTTGTGAATCAAAGTCTCATCGTTCCAATCTATCCATAAACTAATGTTAGATTATAGATAGATTATTTCATACAAACATGAAGATTAGTATGCCGATTATACATATTACTATATAAAGTCTTTATACAGTACACACAAAAATTAGTTGCTTAAAATTATTTTTTTGTGCTATGCAATCGACGCTAACGTTCAGTTGTAATTTGCCATTCATTCCCATCCGTACTAATGTGAATACGTCCCATCGTATCTGTACGGTAAATGGCAATATTGTTCTCCTGCAAACGACGTAATGTTACATCGTGAGGATGACCATAACTATTATACATGCCATTTGAAATTAATGCACTTTCTGGTTTAATAGATTTCAAAAAATCTTCAGAGCTACTTGTGCGAGAACCGTGGTGACCTACCTTAAGAACACGGGCAAACAGTCTAGAGTTCTGCTCTTTTATGAGTTTTTTCTCTTCTTGTAATTCTGCATCACCAGTAAAGAGCATAGAGAATTTACCAAAAATTAATTTACCTACAATAGAGTTATTATTAAGATCTGGCGCTCCTTTTTTATCTGTTAAAGGTTCAGTCCAAGGTGCATATACAACAAATACCGCTCCATGACCAAAATCTACTACATCACCACTACGCAATGTAGACCGTTGGATTTTATTTTTATCAATCCATTTTTCATAGGTTTTATACATATTATTATCAACAGAAATGCCATCATCATACACATGTTCAATAGGCATAGCTTTTGCAATAGCATAGAAACCACCCATATGATCAGCATGGGGATGTGTGATAATTACATTTTTTAGCTTTGTAACACCCATAGACTTTAACTGTGCCACAATGTTCTCACGATGCTCAATGTCACCTGTATCAATCATACTATATTCATCGCCCACCTTGAGCAATATGGCATCGCCTTGACCAATATCTAGCATATATACATCTAGATGACCTTCAGGATTCGTTTGTTTCGTATCAATGGAATAGCCTTCATTTACACTAGTGCTATTCTGAGATGCTGCATTAGCTACATCTTTATTCGTGCATCCCGCAATGGCAAAGATAGGAATACATAGCACCAATAAAAAGGCTATAAAACGCTGTATTTTATTTGTCATTCTTATTCTCCCAATAATTCACTAATGACACAACCTATCGATGTACTTACATCACTAGGTGTATACCCCCAAGTTTTAGTATCACTTAGTATATCTGCACTGCGGCTATGTACATAGACGCCTAAAATGGCACCATCTTGTAAGGAATAACCTTGGCTAATAAAACCTGCAATAATACCTGTTAACACATCCCCCATACCGCCAGTTCCCATACCGGCGTTTCCAATAGTATTAACATATACCGTACCATCAGGTAGTGCCACAACAGAAGGAATTCCCTTAAGTACTAACACTACTTGATGAGCCTTAGCAAATGCTCGAGCCAGTGTAATATAATGACGTTCAATCCATTTTATTGGCAAATCTATAAGTCTACTAAATTCACCTAAATGAGGCGTCATTACACAGTATGGCAGATTTTTTTGCACCTTATATACGGACTCAATATGGCCATCACGTAAAGCATCTTTATCGACAGAACCTACATGGCCTAATGCATATAACGCATCTGCATCAATGACGAGAGCGCCTTCATAGGTATCAATAGCTTGATTTACTACATCTAGAATATCTGTAGTGCGCCCCAAACCTGGACCAATAGCAACGACTTGACGTCCGTCATAAAGGAATTCATTTTCATCAATAGATGTTACCATTACTTCCGGTATGATACGACCTTGCACAACATGTTTAATTGTATCTGGAACGCCTAATGTAACCTTACCGGCTCCACTATGAACAGCAGCTTCTGCGGCCAACATAGGGGCTCCAACCATATCACTAGATCCACCGACAATTAATGTATTCCCATTTACACCTTTGTGTGCCATAGGAACCCGATAATTAATTAGCGTTTCTGCTAAATCCGAATCAATAGTTATAGTACTATCTCGATCAACTAATACATGTTGCCAAGGTGCGCCTAACGGTGCAACAATAGCTGTGCCCCCTATGGCCTTACCGGGATATAACAATAAACCTTGTTTAATAGCCCCAAAGGTAACCGTATAATCATAAGTCAATGTTCCCTCTGAAATTTGACCAGAAGAAGCATCTAGCCCTGCAGGTACATCAATAGCCCACAAATCAAAATTATATTGACTACGCATAGTATCAATATCATGCAAAACATCGATGGTTAAATCCCGCAATCGGCCTGTTAAGCCTGTGCCCATAATACCTTCAACAGCAATAGCCACATTGGACCAATCATTGAATTCGTCATACATATCAATGATACAACCCATGGCTTCACATCTTTCAAGTTGCACTGCAAAGAGATCACTACACTTGCTCGTATCACCTACCAGTACAATTTGTACAGGTACACCTTGTTCTAATAGATGACGAGCGGCTACAAGTCCATCTGCCCCATTATTTCCTGTACCACAGATAAATAGTACAAAACTATTGATTGAACGTGCATTATCTAAGGAAAATAAGTCATATTGTCCACATAAAGCATCTACAATGCCACGTCCTGCATTTTCCATTAGAATTTCCAAAGAAACACCTAACTGCTTAGGTACCTCTTGATCTATATATCGAGCATCTTCAGTTGTTAATATTTGCATCTTATGCTCCTTCAAGTATAACCGTGCTCATTGCATATTCTTTGCAATGGCTAATCGACACATGTATTTCAGTATAACCTAATGTTTCATAGATTTCTTTAAAAGTATCTTGTAGACGAATTAAGGGCGCCCCCAATTCATCATGATAAATTTCTATATCTTGCCATGAACCATGACGCATTCCCGTTCCTAATGCTTTAATGAAAGCCTCTTTAGCAGCATATATGCCAGCATAAGACTCATAACACCCTTTTTTTCGGCTTTCACAGTAATCAATCTCATGAGACGTATACACACGATCACGAAATGATTTGGATTTCTCTATAGCACAACGGATACGGTCAATTTCAATAATATCGTTCCCTAATTTCATAATAACTCCTAAATTACCCTAACATTTATATTATACACTCTTAAAGTGGATAAAAACATAGATAAAATCTAGGCATTTACTGAAAATGGTAATGTAGGTAAACTATAAATTTCTACCTTACCCTTGCGATTAACGGCCACATACATTTGACCATTACGATAATCCATATCTTCTACTTCCATACCTGACGTATAAGGAGTTATATTCTTAACAACACCTTCATCATCAACAGAAACAAAGGTTGTTAAGGTTGTAAATATAGTATTACCATTCGCTGCATAGGCGCCATTATTATTTAAATCAGTATGCTCTGCATCAATGGTAAAGCTATGAATTCTGTTAAAATTAGCATCGTAATAATTAATTGTACGATGAGAATTTGTTAAAGGCACAATCGATACATATTCGTTACGCTCTTTATCAAAGGCAAAATTAAATACCTTTTCTTTCAATTTAACAGGCGCTTCAACAATCATACTATCAGCTTCAATAGGTGTAACAATATATCCATCTACAACAGCATTAGTAGTATAGTAACGATTGTTATTCGGATTATAGGTTAACGTATTCATATGACCTAATAAACGTTTTTGACTATATTCATACTTAGCAACCACTTGCAATGTTGTGGGATTAATTTCATAAATAATTTGCTTTGTATTATCAGCATTTATACATGCGAGGACAAATACATCTTTTTTTGAGTTATAACAAAAGCCTTGGCACTGATTAACAGAATTATCTAGGGGAATTTCAGCTAATCGTGTTAATGGTAATGGCATTTGAACTGCAGTTACAGGTTGCGCTAACTTTGGTATATCAAAAACATTAGCAATATAATCAATTATTCCTTGATCCATACTATCACCTCAAGTGAACAAAGTGTATATAAGTGTATATTAATTCGAAATTATAAACATATAAAAAATAGGCGGTAAGACAAAAGTCTTACCGCCTAGATTTGGTGCCGGAGGTGGGACTTGACCCCACACGGTGTTACCCGCTTGATTCTGAGTCAAGTGCGACTGCCATTCCGCCACTCCGGCGTCTCGGAACATTTGTTATTATACAGATATCCCAAAACAATGTCAACACATTTTTTATATTTTATCTAAAATATTTTTAACCGTCTCCATACCGATTTCACATTGCTGCTTCCACGTAAGAGCTACACCTGTTATATAGCCTTTACGAGCATATTCCACATCAGTAGGAACACTTTCAGCACCATAATCTAGCTCGCCTGCCAACCAATAGTAATCCTGCCCTCTTGAGTTAATGCGAGCATCAATAATATTGCTATAAGTTTGTAAACCTTGGCTAACCATTTTAAAATGATCCCAATCACATACGCCACGTAACGGAAAGTTCACATTTAATAGGCCATCAAAATTCCCTTTCACATAAATTTTTTCTATCAATTCATGGATAAAGGGATGCATTTCATCCCCTCGTTCAGGAGAATATCGTTCCACAGATAATGCTAACCCTGGAATGCCATAAAAACAACTTTCCATAGCAGCAGATACAGTACCAGAATATAGCACATCTGAGCCCAGATTAAAGCCATGGTTAATACCTGAAATCACAAGATCAGGCATATCATCACTCAATAAATAACTAAGGCCAAACTTCATGCAATCAGAAGGAGTTCCCGTTAGAGCATAAAGGCGAGGATTTTCATCCTCGCCATTGTACGCGTCTAATTTTAAAGGAATCTCAGTCGTCAATGCATGGGATTTAGCACTTTGCTCATTTGCAGGTGCTACAACGGTAATTCGATAATATTGACTTAAGTACGATGCAAGACGGCGTAAACCATCTGCTAAAATACCATCATCATTACACATTAAAATATGCATAGTCACTCCTACAGATTCTATTTTTTATTCTTATTCATATTGCCCATACGTGTTAATTTCACGTCATTCAAACCAACAGCTCGCGTATGAACTGTATGAGACCATTCCTTATTATGACGACGGAACCAACCTAAAATATTTACAGGAACCCAAGAGTATACAAAAATTGGATATAACAAATAGTAGAACCAAATTTTAGGTGGAACCTTAATTTTTAACAACACAATAAGTGGGAATAAATATTGACCAATACCGATAATTTGCCATACAGACATCGGCATAATTTGATACAAAATATTTGTATAAATTGGCACATATGCATTGATATATGAAAAGACTAAATATATAGTTGTCAATAACAAGAAATAAGGCTGACTAACTTGTAAAATGCCATCCAGGATAACGATATTTCCTTGTTTAATACCTGCGGCAAATAATTTAGGAATATATCGATCCGCACAGTCAAATTGACCTTGTGCCCAACGTAAACGTTGTTTACAAGAAGCCATCATAGTCGTAACTTTCTCATCATACACAATGGCATCATGAGCCCAAGTAGTTTTAAGACCATGTGTTAATAGCTTCATAGAGAATTCCATATCCTCAGTCAAGCTATTACAATCCCAGCCATATTCACGGATGATAGATGTACGTATACACATACCAGTACCACCTAGTGCAGTGGACAAGCCAATGCGGTATTTTGCCAAATGCCACATATGATTAACCATCCAAAACATGATGGAAAATGTACCCGCAACCCAAGAGTCTGTTGGGTTTTTAGAGTTCAAATAACCTTGAATTACAGACTCACCTTTTTCAAGATGATCATTCATTTCTAACATAAATTGGGGATGTACTAAATTATCGGCATCAAAGATAAGAAAGGCATCATATTTCCGATCCATTTTTTCCACACGATCAAACATCCACCCCATGGCATAGCCTTTGCCTACTTCTTCTTTATTGAATCGTTCATGTACGTTGGCACCAGCAGCACTTGCTACCTCAGCAGTCTTATCTGTACAGTTATCGGCAACAACAAAGATATCGTACAACTCATCAGGATAGTCCAAACTACGTAAGTTTTTTACTAACTCACCAACTACGGCTTCCTCATTATGAGCACACACAACGATAGCAAAGGAATTTTTAGGGGTATAGTTTTTATGTACTCGAGACCGCCACATACCAATTACGGCGAGCACAAAATAATAAACCGTATAAATTACGATTATTACCTGCATAGGGATCAATATCAGATCCAGTAGGTAATTCATACTATTATCCTCCACACACTTATTTACGCACTATATTTAACGCCCCATTAACAAGGCCAAATACTACATAACCAGCAAAGATCATTACTGCCCATGTATGCCAATCATATACGAGACAAGCTATGACAAAAATAGCAGTTAGTACAATGGAAAGTTTATTAATATAGATTGCAGTTTTACCTTTGAAGTCTGGGTATTTTACTTCACTAACCATTAAGAAGCCTACACCAATCATGCAAACTACTAATACAAATTGAGGAACCTCTACACCACACAATACGTAGGTAGCCGCCAAGCAACCTGCAGCCGGAATTGGCAATCCTTCAAAATAACCATGAACTTCTTCGGTTTTAATGTTAAAGCGAGCAAGACGGAATGCGCCCAATACAGCAAATACTAATAATGGTACATAGGCAATCCATCCCAAACCATAAAGCTCTTTCATATATAACATATAAGCTGGTGCTACACCAAAGCCTACAACATCAGACAAAGAATCTAATTCACGACCCATAGGTCCTGCCACACCTAAAGCTCTCGCTACACGACCATCTAAACCATCAGCAACTAAGGATAATAGTACGCAGATAGCAGCATAGAAGGTATTCCCTGTGGCAGAGAATGTGATACCTAGAACACCAAAAGCTAAATTAGCACTGGTAAACAAATTTGGAATAATAGATTTATTCATGACGCAACCTCCCGATAACAGTGTCTCCACCTGTAATATGTTGACCTTTTTCCACGAACAACTCTACATCCTTATCCATGTAGATTTCAGTACAAGAACCGAATTTAATCATCCCGTACAATTGGCCGCGTTCAAGCACGCTATCAAGGTCTGTCCAAGATACGATACGACGCGCTAAAAGGCCTGCAATTTGTGTTACCAATACGGAAGTACGATCATTTTCAATACAAATAGTATGACGTTCATTTTCAAAACCTACACTATCTTTAAAAGCAGGCAAGAAACTGCCCATTGTGTAGTGACGGTATGTAATTTTACCGTCAATAGGCGCACGATTAGCATGTACGTCAAAAACAGATAGGAAAATAGTTACTTTTTTACACTCTTTATGTAAGTAAATATCTTCGTATACATCAGAAATATCCATAATTTTACCATCCGCTGGAGATAAAATTAAATCTGGATCTTGAGGGATTACACGTTTAGGATTTCTAAAGAAATTGACGAAAAATAATGCCAGAATAAATGAAATAATCGCAATTACATAATGTCCTAAAAATCCTAATACCACCGCGATAATGAGCATAGCCCCTATCAGTGGAAACCCTTCCTTAATTATTGGTCCTGTAGGCACGATTCAACACTCCTCTATTTATTTCTAATAACGGTCCACATAAACTTCGGAATAGCCAACATGCGGCCAATCCGTTGAGGTTCTAAATATAATCGATACAACCATTCGAGACGATTGCGTTGCATCCATTCTGGAGCCCGAGGAATATTACCTGCCAACACATCAAAGGAACCACCTATGCCGATAGCAACAACGCCATCCAGGTGACTCAATTTTTCTGAAATCCATTGTTCTTGCTTTGGTACGCCTAAGGCAACAAAGACTAATTTTGCCTTAGACTCACTAATAGCTTTAACGATTTCTTGTTCCTCTGTGCTATCGAAGAATCCATCATGAATCCCTGCTATATTTAACGGACCAACTTGGGCAGATAAATTATCAATTGCTCGTTGAGCAACACCAGGTGCTGCCCCTAAGCAGTATACAGGAATTTGACGTTCAGCCGCAACTTTAAATAATCGTTTAGTTACGTCTACACCAGTTACGCGTTCAGGAACATGTTCACCTTGACGCTCTGCAGCCCACAAAATGCCAGCCCCGTCAGGAACGACGAGACTAGCATTATTCAATATGGTGTGCAATGTAGGATTTTCATTTGCCAACATAACCATTTCTGCATTAGCCGTGGCTACTAAATGTAGTCCCGGCTCTTCAGTTAATTGTAAAATACGTTGGACAGCCTCATCCATTGTTACACAATCGATAGGCACAGATAAAACAGAAATACGTTTATTCAATGTAATACTCCATTATCAACCACTATAATTTGGTGCTTCAACGGTAATGCTTACATCATGCGGATGACTTTCTTTTAAACCAGCCGCTGTAATTTGAATGAATTGAGTATTTTCAATCATTTCTTGGATGTTATGACATCCGCAATACCCCATACTTGCACGCAAACCACCAACCATTTGGAAAATTGTATCAGCCAACATACCTTTATATGGCACGCGACCTTCAATACCTTCAGGAACTAATTTCTTAGCTTCTGTTTGGAAATAACGATCTTTACTACCAAGTTTCATAGCACCTAAACTACCCATGCCACGGTATACTTTATAGGAACGACCTTGGTAAATCACTGTTTCTCCTGGACTTTCATCAGTACCAGCTAAAATATTCCCCATCATGACTACATTAGCACCAGCAGCAATAGCTTTGGCAATATCGCCAGAATATTTAATGCCTCCATCAGCGATGATAGGAATGCCATGGCGACGACCTACTTGAGCAGACTCGTAAACTGCAGTAATTTGAGGTACCCCAATACCTGCAATAACGCGAGTTGTACAAATAGAACCAGGTCCAATACCAACCTTAACAGCATCAGCACCAGCTTCAATAAGAGCCTCTGTACCAGCTGCAGTAGCCACATTACCTGCAATAACAGGAATATGAGGATAAGCTTGTTTAATTTCTTTCAATGTACGTAGTACGCCTGCAGAATGCCCATGTGCTGTATCTACAATGATTACATCAGCCTTTGCAGATACAAGTGCATCAAGACGATCATATAAATCTTTAGACACACCAACAGCAGCACCAACTAATAGGCGGCCACTACCATCTTTAGCTGAATTTGGATATTTTGTCGCTTTTTCAATATCTTTTATAGTAATTAATCCTTTTAAGTTTCCATCATCATCTACAAGAGGTAATTTTTCAATGCGATGTTCACTTAAAATTGCTTTCGCCTCTTCAAGAGATGTACCTTCTGGTGCAGTAACAAGGGAATCCTTTGTCATGCAGTCTCCGATTTGGCGAGTTAAATCAGTTTCAAAACGCATATCGCGATTTGTAATGATCCCTACTAGTTTACCATGTTCTGTGATAGGTACACCAGAAATTTTATATTTTTCCATAATTTCTGCTGCATCAGATAGTAAATTTTGAGGGCTTAAGAAAATAGGATCGACGATAACACCATGTTCAGAGCGTTTTACCTTATCAACTTCATGGGCTTGTTCTTCAATAGACATATTTTTATGGATAACACCAAGGCCACCTTCACGAGCCATAGCAATAGCCATACGGGATTCAGTAACTGTATCCATCCCAGAACTAATCATAGGGATATTCAATGTAATGTCACGAGTTAGTTGAGTTTTTAACTCTACTTGATGTGGTAGTACATCAGAAGCCGCTGGTACTAACAAAACATCATCAAAAGTTAGTCCACGCATACCGAATTTATCGTCTCTCATATTTAATTCCTTTCCGTATAATAAAACAAAACTACGACCCGCCTAGTCCATCTGGACTAGGCGGTCAGTCGTAGCTTAGCGTTCAGACCGCAAAATGCCGCCTTCCATATAATCATCTTTTTTCATATCTACGAAGATAATCTTTACTGCGTCAGCAGGTACATTAACGATATCAACCGCAGCTTTAGTGATAGCTTCACCTAATTGTTTTTTTTGTTCTTTTGTGCGCCCTTCAACGAGCTCTACATGAATAAGTGGCATATTGACCTCCATAGATGAAAATGAAATAAATTTGTTTGTTCTATTATACGGTATGAGGAACAGATACACAAGGGAAAAACCCAGATAAAATCTAATATTATCGCTACTTATGTACTTATTATTCCTACCTCTTAATTATACAATATTCTAAGAAATTTTTCACCAAATCTTTTTTCTAATTCTTCTTTCATTACAGATTCAAGTTTTTCCATTCCATATTGACTTGCAAACTCTAGTACATCCTTGCGAGCCTGTACCAATATTTCAATATCTTTAATAATATTAGCAACCCGTAAATCAGGTAATCCTGATTGAGCTAAGCCAAATAATTGACCAGAACCACGAAGCAGTAAATCTTGCTCTGCTAGTTCAAAGCCATCCTGAGTCTGTTCCATCAATTTTAATCGCTCTTGGCTCACATCATTTTTAGAATCACTCACAAGAATGCAATAAGATTGATGAGACCCACGACCTACACGGCCACGTAACTGATGTAATTGAGATAGGCCAAAACGTTCTGCCCCTTCAATACACATAATGGTCGCATTTGGCACATTAACACCAACCTCGATAACGGTAGTAGAAACGAGCAATGAAATCTCACCCCTATGGAAGGCATTCATCACTTCATCCTTTTCACTTGGTTTCATGCGCCCGTGTACAAGACCAACTTCATAAGCCTTGTAAAAGTACTCTTTTAATTCCAGATACAATTCTTCAGCAGCTTGCAAGTCTAATTTCTCAGATTCTTCAACAAGTGGGCATACTACATAAACTTGACGACCTTCTGCCATCTCCTTGCCAAAGAATGTTCTTAATCGTTCCTTATACGAACTATCTACAGCATAGGTTTTGACAGGTTTACGTCCCGGTGGCATTTCTTTGATTAAGGATACTGCTAAATCACCATACACAGATAATGTCATGGTTCGTGGAATTGGTGTAGCTGTCATGATGAGCACATGAGGATATGTCCCCTTTTGTTGCAATCGTGCCCGCTGCTCCACACCAAAGCGATGTTGTTCATCAATGATAACAAGGCCTAAATTATGGAAGTTTACGCCCTCTTGAATGAGCGCATGAGTACCGATGATCATATTAATTGATCCATCTGCTAAACCTTCATAGATACGCTCTTTTTCTTTTTTTGTAGTGGAGCCCGTTAATAGCTCTATGGTAATCCCCAAATCACCACATACATCTGCTATACCTTCATAGTGCTGGGCAGCCAATATCTCAGTAGGAGCCATCAATGCCCCTTGATACCCATTCTCGATGGCTTTCAACAAACTCAAGGTAGCTACAACCGTTTTACCGGAACCTACATCACCTTGCAATAATCGTTGCATAGGCCGTTCATCTTCCATATCGATACGAATGTCCTCTAATGCACGCTGTTGATCACCTGTTAAAGAGAATGGTAAATTTTCTATACACTGAGCCATTAAGTCTCCATTGGGACCCATCTTAGGACCTTTATGACATTGTTCTTTATTTCGTAACAATGCCAATCCAGATTGCATGACAAATAACTCCTCATAAGCTAGTTGATGCCGCGCCTCTTCATATCGCTCTGAAGAATCAGGAAAATGCATCATCTGAAATGCATCATAGCGACTCATATATTGATGTGCTTCACGAACCTCAGCAGGCAAAATCTCCTGCAATTCATGATTAGCTGCAAACCAATTACGTACCGATGAGCGCACCACAAATTGAGATACCCCATCTGCAAGGGCATAAATGGGAACGATACCTCGATCTGGCTCTCCACCATCTCCTAAGTTTTCTATTTGAGGCGTATTCATTTGCATAGATCCATATTGGAACTCTGCTTTACCATACGCATATAGACGCTGACCTTTTTTATAAAAGTTCTTCTTATACCCTTGGTTAAATAGCACAATCTTTAAAGGACCTGTACCATCTGCAATGACTACTTCTAAAATAGACAATCGAGGACGAGGACGTTTCTCTTGAACTGCTATAACATTCCCAACTACGCCACCAGTCATACCAGATTTTAAATTACCAATTCTATAAATCGTACGGCGGTCTTCATAGGTTCTTGGGAAATACGTTAACAAGGATGTTATATTGGTAATTCCCAACTTATGTAATTGTTTCTCTCGACCAGGACCAATCCCCTTTATGGTCGTCAACCGTTCATCCATAGAAACTCCTTTAAATATACGATAAACACATGAGATATATCCAATTTCTGTATATCCTTGTGTAAAAGCCCACTTATATCATAGAATATGATATATAGTATACCTTATATTGTAGTATATTTCATAAAAAGAGCAATATGTACGATAAAAACACTTGCTTTACGCTACTCTTTATGATAATATACTTTTGTTATGTTATAGATTAAGCTTGGAGGTGGAAACTATGGCAAACCTTTGCGAAGTATGTGGCAAATCCACATCTAGCGGTATGAACGTGAGTCACTCTCACATTCGCACAAGAAAAACTTGGAAACCGAACATTCAAAGAGTACGGGCGGTTGTAGACGGTGCTACTAAAAAAGTAAACGTATGCACTCGCTGCCTTCGTTCTAATAAAATTACACGCGCGTAAAATAAAAAGTACATGTACTCTTTGGGGTTCTAGAGCCCCAAAAAAAGCAGTTAGTTCATTTGAACTAACTGCTTTTTTTGTTATCTATGTAGCTATTACTAAAAGTTACAAGGTAATATTTGGAATGTAATACTGTTTAAATAGCTTAATAGCATATTGATCTGTTAAGCCTGCTACATAATCCACCACATCACGGGTAGAATAAAACTCTCTTGTACTTTCACAGCCCTCCATATCGTCAGGATGTTCCATAAAGTGAGTAAATAAGTTTTTCACCACATGAGATGCCTTATTTCGATCTGGAATTAAAGCCGGCGCCAAATAAACATTTTTAAACATAAATTGACGGAATAGATTCATGGTCATCTCTATATCACTAGACATAGAAATAACAGGTTTATCTAAAGACTCTCGCACCATATCTTCAACCATGGCGGTGATCATACTAGAAGGAGTCATTCCAAAGTGTTCACACACTTCAAAAGGTAATTCCTCAGCCGTCAACATACCAGCGCGCTGTGCATCATCAAAATCATGACACAAATAGGCAATGCGGTCTACAATACGAATAATTTGACCTTCCAAAGTGACAGGGATATGTGCCCCTGTATGACCTACGATGCCATCACGTACAGCAGTGGTTAAATTAAGACCTTGGTGGTCGCCATGCTTTTCTAAAACCTCAACCATACGCAAGCTTTGTTCATTATGATTAAAGTGACCAACCATATCACGTAACGCATATTCTCCAACATGACCAAATGGGGTATGTCCCACATCATGACCCATAGCGATAGCTTCTACTAAATCTTCATTTAGTCGCAACGCACGAGCCACTGTACGACCTATTTGTCCTACCTCAAGGGTATGGGTCATACGCGTCCGATAATGGTCACCTGGCGCAATATAAACTTGTGTCTTATGCTTTAACCGCCTAAAACATTTACTGTGAATAATGCGGTCCCGATCACGTTGAAAGGCAGTTCTAAGTGGATCGGGTGCTTCCTCTAAATCACGGATGGCATCGCGGCTTTTAGCTGCATAGGGAGAGAGAAGTAAAGCCTCCCGTTCCTCTATTTGTTCCCGTATATTCATTTACCCTCCGATGCACGGTTTTTATCGATCAATTGCATAACTAGAGATGCTGTTTCTTCGATAGATTTATTAGAAACATCTAGCACTTGGCAATGTAAACGACGCATAATAGCCTTCGCGTATTCTAGTTCGGATTGAATACGCTCAATAGATGCGTAATTTGCTTCATCTTCAAGACCAATAGCACGTAACCGTTCACTACGAATATTATTTAATTTGAATGGGTCAATAATAAGGCCCACGATTTTCTTTGCTGGAATTTTAAATAATTCCTCTGGTAATGGTACCTCAGGTACTAATGGCAAATTGGCAGCTTTAATTTTTTTGTAGGCCAAGAACATAGACAATGGTGTCTTACTTGTTCTAGACACACCGATAATAACTACATCGGCCTTTTCAAAACCTGATGGATTTTTACCATCATCATATTTTACAGCGAACTCGATGGCTTCTACCTTTTTGAAGTATTCTTGGTCAAGCTTATGAACCATACCAGCTGTCATGCGAGGCTTTGTAGATGCTACAGTACCTACTGCATCGAGAACTGGGCCCATAATATCTACGGCAGGAATATTGTATTCTGCTACTTTTTCATGAAGATATTTGCGCAAAGACTCAGATACGATGGTATGACAAATAACATGATTACCACGTTTTGCATCTGCTATAACTTCATCAATTTGGCTTTCACTATCAATATAAGGAATACGAACAATTTCAATTTGTTCCTTATCATATTGACTCGCCGTAGCTCTTGCTACAGCCTCTGCGGTCTCCCCAAGGGAGTCCGATATTGCATAAATAATTTTTTCTGCCATTCTATCAACCTCAATGTATGCTACATTCTAAAAATACTTTCGCTACCGTCGTTTTAGATACACGGCCTACAACCTTTAGACGTTTCTTGTTTTCTACATCCTCGCGAACGACGACAGGTAAACAATCCACTTCATAATCTATCATCTTCTGTGCAGCCTCTACTAATGTATCTGTAGGCTCCACTGTTATAACCTTACTTACAGGGGTCATAATCATAGATATAGGCATTGTGTGCGAATCTGTTTGCCCCATAGAGGCACGCAACAAGTCCTTACGAGATACTACACCTACTAAATAGGAATCATCACACACTAGAATAGTCCCTACATCTTCAGTAAATATAGTAACAATCGTGTCATACAAACTTGTATCCCCATTGACTACGACGGCTTGAGATAATACATCACTTACCAGAAATGATTTTAATCGCTCCGCCGTTTGTGTTTCTTTTGAAAGTCCCACATAGTAGTAACCTACATTCGGACGCGCATCTAAAACACCTAGCATAGTTAACACCGATAAATCTGAACGCAATGCAGATCTAGTAACCTCTAAATGTTCAGCAATAGCACTGCCCGTTACGGGCCCTTCTTCACGAACGATTTGAGCAATTTGTTCTTGTCGTTTCGACAGTTTCACACGGTAACCCCCTTTCATCTCTGTTTGTATTATATCCTAAGTTACCATTCAGAAAAAGAGGAGACCAACGGGCCTCCTCTTTCAATACCACTATATGATTACCAAGTTAAGTCATCAGTTTCTTGACGACCACGACCAGTCATAGCATCGAGCATAATTCGTTGTTCGATTTGAGCCACCATTTTCTTAGTGTTCACAACCGCATCTGGGTTAACAGAAATGGAGTCGATACCACTCTTCACGAGGAATTCGCAAAGTTCAGGATACACACTTGGCGCTTGGCCACAGATGGATACAGTTTTACCATCTTTGTGAGCCACTTCAATGAGATGGCGAATCGCTCTGCGAACTGCTAGATTCCGTTCATCATAGATATGTTGAACTGTTTCGTTATCACGGTCACAGCCAAGAACGAGCATAGTCAAATCGTTAGAACCAATGGAATAACCATCTACATATTTATTGAATTGATCAGCTAAGATAATATTTGCTGGAATTTCAGCCATAAGCCAGATTTTGAAATCTTTACCGCGTACAAGGCCTTCTTGAGCCATCAAATTAGTTACTAATTCAGCTTCCTCTACAGTACGGCAGAATGGAATCATAACTTGTAAGTTTTTGAAACCAAATTCATTACGTACTTTTTTGATTGCTTCTAATTCTAATTTGAAAGCAGGTGTATATTTTGGATCATAGTAACGAGCTGCACCACGCCAGCCAAGTAATGCACTGGATTCATGTGGTTCATATTTGTCGCCACCGTTGAGATCACGGTATTCGCTAGATTTGAAGTCGCTCAAACGAACTACTACTTGGCGAGGAGCTAATGCTTGACACACTTTACGCATACCTTCTGCCAATGTATTAACTGCAAAGTCACTGCGACCAGTTTCGATAAGGTGTAATGGATGTTCGTGAATGAAAGTAGTCCAAATGAACTCTTCACGCATTAGACCAATACCATCACATGGTAATACACCATGTTTTTCAGCTAAATCAGGATTGCCTAAATTCATGTAAATCTTAGTGCCTGTTACAGGAACATATTCAGTTGCAACACTTGCAGTAGCTTGTGCTTCTGGCTTTTTAACGATATCTTCTAATACGCCATCATATACGATACCATTTGTAGCATCAACAGTAATCATTTGACCATCTTTAATAGATGTTGTTGCTTCATGGCTACGGCTCTTAGTACCTACGATACAAGGAATACCAAGCTCACGGCTAACGATAGACGCATGACAAGTCATACCACCAGCATCAGTAACGATTGCTTTTGCCTTTTTCATTGCTGGTACCCAGTCAGGAGCTGTCATAGCTGTGACAAGGATTTCGCCTTCTTTAAATTCATCAATATCCTCAGGATTGATGATAACATGAGCTTTACCGGCTGCATTACCAGGGGATGCTGGCAAACCTTTTACGATAATATCGCGATTACCTGCATCTAATGTGCTAGGTTTTTCAGATGTTTCTGGTTTTTCTTTACGGGACCAAACTGTTTCTGGACGAGCTTGTAAAATCCAAATTCTACCGTCCCGTTCATCTACTCCCCATTCCATATCCATGTAGCAACCATAATGTTTTTCGATTGCTTTAGCGTATTCAGCAAGTTCCAATACTTGAGCATCTGTAATAACTTGCTGTTTAGCTTCATCTGCTGGTACGACTTCTTCAACACAGTCGCCATCAGCTTTACGAACCAAGCGGATATTTTTGTCATTGATCATGCGATCTGTAATTTCCATTTTAGCTTTATCTACACGGAAATTATCTGGTGTAACTGTACCTTGTACAACGTACTCACCAAGACCCCAAGAACCTTCGATAAGGATGTTGTTATCGTTGCCTGTTACAAGGTCAACAGTGAACATTACGCCAGCGGCTTTAGAGAATACCATCATTTGAACGGCAGCACTCAATGCTACTGTCATATGATCGAAACCTTGTTTTACACGGTAGTATGTAGCACGATCTGTGAAAGTAGATGCGTAGCATTCTTTTACTTTCTCGATGATAACGTCAGCACCACGTACATTTAAATATGTATCTTGTTGGCCTGCAAAGCTTGCGTCTGGCAAGTCTTCTGCTGTTGCACTAGAACGAACTGCTACGAACGGATTTTCTTCGTTTACTTTTTTACCAAGTTCTTCATAAGCATGACGGATAGCATCTGCCAATTCTTTTGGCATTTCTTCTTCGCAAATCATGCGGCGAATTTTAGCACATACTTCACGCAATAATGCAGAATTTTCTACATCATCTAACGCATCAAGCTCAGCGCGGATTTTATCTTCCAAACCTGTTGCTTTCATAAACTCACGATAACCATGAGCAGTTGTAGCAAAACCGTAAGGTACAGGTACATTAGTGGAGGATGTCAATTCCCCTAAGGAAGAAGACTTACCACCAACTAAATTAACATCTTCACGTTTTAATTCATCAAACCAAAGTACGTATGCTGTTTCGCGATTCATGTGAGAACCTCCTAGTCAATTAGTGCAACACATTAAACCTTTTACACATAAATAGTATACCTTAATTTGTAATCTGTCAATTTATATAAGGATTATTATGCAAATAAATCTCCTTATATATATCTAAAAAGTTTTTTAGCACTCGCCCCGTTAGTCCCCATATGGTGTATTGTTTATAGGGATAGAAATAAACGGAGTAGTTTTGTCTAATTTTCCAGTCTATGTTGTAGCCTTCTAATAAATGGAATGGAAAGTCCTTTAACGGTCTTGTAGCTATATCTAGATGACCTACAGTTGGCTCCATCTCTAATAGATATTGTAATGGAACGGTGAATACTTCTCCCACTTCATCAGGATTTGGTTTTAAATCACTTGTATGTAGGCGTACGGCTACGGCATATAGTTTTACCCCTATAGCAGATACCAAGCAGTCTAAATTACCAAGTAATTCTATTTTGTCTAAATCTATACCTAGTTCTTCAGAGCACTCACGCATGGCAGCATGGGCACTGCTTTTATCATTAGGTTCACAGTGGCCACCAGGAAAGCTAATTTCACCAGGCTGACGGCGGAGTTTGTTACTGCGCACAGTAAAGACTACATGATCTTCCCCATCGATTTCTAATAATGGAACCGCTACTGCCGCAGTTATAACATCAATATCAGTAAGAATAGTATGTTCTCGTTTTTCTAGGAAATTAGATAGTTTCTTGTCCATATATGATCCTCTTACTTTATAGTAAAATTTATACAATATCTGTATAAATGTTTTATGTATCAAATTAGTATTTTATATTTATCTTTTATATTCATTATACATTAACTTGTACGTCAATTTTTGAGTTACTATTAGTAGATACAATAGAGGAAAATCTTATAAAGAAAATGGACAAAAAACTGTGATGAGGTTTCTCCCCCATCACAGTTTTATATTAGTTAAATTTAATTTTCACAAATTTACGTTTACCTACTTGAACGATCATGCCCTCTTCAAGGGTAAGGTTTTCTTCTGTATATTTTTCACCATTTACTTTGAAAGCACCAGCTTTAATAGAGCGACGTGCTTCACCATTAGAGGCAGTTAAACCAGCATCTGTACAGAATTGTGGTACAAAGATTGGTTCTGTTGGCGCATCCATAGCGTATTCAGGAATATCTGTAGGTAATGCGCGTTGTTGGAATACACGTTTGAATTCTTCTTCTGCCTCAAGAGCAGCCTCTTCACCATGGTACAAACGAACAATGGTACGAGCTAATTGCATTTTAGCGTCACGTGGATGTAATTCACCACTTTCAAGACGTTTTTCCATGTCCTCTTGTTCTTCAATTGGCATATCTGTAACGAGCATGAAGTAGCGCATCATCAATTCATCAGGAATAGACATTGCTTTACCGTACATTTCTTTAGGTTCTTCGTCGATACCGATGTAATTGCCTAAAGATTTACTCATTTTTTGAACACCGTCAAGGCCTTCAAGCAATGGCATTGTGATAACAACTTGAGGTTCTTGACCTTCTAATTCTTGTAAATGACGGCCCATTAACAAGTTAAAAGTTTGGTCTGTACCACCAAATTCAACATCAGCATGTAATGCTACAGAATCTTGACCTTGCATCAATGGATACATAAACTCATGAACACCAATAGCACGACCTTCTTTAAAGCGTTTATTGAAATCATCACGTTCCATCATACGCGCTACAGTGTAAGAACTTGCCAAGCGAAGCACATCAGCAAAATTCATGGATTCAAGCCATTCACTGTTGTCGCGGACCATAGTTTTTTCAGGATCCAACACTTTGAAGATTTGTGTTTTATAAGTTTCAGCATTTTTCAATACTTCTTCTTTTGTAAGTGGTGGACGAGTTGCGCTTTTACCAGTAGGATCACCAATACGTGCAGTGAAACCACCGATAACAATCACTACTTGATGACCAAATTCTTGGAACAAACGTAATTTACGAAGTGGTACAGTATGACCCAAATGAATATCTGGCGCTGTTGGGTCCAAACCTAGTTTTACAACTAACGGTTTATTTTCCTTAATGGATTTTTCTATTTTCTTTACAAGATCTTGTTCATTAATTAAATCTGCTACGCCGTGTTTAATTTGGCGTACTTGTTCTTGAGCACTAACCATGATAATCCTCCTCGAAATACTATTGTTTTAGTATACCATTATCTAAAAACTTTCACAATTATATATATAGTATTGGTTTTAAGCCATTTATGATATAATATTTATAACTGCGTAATAGAATTTACGTTATATTTACTAACAAAAGAAAAAAGAGGTGACTCTATGAGTAATAACTCAAATGCGAGAAGCAGCCGCCGTTCTAACGGTAGCGGCTCTACACCGAAGAAAACAAGTCCAAAGCGTCTATTTTGGATTTGTGCCCTTCTCCTTATACTCATCGTAGCCGGAGGAGGCTGTGGTTTTATCAGTGCCACACTGTCTAACCTACCAGATGTATCCAATGTACGTCCTTCCGCATCGTCTCAAATTTACGATGTGCACGGTAATCTCATCACAACGGTTCATTCCACAGAGAATCGATTACCAGTACCTTTAAAAGATGTACCAAAGGATTTACAAAATGCCTTTGTTGCTACTGAGGACTCTCGCTTCTACTCCCATCACGGTATCGACCCAGTTGGTATCTTACGTGCTGTATGGGTTAACCTTGTTCATAGTGGCGTATCTGAAGGTGGTTCTACTATCACTCAACAGTTAGCGCGTAATGCATTCTTGTCTCAAGACAGAACATTTAAACGTAAAATTTCTGAAGCATTACTAGCACTAAAAATTGAACAACACTACACTAAGGATGAAATCCTAGAAATGTACATGAACCAAATTTACTTTGGTCAAGGTGCATACGGTGTACAATCTGCAGCTCATGTGTACTTTGGTAAGGATGCTAGCCAATTAACGCTTGCTCAAGCAGCGCTCATTGCGGGCTTACCACAAAGTCCTAACTACTACTCTCCATTCAATGATTTGGAAGCTAGTAAAAAACGTCAAGCCGTTGTATTAGGCCAAATGGTTAAATACGGATACATTACACAAGAGCAAGCTGATGAAGCGCGTCAAGCAGATTTAGGCTTAGTGGCAAAACAAGAACAAACGCATGAAAAATCTAATGCGTCTTACTTCATTAACTATGTTATTGCACAAGTTTCTGAAAAATATGGTGACGATGCAATCTATAAAGATGGTTTAAAAATTTATACTACTCTCGATATGGATGCACAAAATGCAGCTGTAGCAGCAATGCAAAACTTGCCTAACTACTACACAGATAGCAATGGTTTACATCAACCACAAGGTGCTATCGTAGCTATGAACCCTCATAATGGTTACATTATGGCTATGGTTGGTGGCCGTGGTGATGATGCATTTAACCGTGCTACACAAGCAGAACGTCAACCAGGTTCCGCTATGAAACCATTTGTATATTTGGCAGCTATTCAATCTGGTAAAACTCCTGGTTCTATCGTAGATGATAGCCCTGTTACATTTGGTAACTGGAGCCCTAAAAACTATGAAAATGACTTCGTAGGTAGCATTACATACCGCTATGCATTACAACATTCTCGTAACGTAGCTGCCGTAAAAATTGCTGATGAAGTAGGCATGTCTAAGATTATTAAACTTGCTAAAGAAATGGGTATCTCTACTCTAACTGATCAAGATAATAACTTGTCTACTGCACTTGGTGGTTTAACTCATGGTGTAACACCTCTTGAAATGGTTCAAGCTTATGGTGTACTCGCTAATGGTGGTATCAAAGTTCAACCTACGGCAATCGTTAAAATTGTAGACCGCAATGGTCAAGTTGTGGAAGAAAACTCCATCCAAGAAAAACGTGTTGTAGATGAAAAAGATGCAGCTATCATTACAAATATGCTAGAATCCGTTATAAATGGCGGTACTGGTGGTAATGCCGCAATCGGTCGTCCTGCAGCAGGCAAAACTGGTACAACAGATGATTCCAAGGATGCTTGGTTCGTTGGTTACACGCCTGATTTAGTAGCTGCCGTTTGGATTGGTGATGACTATGGCTCGGAAACATTACGAGGCATGACCGGTGGTGACACACCTGCTATTATGTGGGGCCAATTCATGGCAAATGCGCTTGCCAATACCCCTGCTTCTGACTTCTCCGTTCCTGCTAGCGCTCAATCAGCTGTTTCTGAAGGTTATTATAATCCTGTAAAAGCACAGCCTAAAAAAGACGCTGCTAAGGACGAAAAAGCAGACAAAAAAGACGATAAAGACAAGTCAAAAGATGAAGCTGTAAAAGATGACAGTGGCTCAAAAGATGATGCAACTGAACAGAAATCTAATTCATCGAAAAGTAAAAAGTCTAGTAAAAAAGATCGTTAATCTAATACTCTAAAGGAGCGGAACATGTGTTCCGCTCCTTTCTTTTACGTAAAAAGGTAGTAAGTTCTAAGAACTTACTACCTCTTCTATTTCTATATATGTATATGGCTATACCCCATAACCAATTTGATATACGATAATAATTTACTGTATTATCTATAACTATATCACTATTGTGTAGCTTTATTTCAGAACTACATTGGTAGCTCCTGCACCACCTTCATCATAGCCTGCCGTTTCAAAATGAGCTACATGCGGTAAGGTACGCAAATATTGATGTACACCTTCTCGTAATGCGCCAGTCCCCTTACCGTGAATAATGCGCACTTGATTAACACCACCAAGTAAAGCTTGGTCAATAAATCTACCAACAGAAACTGTCGCTTCATCTACCGTTTGTCCAAGAATATTGATTTCAGTACGAACCTCTTTTTGGCGTTGTACGGCAGAGCCCCCCATACGTTTTCGTGTCTTAGGCATGGATGCCTTTTGTTCACGAGCCAGCTTATTGCCTTCTTCACGTGTAGTAGATTGTAATTCGCTAACCTTTACAGTAGCTGTTAATCCATTAATATCTACATTCACTCGATTACCATTGATAGACAATACAGTACCTAATGAGCGCAATGACGTAACATATACAGCTTGGCCCACCTTAATAGCATCTGCTGTCAAGGACTTACGATCATCATCTACTGGAGCTTCTGGCACATGCACATTAGAGATGCCCTTACGAGCTGCATTGATGGCAGATTGACGCTTATCTTTATTTGTTTCAGAGAATTGCGCTTTCAATTGCTTGATAATCGCTTCTCCTTCAACGCGTAAACTACGTTTCATAGATTCTGCATCAGCTTGAGCTTTGGCTAAGATTTGTTTACGTTTTTCATTAAACTGTTTCTTTTCCTTCTCTAATTGACCACGCATACGACGTGTTTCATCTAGCTCTTTCTTTAAGGCTCTTTCCCGTTCAGATGCTTTACGAAGCTGTTCATTCAAATCTGAAAGAACCTCTTCCATTTCATGACTACCAAATTGAGATTTATACTCTGCAGCACGTGTTACGATGTCTTTTGGTAAGCCTAAACGAGCCGCAATACTCAATGCATGGCTACTACCGGCTACGCCGATATGGAGTCGATACGTTGGTTTTAATGTACGCTCATCAAACTCTACATGGCCATTTTCAATACCTTCCGTATGGTATGCATAATTTTTAAGCTCATTATAATGGGTACTTACCATCATGAGAGCGCCTTTTTTACGGAAGAACTCAAGGATAGATACTGCAAGCGCACTACCTTCTTCTGGATCAGTACCAGATCCAAGCTCATCGAGTAATACCAAATCATTTGGACCACAATGTTTAATGATAGAAATAACTTGTGTCATATGAGCGGAGAACGTACTTAAGCTAGCTTCAATACTTTGCTCGTCCCCAATATCGGCAAAGACATTATGGAATATTGGCAACATGGATCCGTGATCAGCAGGAATAAATAAACCACATTGGTTCATTAAACTCAATAGCCCTAATGTTTTAAGGGATACTGTTTTACCACCTGTATTAGAACCAGTAATCAATAAAATACGATACGATGTACCTAATTGAATATTTGTAGGCACTACCACATTCGGTGGGATTAATGGATGACGAGCTCTCATGAGATTGACATTTCTATCAGTACTCAAGATGGCCGGTACACCCTTATAAGAAATAGCAAGGCTCGCCTTACCATATACAAATTCGATATGGGATACCTTTTCACAAGCATCCATCAAATCATTACTATGTTGTTTTACAAGGGCTGATAATTCACGGTAAATACGCAATACCTCTTGCTCTTCACCAATCAAAGCCTCTTGTAATTCATTATTTAGATTCACCAAGCGCATCGGTTCAATATAGAGTGTTTGACCCGTTGCAGAACGGTCGTGAATAAGACCATCAAAATATTGGCGATATTCCTGTTTTACAGGGATTACATAGCGATTATTACGCTGTGTAATGATCGTTTCTTGGAAATACTTCTGATTATCCTTGTCGTGTAAGATAGCTTGAATATCATTTTTGATCTTTTCCCGAGTTTTGATAATCGTATTTCTTAGGCTCGCCAACTTAGGAGATGCTGTATCAAGCAATTCCCCTTTTTCATCAAAGACGCGTTTAAAGCGATTTTCAATGCGATCTGTATTTGGCATATCCTGTACCCATAAGGATAGCAATGGATATTCCATATATTTCGTTCTAAAGAACTTTGTCATGCGTTTATAAGCACCAATGGTTAAATAAATATCCCACAATGCTTCACGAGTAAGGACAAAGTCTTTACGACTCTTCTTACAGGACTCACGAATATCTCGCGTACCGCCTAACGGTTGTTCTACCTCAGTTTGCAAAGAACGCATGGCTTCTGCCGTTTCATCAAGGTTCTCTTGAATGGCTTTTGCATCTGTCATAGGTTCGATGTGCATGGCTAATTCTTTAGCAATGGTAGAACTACAATATTGTTGTAATTGTTCTTTTATATGGTGAAAGTCTAATACATCTTCGTTAAACAATGTACTACCTCTTTTATAAAATACCTCTAAAATAGTGGCCCCTTGTAATAGGCGTATCATCCTTGCCTACACTTTTAGGAGGAGCCTCTTTTGTTCCATTTTGAATGGATACATAATCTGCTACGATAATACGCAATCTCTTTGGATTCATATGACGTCCATCGATGCGCAAAATATGTAGCCCTTTTCGATGTAACTCTGGCACATACGCGCGCATATCCATTTCATGACTGTTCATGATGTGCATACGGCAATACGGATCCGTACGAAGTGGGAACACTTCCCCTTTACGGTCCTTTAATGCGTAATCTTCCTTTACACACGGCATAGGGCAATTTTCCTTTTTACCAGTCCCTACAAAGCTAGCGATGGCACAGTATTCAGAAATCATCATTTCCGTATAGCCATGAACCATAACCTCTAATGGCAAATTAGTAGATTTTTGTAAGCTTACGAGTTGCGTCAAGGTTAACTCTAAGGATGGCGCTATGCTACTCATATTAAAGTCTTGCCATACTTGTAGTGCAGAGCCATTAAATATATTAAGACCTGTATCGGCTTCAACAGCACCGGTATACCCTAAATCACGGAGCCACAATAATGCTTGTGGGACGTGAATAGAAATGCTATCCGGTTTAGCCTCTACCATAGTCTTAAGCGTATTCATATACGCCTTTACTTCATCATCTTTCACGACACGAGGGGTAGCAAATACACAAAGTACATTATGATCTTTGCAAAGCTTAGCTACCTGCTCGTAGATGCTAAGTTCATAAGGCTTACGTTGTAAACGGTCACCACCGAAGATAATCTTCTTAGCGCCCCCTTCAATAGCTGCTTTCACAGCCTCTAGTTCATCAACGCGAGCACTCACCATAGGCTCAGAATATTGAACCTTAGCCTTCGCAACCATAGATGACATATCTTGAGGCTCTACAGCCAGCTCAGCCCAAGCTGTTTCATGGTCTGTAATTAACAAGTTTTCTAATGCCTCAACAGCATCGCGACGCAATGCATTTAACACACTAGCTGGCCACATATACGGACCTTCAGGGATAGACATAGAGCCAAGCATAAACAATGTATTGCCTAATCTACCTACTTGGTCTGTAATCTTCTCTAATGTAGTCGGTTTGTTATTAGCATAAACAGGATCAAACTCATTAGATACTGTCACAGTACGACCATCATTTAATACAAAGGTAAGGTCTGTGCAAGGTTGTTCTCGGTCTGTATTAATAGATAGATAACCATGTACCTCTAATTTAGCACTGAAATCTTGTAAGCCTCGTTGCTTTTGAGATTTTGGCGTAGATGCTAAAAATACTTGTCCCGCTGCAAACCCTTCATCAGGTTTGCCTACAAAATGCTTTTCATCCATTAAGGACCAATTCTGATCAATTTGATAATACGTAATACTACCAGAATCTTGCATTACCTTTAAAAGTGATCCTTTTTCAATCGGTTCTGTTAGGAATAAATGAACTTGTCCCTTTTTGACCTCTGCTTTACCAATTAATTTGCCTTGATTATTTGGAGCTACAACAGTCATCATAGATTTCCCTACATGGTCTGTTAAGTAATCTGTAGAGAAGCCACGATTAAACCCAGACGCCAATGCATCGGCATCAGCAGCATCCATATGAGCCGTATCTAAAATATGACGATAGGTCCCAATGACTTGACGCACATAGGAAACCTTTTTCATACGCCCTTCTACCTTAAAGGACGTAACACCAGCAGCTACGAGCTCATTCATATGCTCACTATAGTTAAGATCCTTTGGGCTTAGTAAATAGGCTTCGTGTTTAGGTAGCAAACTAGTACCAGAAGAATCCAATAGTTCATAAGGCAAACGGCAAGGTTGTGCGCAGGCACCACGGTTACCACTGCGACCACCGATAAAGGAACTCATCAAGCATTGACCAGAATAGCACACACATAAGGCACCATGTACAAAGACTTCGATTTCAGCTGTACAGTTTTTACAAATATGTTCAATTTCAGAGAGGCTCAATTCACGAGCCAATACAACACGGGTAAAACCGAGTCTTTCATAAAAACGAACAGCATCTAATGTAGCAGCCGTCATCTGCGTACTGCCATGCAAGTGAAGTTTAGGAGCCACTCGTTGTGCCAATTTAGCAACTGCTAAATCTTGAACGATAATAGCATCCACACCGATGCGCTCTAAGTCCTTTAAATACGCCTCGAGATCCTTTAATTCGGAATCACCTATGAGGATATTTACGGTTACATATACGGACACATCTAAAATATGAGCCAAACGAATAGCCTCAGCCAGTTCTTCAATGCCAAAGTTTGCTGCATGAGCACGAGCATTAAAGCCTTTACCGCCAAGATAAATAGCATCAGCCCCAGATTCTAAAGCGGCTATAAAGTTTTCCATCGTACCGGCAGGAGCCAATAATTCCATGGATAATCCTTTCTACCTAACTAAAGGTATAACTATAGTACTAAAAGGGTTTACCATATGGTAAACCCTTTCAATATACTGCTTGAGATTAACGTAATCTGCAGTTAATTTCTGCTAATGCATCGATAATAGCTTGAATGTTACCATCAATATCTTCATCATTCAACGTGCCTTCCATAGAGCGGAATTGCAAGTTGTATGCAAGACTGCGGTAACCAGCTTCGATATGTTCACCTTCGTAAACGTCGAAGATAGATGCACTTTCTAAATATTCGCCACCATGCTCTTTAATGATAGATAAAATTTCACCACTAGATACGGACACAGGTGCCACAATAGCAAGGTCACGGCTAGTACCTGGGAATTTACTGAAAGATGTATAGCGGAATGCTGGAATCGTTAAGGATAATACTGCTTCCAAATCGATTTCAAACATGTATACTTTTCCTGGTAAATCAAAGTTTTTGCTCACTTGTGGATGTAATTCACCATATTGAGCAATCATTTTACCATCAACTACGTATTGAGCACTTACGCCTGGGTGGAAGTAAGGTTCAGTGCTACGATTAATTTCGTAGCCTGTAACGCCTAATTCAGCTAACAACGCATCTACAATGCCTTTTACATCATAGAAATCTGTAGTGCGTTCTGCTTGGTTCCAGCCAGCTTGGTTTGCCTTGCCCATCAAGATACCACAAGCCATAGGGCGTTCATGAGGTACCTCTGTTAAAGGCAATGCTTTTGGTTCATATACATTCGCTGTTTCAAACAACCAAAGATCCTTATTTTGTTGCGCAATATTGCGTTTGGCAGCTTCGATAACAGCCGGCACCAATGTAGTACGCATATAAGGGAATTCTTCGGAAATAGGATTCAAAATTGGAATGGCTGTATAACGGCTATCCCCTTCAGGAAGCATCATATTGGAAAGGCCATCTTTATGCATAAAGCTAAATGTAATGATTTGAGTCATACCCAATTTAGCTAACGTATGTGTTACCTCTTTCGTAAGAGCTTTCTTAGGCGTCATACCACCAGAGGACAATACGGCTACAGGAATTGTAGGAGCGATATTATCATAGTTATAAATACGAGCTACCTCTTCAGCGATATCAGGCATTACTGTTACGTCACCGCGCCATGTTGGAACGAGGGCAGATAATTGGTCCCCTTCTTCAGTTACAACGAATTCAAGAGCAGTCAAAATGCGAACCATTTCGTCTTTTTCGATATTTGTACCCAAGTAATCGTTGATTTGTTTTGCTGTGAAAGTAACTGTATGTTGCTCTACAGGGTTCTTGTACACATCGATAATGCCTACGTCAACTTTACAGGATGGGCAAATTTGTTGCAACAACTGTGCTGCTCTATCGATAGCATAGGCAGTGTATTTATGGTTTACGCCACGTTCAAAACGTCCAGATGCTTCAGAACGCATACCAAGCGCTTTTGCAGTACGGCGAATGGATGGTCCATTAAACACAGCAGCTTCAAGCATAACAGTAGTAGTTTCATTGGTTACTTCACTATCAAAGCCCCCCATGATACCTGCAACACCTACTGGGCGTTCTGCATCGGCAATTATAAGCATAGAATCATTCAATTCACGTTCAGAACCATCAAGTGTAACAAGAACTTCACCATTTTTAGCACGTCTTGCCACTAATTGATGACCTTTTACATGGTCATAGTCATAGGCATGCATAGGTTGACCAAGTTCTAACATAACATAGTTTGTTACGTCTACTACATTATTAATAGGACGGATGCCGCTGTTACGCAAACGATTTTGCATCCACAATGGAGATGGCTCAACCTTTACATCTGTAACGATACGAGACATGAATCGTGTACAAAGATCATCAGCTTCGATAGATACAGATGCTTTGCCTTCAATGGACTCACCATTTTCGTTAACCATGATAACAGGGAATAACGCTTTTTGATTTGTCATCATGCCGAATTCACGGGATAAACCAACCATGGAGAAACAGTCCGCACGGTTTGCAGTCAATTCAAATTCATATACTATGTCGTTTAAGCCTAATACATCTTTTACATCAAGGCCGATTGGTGTGCCTTCAGGAAAGATATAAATACCTTGTGCTTCTTCTGGCAATACTAAATCGCTGGAGATACCAAATTCTGCAACAGAACAGAACATACCTTCAGATACTTCGCCGCGCAATTTACCTTTTTTAATTTCTGTTCCATCAGCTAAGCGAGATTTATGGTACGCTACAGGTACGATTTGACCTACCGCTACATTTGTTGCTGCTGTTACGATTTGTTTTGTAACAGGCTCACCTTCTTCAGTAAGGCATTCAACTTGACATACTTGTAATTTATCTGCATCTGGATGTTTCGTAATTTCTACGATTTTACCAGTATAAATTTTCTTAATGCCATTATCCATAGCAATGACATCTTCTACAGGAATCCCTGCTTGTGTTAATTCATCGGCCAATTCTTGAGCAGGACGATTCATATCCACAGGCACGTATTCGTTCATCCACTGTAAACTTGCTTTCATGAGTTCCTCCTAAAATTGTTCCAAGAATCGTACATCATCTTCAAAGAATAGACGTAAATCATTAATGCCATATAAAAGCATAGCAATACGTTCTACGCCCATACCAAAGGCAAAGCCTTTAACCTTTTCAGGATCGTACCCATTAATACGCAATACATCCGGATGAACCATACCGCATCCTAAGATTTCAAGCCAACCTGTATGAGAACATACACGGCAACCTTCACCACCACACATTACACAGGAAATATCTACTTCTGCAGATGGTTCTGTGAATGGGAAGAAGCTTGTACGGAAACGTACCTTTGTTTCATCCCCATACATATGACGCAAGAAGGACTCTAATGTGCCTTTCAAATCAGCAAATGTAATATGCTCATCGATGATGAGACCTTCCACTTGATGGAATACTGGGGAATGTGTTGCATCATAATCCCAACGATAAACCTTACCCGGCGCAATCATACGGATTGGGCTGTTAGGTTCATGACGTTGCATTGTACGAGCTTGTACTGGAGATGTATGGGTACGCAATAAGAAGTTTTCTGTAATATAGAAGGAATCTTGCATATCACGTGCAGGATGGTCTTTAGGCAAGTTTAAGCATTCGAAGTTAAAGTAATCCTGTTCAATTTCTGGCCCCTCTTCAACGGTATACCCCATTTTCATGAAGAAGTCCTCAATCATTTCATTAACCTTAGTTAATGGATGGATATGACCAGCTTTTTGTGCACGACCAGGCAATGTAATATCGATGCGTTCTTGTTCTAAACGAGCGTTTAACTCTGCCGTTTCCATACGAACTTTAACCGTATCAATTTCGGCTTCTAATGCTTCACGAACAGCATTAACGAGGGCGCCAGCCTTCGGGCGTTCTTCTGGAGATAATTTACCAAGACCTTTTAGTAATGCCGTTACCTCACCTTTTTTACCTAAATATTTAACGCGTATATCTTGCAGTGATTGTATATCTGTCAACCCTTTAATCGCATCAAGAGCTTCAGCCTTAATCCGTTGTAATTCTTCTTTCATTAAAGCATCCTCCTATATTTAAAAGTCTAAACTATATTATACCAAATCAGGGTTGTCTTCTTCAATAAAACGCCATGGTAATTCAGGTAATGACTTCTCTTCTAGTACAAAAAATGTACCACGTGCTAAATGAACTAGTTCACCTAATTCATTATAGATACGTGCTGTCGCAACCATGGTTGTTTTACCACTGTGCTCTACATTAGCTACACCACGCAATACGGTACCACCCTTAACAGCTTTCACATAGTTACCATTAAGATCAATAGTGCTAACAGATTTGCCCAATGTGAAACAAGCGGTCCCCATTACACTATCTGCTAAACCAATACAAACGGCACCATGTAAATCCCCTCGGAAATTACAATACTCTGTATCATTTGTTTGTAAGGTCATTTCCGCATGACCAGGTTCAACTGCTGTAATTTCAGAATCTTTTACCCAAGAAAATGGATTCTGATCTCGTAATTCGTTGAAATATTCTAACAATGTTGTAGCCATAAGGTTCTCCATTCTATATACACACCCATAGATTAACTAGTCTAGAAACTAAGTCTATTACATTACCTGTATGAAAATCTCTATAGTTATATACCAAAATTAAATACAAACATATAAAAATGGTGCGTTACATCATACATATTGTATCATGCAACGCACCATATGCGAATAACTCTATCTATTTATTAGTATGTTCTTAAAATACAAACTTACAATTCAAGACTATTCATAATGTAATGCATCAATTGGATTAAGTTTTGCCGCCTTGCGAGCTGGATAAATACCAAAGATCAAACCAATTGCCATAGAGAAGGCAAAAGACATTACAATAGTTGGTATAGATATAACTGTACTCATGCCCGAAGCCATACCAATTAACTTAGAGGCCCCTATACCGAGTGCAATACCTATGATGCCCCCCATCAGACTGATAACAACAGCCTCGATAAGAAACTGTGTAACGATAACACTATAAGTTGCACCTAAAGCCTTACGCACCCCAATTTCTCTTGTCCGTTCAGTTACAGATACGAGCATAATATTCATAATGCCGATACCACCAACAACGAGAGAGATAGCGGCTACAGCTCCAAGGAATAATGTTAATGTTCCTGTAGTTTCCTCCATAGTTTCCATGATGGAGTTCATGTTCTGAATATTGAAATCATCTAGATTAGTATCCTTGATTCCATGACGTACGCGCAACAGGTTTTCAATATCGGATTGTAAACGATCGATACCGTTTTCATCCTTACCTACTACGTAGATCATTCGAAGATAATCAACACCTTCTACCCGTTCCATGGCTGTAGTATACGGGATAATAACCATATCATCTTGGTCATTACCCATAGCACCACTGCCCTTACTATTAAGGACACCAATGATACGGAACGGAATGTTTTTAACACGAATTTCTGCACCTACTGGATCTTCATCACCAAATAGATTTTTAACAACTGTTTTACCTACTACTGCGACGCGTTCACGATTCTGTACATTCTTTTCAGATAAGAAGCGACCAGATTTCATAGACCAATTGTTTACATCTAAATAATTATAACTAACACCAGATACAGAAGTGGTCCAGTTTTTATTTTGATAAATTACTACATACGAACCATTTGTCATCGGGCTGGCAGCTCTTACACCATCCAATTTTGAAATCGCTTCGTAATCAGAAACCTTTAAAGACTTCATAGAACCTGCAGAAGGTCGAACCCCTGGTGTGCGCGGTGCACCAGGCATAACCATCAATAGATTAGATCCTAAGCTAGAGATGGAGTTTTGAATATCTTGCTTTACACCATTACCAATAGATACTAAGGCAATTACGGCAGCTACACCGATGATGATGCCTAACATGGTTAAAATGGAACGCATTTTATTAGCAATGAGGGATGCCCATGCCATTAAGAAACTCTCTTTATACATGTGGCACCTCCTGTACAGGCGTCATATTTAGATTTTTGGAATCCTCTACAATTAATCCATCACGCAATACTACATTACGACTTGCATAGGTTGCAATTTCAGGTTCATGTGTAACAAGGATGATGGTACGCCCTTCATCGTAAAGGCCTCTAAAGATATTCATAACATCAATAGTTGACTTGGAGTCAAGGTTACCTGTTGGTTCATCGGCCATGATGATGGCAGGATTATTTGCCAACGCACGAGCAATGGCCACACGTTGACGCTGACCACCAGACAACTCAGATGGCAAGTGATCCATACGTTCGCCAAGGCCAACGGAAGATAACAATGCAGCAGCTCGTTCATTACGCGATTTTTTATCCATCCCTGCATAAATCATAGGGAGCGCTACATTTTCTAAAGCTGTTAATTTTGTTAATAAGTTAAAACTTTGGAATACAAAGCCTATTTGTTTATTTCGTACAAAGGCCAATTCATCGTCTGATAAGGTAGCTACCTCATCGCCATTAAGGCGATATGAACCTGTCGTTGGTCTGTCTAAACAGCCAAGAATGTTCATAAAGGTAGACTTACCAGAACCAGAAGGACCCATAATAGATACGAATTCGCCTTTATTGACCTGTAAATCGATACCATGCAAAACAGGCACCGATAATTTACCATTTACATAGGTCTTCGTAATCCCTTGTATATCGATTACTGCTTGATTCATATTCACCTACTATTAGAATGGTCCACGGCTATTATTCTTAGGTGCTGTTACATCACCACTGACGATAATTTCATCACCTTCAGATAAACCTTTTAGAATTTGTACATTAGTATCCCCAGTTACACCTGTAGAAACAGCTGTACGTACTGGTTGACCATCTTTAATAACATATACGTATTCACCTTGCTTATCTGTACGCACTGCAGTAAGAGGTACTACCAATGTGTTTTTAATATCTTCACCAAAGATGGTTGCACGAGCCGTCATAGATGGTAAGAAATTGTTGGAAATATTTTCAGGAATTTGAACTTTTACAGTGTAGTACACAACACTGTTGCTTGTAGCGCCCATGTTACCTTTTGTACCTTTTGCGATTTCAGATACGTAGCCTGTGAAAGTTTCACCCGGTTTAGAATCTACAGTAAATTCTACTTTAGCACCTTGTTTGATACTACCAATATCGGTTTCATCTACTGTTAAGTAAATTTCTAAGTTACTTAAATCTGCAATCGTAGCGATAATCATTTGTGTAGAAATACCAGTACTGATAGTTTGACCAGCTTTCAATGGTGTACCTATAACAGTACCAGACATTGGTGCTGTAATTGTAGCATCGCTTAAATCTGCTGCTGCGCGGTCATACGTAGATTTTGCACGTTCATAAGATGTTACAGAATCATCATAAGTTTGTTGAGCAATAGCATTTTGCTCTGCTAATGCTTTATAACGATTCATATCAAGTTCTGCCTTAGCTAATGCAGCTCGTGCATCATCTGCAGAGGCTTGTAATTGACGTGTATCAATATAAGCGATAACTTGACCAGCCGTAACTTGATCATTTTCTTTTACTAAGACTTTTTCAAGCTTACCAGCCACATTCGTAGAAACGTCTACATAATTTACAGGGTTAATAGTACCAGTTGCACTAATACTAGTTTTTACATCACCCTTTTCTACCTTACCAGTTGTATATAAGTTTTGTGTTTGCTTAGAACCTTCGCTATGCATGTAGTAGTATGTACCACCACCCAAAACACAAAGAACAACAGCACCTGCAATAATGCGTTTACGATGCTTTTGCAAAAATTCTTTCATTATAATCTCCTTATATTAAAACGAAGATATTGGCACAACATGTATCGTTCCTAACAATACTATTAGTAATTTTAAATTATACAGTACCAATTACTTTTATGCAATATAATTTCATTCATGAATAAATGATGATAAAAGAAAATGACCCTTACGGGTCATTAATAGTTTTAACTGCTTAGTATGGATAATAGTGTATAGTCCTTCTCATTAATAGGAAAGTCTAAAAGTTCAGCTTCTTGATAAGAAATCGGACGAATATGACCATCTATATAGCCCAATAATCGATTATCTGTACCATTCATTAATAAATCAATACAAGTTTCACTCATACGAGCCGCTAAAATAGCGTCAAATGCTGAGGGACCGCCACCGCGTTGTAAATATCCCAATACGGTCAAACTCGGATCAAATTCCGTATGTTCCTTAATATAGGATTTTACTTCTCCACTATTGTAAGCACCCTCAGCAACGAGTATCACACTATATTCTTTACCACGTATCTGTGTTTCCTTTAAATGACGACATACCTCATGTAAAGGCATAGGGTTTTCAGGAACGAGTACAATTTCTGCACCACAGGCAAGACCCGCTTTAAGCGCAATATGACCTGATTTACGTCCCATCACCTCTACAATGGCGACTCGTTCATGGGAGTTAGATGTATCACGAATTCTACCAACCGCATCAACCACAGTATTCAGAGCCGTATCAAAGCCTATAGTATATTGAGTACCACCCATATCATTATCTATGGTACAGGGAATTGTCATGGTAGACATGCCAAGCTTAGCTAAACTCGTAGCGCCTCGCATAGAACCATCGCCACCAATAACAATAAGGTGGTCAATGCTATGGGCTTTCAAAATATCGTAAGCTTTACGCTGAACATCTTCATTTTGAAACTCAGGAAAACGAGCTGTTTTTAGCATGGTACCGCCTTGAGTAATAATACCACCTACAGAACGGTTTGCTAAAGGAACAAATTGTTCTTCCATAATACCTACATAGCCACGTTCAATACCGAAAACTTCAAAGCCTTCATGAATGGCTTTTCTAGTTAGCGCTCTTATGGCGGCGTTCATTCCAGGTGCGTCTCCGCCGCTTGTTAGTATTGCGATTCTTCTCATATCCATTACCCCCTTGTGGTGTACGTTGTTTGGATATAGTTTCTGTCTTATGTCCTGTAACCGCTTGATTAGATTTCTTATGTTTGCGGCGTTTGTCATTACCCGCTTTATAAGATGCCACCTTATCAGAAGGTTCTTTTTTCAAGACTATCTGTTTAGTTTCTGTATCGTTAGAAATCCTTTTATTAAAGCGTTGTGTTTTAGATAATCCAGAATTATCTAGTTTGTTTCTTAGAGAATTATTAAATTGTAATTCTTGAGCTGGCTGTTTACCATCTCTATTTTCCGTATCATTGGGTTGACGTCTTGCTTTAAATTGAACACCTGAGGTAACTAACTCATCCTCAATACGTTGCATAAAATCATAGGTCCGACCATTTGTTGTATCTAGTACAAAATCACACTGCTTATACACCGGTTTCCAGGATTGTATCATAGCGTGTACAAAGGCATGAACATTGTTATAATCCATGGTTGGCCGTTTCCCAATACGGCGATTCACACGACTGACAATACGAAATTGTGCAGCTCGGATACCAATGATATAAGAATATTTCTTCAATACCTTTAATGTGCGATGTTCAATGGGAAAATTACCACCTACGGAGATGACTGCTTCGTGATATAAGCAAACCTTTTTCAGTACATCCATTTCTGCACGTCGAAATGCTTTTTCCCCAATTTTCTTGAATATTTCAGCAATAGGCAACCCAAAACGACCTTCTAATACGCGATCGGTATCTACAAATTGCCATCCCTTGCGTTCCGCAAGATTACGACCGAAATGGCTCTTGCCACTCCCCATAGAACCGATGAGCATAATATTTCGTTTTATTATCATCTATTATGTGCCCCTTATTATTTCATATCCTTCATTGTACTATAAAATGCAACAAAAACAAAGACAGACTATAGAATAACAATCTATAATCTGTCTCTATTAATATTACTATATAAGAATATATATTAAGGCCTCATAGTCGGTTTTACTGCACAATGTACATACACTACATTGCCTTTCCGTTCTATGTCCTCAATTTCTATACGGCGTGAAGGGTCTTTTGCTTCAACAGTATTAATCCAGTTGATAAGGCGTTCTGTACTTCCTAATAAATTTAATTCTAATACACCTTCATGCTCATCAGTACTAACAATCATTAATGGTTCTCCTTGCAAAGACTCAAAAATACTAGTATTAGAACTCGTGTTTGATAGCTTGTTTTCTGTAAAAGACGCTAGTAATTTTGCTTCCTTAGATACAATATAATCTGACTTAGCCTGCATTTGGATAACATAGTTTTCTTGTCGCTCTTTCAAATGAGTCGCTTTGTGCTCTAAGCTAATATACCCATATAGTGAAATACTAATGATGATACCCCACATTAGTATCATCATTACTATCTTCTCTACTGGATGTGTTGTGCTCTCCTTTAGATCCTTCCATATGGAATGTATATATACCTTGATCTGCTTTAACTGTTCCATGACAATCCATTCCAATTAATCTTTGTTGAATACTAGCTATAAATTTACGGCATGCTTAATCACTATAGCCTATACCTGTCTCTTATACACATCTGACGCTGCCGACGAGCGATCTAGTGTAGATCTCGGTGGTCGCCGTATCATTAAAAAAAAAAACAGCTAATAATCCCGAGGACGTGGAGCCATTCACTACCAAACACATATCACTACCCGTGG
>OIES01000103.1_pt1 | contig 46249 bp, 24 predicted proteins | sample 1581811 | NCBI WGS metagenome assembly OIES01 (sample SAMN03281021, study PRJEB24777) | human gut metagenome | isolation source: fecal sample PR177 from 1 month old male Malay infant, vaginal delivered... | reverse complement strand
GGGACACAGGGATGTGAATACGACACGGATTTATACGAAAGAAAGCGGAAGCCGCCACCGGATGCAGCTGGAAAAGCTGGGACTGTTGGTGACAACGTACAACCGAATATCTCTTTTGTTGTAAAAATAAATTGAATCAGATATGAATTTAGTTTGATTATACTACATAAATTTTTTTAAATCTATATATTTCTTCCTTTTTTTCTATTTTTCGACACAAAAAGCAGACCGAACAAAAAAATAAATTCGATCTGCTTAAAAACCATGCATTTTTCCCAGAACATTTCATGCATTTTCTGCAAGTAACCCATTTTGAACTGGTTTTTCTCCTCTTTTTACAACAAAAGAGATATTCGGTTGTAAAAGGGAGGATTAATGATGAAAGGAATCCGTGAACCATGTCTGCTGTTTTTCCTTTCTCTCTGTCTTACCGTTTTCTGGAGTTTGCCGGCCTGTGGAATGGATATACAGCCTCAGCTCCAGGGTGCGGACCAGGAGAAACGAGGCAGATATGCCGAGGAAATGACCGAAAGAAATTTGGAGTATGAGGTCTGTGGAGAAAAACTGTTAATATTGATCGAAAACAGTGAAGATCTGTCTGAATGGAAGGATACGGGAGTCGTTTTTCATACAGTGGAGGACGCTTTATCTTTTGGCCGTTATTTTTACCGCTACATCTATCTCGGAAAAGAGAAGATTTGGCTGGCGGCAGCGACCCATGGGGAGAGTGCGGTTATTTATGTACAGTGCGGCAATCCTGCCCAGGCTGCAGCTCAGCACAGACAGACGGAAGCAAGGCTGCTGGAAATTGCAGCGGCAGGCGCCGGAATGAATGAGTCGGAGAAAGCCTCATTTTTTTACGAGTGGGTCTACAGCAATGTGGAATATGACACGGAACAAAACCGGAAAACCGTATATGATGCTGTCATCAAGGGGCGTTCCGTATGCTGGGGCTATGTCTCAGCTTACCTGACACTGTGCAGAATGTCAGGGCTGATCTGCGAACCGGTCTATGGCGGGAACCACGCGTGGAACCGGGTTTGGATTGATGGGGGGTGGAAATATTGCGATATCACATGGGACAGAGAACTGGGCGAACGCCGGTGGAAGCTTATGCCAGAAGAAGAAATGGAGGCAGATCCCACGCACAGCGGACTTTCGTGAGAACTGACAGATCAGGGCGCAGAGCAGCTTCACCAAAGTGCTGCAGAATGACTGAGTTCCGGAGAGCGGAAAAGCGGCGGCAGATTCGGAGAAAAATGATCCGTTTTCTGACTGTGGCCGGTTTTACGGTGATTGTGGCAGCAAGGGCTTACTCTTTTGTCTCGGAAGGGGCTTCCGGCCGGGATTACGTTCACGTACCGCCGCTTACAGATGTTCTGGAGAGCGCAGAAGCACCCGGTGTTTTAGAGGAAACAGCGGAAAATGCAGAGGGCCCCGGCGTTCTGGATAAAACAGCGGAGAGCGCAGTACCTGTGGAAATGCCTGGAGAAGGTACGGTGCATAAAGACGACCGGCAGGCAGAAATCAGCGAATCAATATATTTAGGAGAGTTTGAAGTGACTGGTTACTGCGGATGCGATCTCTGCTGTGGAAAAAAGGAGATTAAACTGACGAAAATGGAGACGGTTCCTAAACCTGGATATACGGTCGCGGCAGATCCCGAAGTTATTGCCCTTGGAAGCAGTATTGTGATCAACGGAGTGACTTACCAGGTGGAAGATGTGGGACAGGCGATCAAGGGAAACAGTATTGATATTTTTTTTGCAGCTCATGAAGAAGCCATCGAGTTTGGGCGGCAGAAGATGTCTGTATATTTAAAACAGTCCCTGTAAAAGGGTTTACATAAATAACTAATTGGATTGGAAGGAAAACGGGATGAGAAAGAGGAAATTTACATTTACAGCGGCCGTGTTTGTATTATCGGCCTTACTCCTGTCAGAGACTCAGATGAAAACCGCGTATGCGGTGGAAGGCTGGACCAGTGACAGCGGGGAATGGATGTATCTGGATAAGAGCGACCAGCCGGTGACCAATGTATGGAAACAGTCAAAGGATGCCTGGTTTTATCTGGATTCAGATGGAAAAATGGTGAGAGACAGCTTCATTGAACTGGGAAATGGACTGTACTATGCTGATAAGGACGGAAGACGGGTGCAGAACAGCTGGATCTGGTCGGAAGGCCGGGAGCAGGAGGGCTATGCCGGTGGCTGGTACTATTTCGGCGACAATGGAAAAGCGTATCGGAGGACCAGCGGTTTTAAGCGGGTGATTGACGGAAAGACATACGTTTTTGATGAAAAGGGAAAGATGCTTACCGGCTGGCTCACTGAGACGGGAGAGCCGCTGACAGAAGATGATAACCCGCTGGTTGACGGTCTTTACTATGCGGGAGAGGATGGAGCGCTCTTATGCAATGTCTGGATGGATTATAGCTCCACGACACTGGGAGGAGCGGATGACCTGGACAGCAGCGTCACCGGACGGAATTACAGCGAGTATCAGGAGATATGGCTGTATTTCGATGATAACTTCAAGAAACTGAAAAGCAGTGGTGACAGGATCAGGCAGAAGACCATCGGCGGCAATACCTACGGCTTTGATGAATACGGAATCATGCTTCCGTGGTGGAGCCAGGTGGCCAGCGTCAGCAACGCGGACAGAAGTAATCCTACCAGCTCAGAGTCAGCGAAATACTTTGCAGGCTACGACGGCGGACGGCTGTTAAAGAATGCGTGGTTCTGGATGTGCCCGTCGGAAAATCTGGATGAGCAGGATTACAGCGATGGGGAGTACAGCTGGTGGCATACGGACCAGGATGGAGAGGTGTACCGGAACCGGATCAGAAAGGTCTATGACAGGTACTATGCGTTTGACGGATTGGGAAGAATGCGGACAGGTTTTGTGCTGTTTGACGGGAAAGACACCTTTGTAGCCCAGTATGATACCGACAGCTGGACAGCGGAAAATTTTATTAACGGTGATCTCTATGGCCTGGAGAAGGCAGACTTATACTTATTTTCTCCGGATGAACTCAACGACGGTTCCATGCAGACCGGTGCAGAGGTGAAGGTGGAACTGGAAGACGGGGTCTATACATTTGGTTTTGGAAGCAACGGTATCGCCTACGGCAATCGGAACCAGCTTCGGAAAACGAAGAATTCCTTCTATATCAACGGACTGAGGCTGGAAGCGGATCAGGAATACGGTTATGGCGTAGTTCAGGAGAATGAGGATACTTACCGGGTGGTTGGCACCAATGGGAAGATTATGACGGGAGATAAGAAAGTCATAAAAGACAGAGAAGGCGGATGGCTGCTTCTTTTAAACAACAGATTTGCGGCCAGAGTAGAGGATGATGATAAACCGAGGTGGTATAACGGAGATGAGGGCCCGGGTTTCTATCATTATGATGGCAGCAGCCGGGAAGACAAATATTCCGGCGGTCTGATCGTAAATTACGATTCAGAAGCGGTTCTGGACAATCTGCCTGATGAAGAGCGGCTGAATTTTGAATAGAAAGAGGTTTTAGGACAATGGACAGATTTCGAAAAAGTAATTCCGTGGCAGGAGGATTGAATCTGCGGCGGATCATAAAAAAAGGAACTGCATCTCTGCTTGCCCTTGCCCTCGCAATACTGCCGCCAGTGCCAGGCCTGACAGTGACTGCCATGGCGGCGGGAACGGAACTCCAGCCGGCGCAGGGAATGAAAAGCAATGGGGGCGGACTGACCACCGCTTATAAGTGGAATCAGGGCAGCACGGGCTACTTTGACATTGAGGGCATCGAAAACGCCGCATTGATTGGCGCAGAAAATCCATATACGGGAGACCGGTCATCCTCGGTTATAACGACTTACAGCCATCGGGGGTATGAAACCGTCATACAGAAGCAGAATGGAACCGGGGGAAGAAAAAACCTGGCGATATCAACCAATGGCGGTGTGCAGGCGTTTGACGATCTGGGAGTCGAGGTGCAGATGAAGGTATATCCCAGTCTGGATCAGAAATGGATCCTGGTCGATTATATTGTGTATAACAAGACCAATGCAGATAATCCGGTTCAGATTGCCAGCGGTACTGATGTACAGGTTGGAGGAAGAAGCGGCGGCGGTGCCAGCGATCCGGCGGATGCGTCAACTCTCACTGCAAACAGCCGCGGATTTCATATGGTAAATGAGCAGACACAGCAGACTTTTGACTGTATTTATAACGATGACAGTCTGGGGCTGACAGAACCGACTACAAAATGGGTTGGCCAATACGGTGAAAGGTATAATTATTATTTTACAGATGGTCCTCACAGTGTTAAAAACAAGGATTCCGGTCTCACCTATTCCTGGACCATTCCACTCCGTCCGTACGAGACGGCGGTCAGAAGGGTAGCATTCGGAGCAAAAGGTCCGTCTTACTACGTATCGGCAGCTTATGGAAATGACAGCAATGTCGGCGCCTATGACACACCTCTTAGGACGCTGGGAGCAGCTATTAATAAGATTGGCAGCAATGTCGGTTATATCTATCTGCAGGATTATGGCGATTTGACTTCTACCATCACGGTTCCTTCCGGTGCCAATATCACATTTATGAGCTCGGATTACAGCCGTTCGGGAACTCCAATCGATGATATTATAACAGTCAGCAGAAGCGCAGAGCTGGTATCGGGACCAATGTTCCGTACAAGTGGAGGGACTATGCGTTTCAGTAATCTGGTGCTGGATGGAAACCTGGCCCAGGCTTCAGGCAACACGTCCCCCATCCTTTCTGCTGACAGCGGAACGATTGGTATTATGAGCGGAGCCACCCTGCAGAATAACCGGGTCAACGCAAACGGGCTGGGAAGTGCGGTCCAGGTATCGGGAAGTGCGAATCTGGAGATGAACTACGGAACAGTTACCGGCAATGTGTCCAGTGACAGAGGCGCGGTTAATTTTGACAGCACAGGGAAATTTACGATACAGAACCGCATTTCGATAGAAGGCAACACACTCATAAGCGGTGAAAAAGCAAATGTGTATCTGGCCGCAGGTAAATATATTACGGTTGCGGGAGACCTGGATACCTCGGCGATTGGCATTACGACTGCACAGCTGCCGGATGCCTCGGCAGGCGGAAACTCAACGCAGGCCTCCCAGGAGGTGAGGGTAGCCGTGCCTCAGACGGGAAGTGCAGTTGATATCTCGCCGAGTCCGTTTGTGGATAACTTTTCTGCCGACCGGGCGGGAAGCGGAGGAACCGGACTGTATGTTACCTCTGGTACGGCCGGTCTTACCGGAGCCGGGGCAAACCATGACAGAAATACAGTGCTGAAGAAAAATGGGTACCAGATTACATTTTTTGTCAAAGATATCAATACAGGCGGCGGAATCACGGGAGCGCCTGCGATCCCGGCGGCAACGTATGGCTCGGGAGAAAGCGTGAATCTGGCTGTGCCGCCTGAAGTGACCGGCTATGAGCTGGCGGGTGTTACCATTGAACAGGGAACGCCGCCTCTGCTTCAGGCACAGCTTAATCCAGGCAGTGATTATGGAAAAGTAACGGGAAACATGCCGAACCAGGATGTGACGATCGATTATGAATACAGAAAAGTAGATTCCAGCATTCAGTTTGAAGCAAACGGGGGAACCCCGCAGCCGCCTTCCCTGACAGGAATGGCCGGCAACAGCATCAATGCGCTGATGCCAAGCGTCAGCCGGTACGGTTACATTTTCCGGGGCTGGAGCACCGTCAATGACTGGGACAATCCTGATTTTATCACCGGACTTCCAGCCGTATACCCGGAAACTCCGGTTACCTACTATGCGGTCTTTGAACCGGACCCGAACGTGAAGTTCAATTATACGGTAGAATACTCCAATCAGAGCGGCGATACTGTATTCCAGACCGGTACAGCAGAAAACGCGTACAGTGTGGAAGCGGCAATCCAGGCTCAGAAAAAAGAGATCCATGGCTATACGTGGAGTCTTGCGGATTCGGGAACCACGCCGACCGAGTATAACTACAGCGGAACCAGCCTGCCGATCGGACAGTTTAACGGCTCAACCGGGACCTTTACAGGAACCATGCCGGGGCAGGACGCCACAGTGCGGTACCGCTACACGGTGGATTACGGCAATACGGCGGCCCAGTCCCTGCTTACGGTACGCCATGAGACGGCGGGAGGCACTGTGGTTTCCGATGCGCAGATCTCAGGCCACTATCCGGAAGAAAGTGTCACGGCCCAGCCGGTGACGAAATACGGATATGAGTGCGTGGACGTGCGTATCGACGCGGGAAATGAGGCAGACGATACGGATGGCCATCTGGTCAGCGGCCTTCAGGGAGATTTTGACGACAACCGGGTGTTCCATGGAGTGATGCCAAACCAGCCGGTGACGATTACATACCTCTATGAGCCGACAGAAGAGGGATATCCCCTGACCGTGGAATATCTGGATAACGGGACTTCGGATGAAAGGCTTACCCATATTCAGGAGCCGCTGGTGCATCTGCATCAGGCGGAGGAAACGGTGGGGCTGGCCTGTGCGCAGGGCGCAGTCACCTATCAGCAGCCATACGGCTATCAGCTGGCTGCAAAATCCATCAGCCCGTCAACCACGTTAATCAGCTGGAACGGAAACGACTTTACGGGAACCATGCCCAATGACAGTGAGACAGTGACCTACCGGCACAGCCGTGTGCCTGCGCTGTGGGCGGATATCACATATCTTGCAGGCGCCCATGGAAGCCTGATGGCAGAGGAGGGAATGTCCCCGGATGTCCAGTCCCAGGGAGACGGAAGCTTTAAAACCAGCGCCCTGATTGACGATGGTACGGAACAGGGAGCAGAAGGCGGATATACGCTGGGCGGAATGAAGGAAAGACGCCTGATGCCGGGAACCGGCGCAGATACGTACTATCGGTTCGGAGGCTGGTTTGTGGACGGCAATCACAACGGAATTCTGGACAACGGGGAGACCCTTCTGGAAGAAGAAGACCGTTTCACCGGGGCAGAAGTCCTGACGGCATACTTTGAGGAAGACCCGTCGAAATGGGTGGATATCCATTTTGAAGCGGGAGCGCATGGAAGCATACGGACAGGAGAGGCGCTGAGTCTCCACACGACCTATGATAAAAAGTGGAGTGACATCACGGGAAGCCTGCCGCAGTATGTGCCGGAGGTGAATTACTTAACAGACCGCTGGTATGCAGGACAGACGCCGGTAACGGGAGAGACGGGTCTTGTAAACGGACAGGTATACACAATCCGGTTCCGGCCGGACCCGGATGTATTCGGAACGGATGTGGCACAACCGGAGACGCTGGCCGGATTAAATACCCGGGGAAAAGGCCGGATCACGGTATTTAACACGACGCCGGGATACCAGTATATCCTGACAGACCCATCCGGAAAGATTCTGGAGGTGATCAGGGGAAATGAACTGACAGAGCGGGCAGTCTTTGACAATCTCTATCCGGGAGCGGACTACAAGGTATATGAAGCAGACGGCACGGCACAGATACAGCCGGATGGACAGATTGGAGATGTATCAGATCCACTCAGCGCACCGGCGGAAGTGCTGACACCAGTACTGGAGACAAATTACCAGATTATCTACGATGAGACGGAAGAAGGAAAGACTGTTCTGATCATAAAACCGGCAGACCCGGATTCGGAATACGCGGTGCTGGACAAGAACGGCCAGGTGGTGGAGATACCGGCTGCCGGAAACGGCGGCTTTAAGAAACCAGCCGGAAATCCTGCATATTTAACGTTTGCCGGACTGGACTATAACTGTGAGTACACGGTAGTGGCCCGGCCGCTTGGAAAGACGGATATCACGGCAGAGAGCCTGATTGACAAAGGAAGTGTGATTACCACAGACCCGGGCGGAGAGCTGGAACTTACAAACTATATTGTAGAGACGCAAAACGGTGAGATAAAACAGGTGGGCGGAGAAAACGTCGGATCAGGACGATATGAAGAAGCCCATAAGGGAGACCGGGTGCAGATCACGGCGGATGCAGTGAACGGAGCCGGAGAAGCCTTCTCCCACTGGGAGACAACGATCGGTACAGCCGGGGATCTGGGAGATAAGACCACAAGAAGGGAAGCCAGCTTTACCATGCCGGATGCCAACGTGGTGCTGACTGCGGTCTATGAGAGGCCAAAAGCTTCTCCGAGCAACGCGGCCGTGGTGGATGAGGTAAGGGGCGGAAGCCGGAAGGAGACAGCCCTGGACCCCAATGAAATCCCGAGACTGGAGGAGGAACTGACGACAGCAGCGGATGAAGAGCTGATGGATGTCAACCACGCCGATGTCACCTATAAGGTGGTATACCGGAAGAACGCGGTGAAGGCGTCGGAATCCAATGCCGTAAAAGCCTCCGGAAGCTATGAGACAGACCACGAGGCGGCCTATAAGGGAGCCTGGGGACTGGATGTGCTGATTGAGCGGTATGTAAACGGGAGAAAGGTGGCGGGAGATACCGAGCCGGAAGCCTCCTTCCGTACCTATATCCAGATGGGAAAAGACGACGTGGACATGCTGGACTACCAGCTGTATGAGATCACGGAGAATCCGGGGACCGGAGAGGCGGAAGCGGCTCTGGTATCGATGGAGCAGGACCCGGAGGAAACCGGAGGGCTGTACGCGTTTACGGCACACGCGGGAAGCCGCTATGTGATGGTGTATAACCGGGCGTACCGGGTATACTTTATCAACAACGTGGCGCTGCCGCTTGAGAACCGTTACCGGTATTACTTCAAGGTTCGCCGCGACGAGTCGCCGGAGGACGAATACTATCACAGCCAATATGGCCAGGTGGCGGAACAGCTGGAATACTTTGTGAATCCGGACGGTGCAGAGTTCCGTTATGAGGGCTGGAGCTACAGCCAGGACCGCTATAAGGAGTTTAACCCGTCGTCGGCGATATACAGAAAGACTTATCTGTATGCGTATTATAAAGACAACGTAAAAGAAGTGGACGATGCCAGGAAGGAACTGGAGGATGCGATCAAAGAAGCGATCCGTGTCAGCGACGACCATTTCCTGAAGCAGGAGGAAAGCGGAAAATTAAAGGAAGCGGTGGAGGAAGCACTGGAAGTGCTGGACCGTGAGAATCCCAGGGCGACAGCGGGCCAGCTGGAAGAGGCGCTTGAAAAGCTGAAGGAGAAGACTGAGCCGTATGAAAAGATCCTTGATGACCGCTACAACCATTACGATGATATCCAGGATAATGGAAATAAAGGCGGAAACAAAGGCGGCGGCGGGAGCGGAAGCGGATCGAAGCAGAATCCGTTCAATACAAAACGTCCGGAAAGCTATACATTAGGAACCAACGGAAACTGGGTGGAGATCAGCGCGCCGGTAGGCGGAGAACGCCAGATGGCCTTCGTGCTGAACGGCGGAATGAGGCTCAGCGGAATGTGGGCGTGGATCAAGTATCCGACGGACGGAAACGGAAATATCTCAGACCGCACCGGCTGGTATCACTTTAACGACAAGGGAATCATGGAAACCGGATGGATTCGTGACGAGAGCGGAAACTGGTACTACTGCAATACGGAAAAGGAAGGCCGCTTCGGAAAGATGCAGACCGGATGGCGCCATGACGGTGCGGATGGAAACTGGTACTATCTGATTCCGGAGGGCGGCGCGATGGCCACGGGCTGGAGGAAGATCGGAGAAAAATGGTACTACTTTGAGTCCGCAGGTGCAGGCGTCTATGCCTATGATCCGGTGGAGGGAAGATGGAGTTACGGCGGAGGAAGCGGAAAGCCGCTGGGCTCCATGTATAAAAATGAAATGACACCGGACGGCTGTTCAGTCGGTGACGACGGTGCATGGATACAGTAGGAGGAACTCGATGAGAAGAAAGTTTAACATAAAGTCAAAGCTGGCAGGGGCGCTTGCGGCAGTCATGGTATTTTCCATGGCTGCCCCAAAAATCCCGGCATATGCGGTCAATTACGGAGACCAGTCTGTCATTGAATTTGATCCGCAGGCAGGGCCCAATTTATCCCATTCCAGCTACACCGGCATGCCGAGACGGGATAACGGGATATCCTATGCCACAGGAAATGCGGGACATCCTCTGACGGAATCCGATGATTTCAGCGGAATTCCAAAAGATAATTTCGGTTCAGGCGAGCGGCCAAAGCTTCCGGAATTTAATGTGGAATGGGAGGGGTATACCTTTGACGGCTGGTATAATGAGGCGGGCAATAAGATCCTGTCACTGCCATATGCGTTTCCCTATACAGAGGTAAGCTCATACAATGCTGTATGGAAAGGAAATGCGACGACGCCGTTTCAGTTTACGGTGATGCATTACAGAGATTTAAACGCAGCCAGAGACGGCAACAGCAATGGCAGCGATGCCAGTGCGTGGCCGGCGGCTGGAGCGTCGGACCTCTGGAAATTTTATGAGAGTGAAGACTGGACCCGGTCGGTAATGGCTAATACGCCGATCTCTGCTACATACCGGAGAGATATTCCGGGATACCGGTTAAAATCAGTCCTGATAAAAAACAACAAAGTGCGTAAGTACGATGAAGGAAGCGGAAACGGAACTCTCGACGGCGGAGCCAGTATCAACGCGACGACGAATGCGGTCCGCGGCAGTATGCCTAACGACAATCTGACCGTGGCTTACCGCTATGAGCCCGACCCAACCAAAAAGTTCGCGGTTAACGTCGAGTATGTGGATGCCTCCGGTACCGCGATTAAGACTCCGGATACCTATACCTTTCCAGCGGAGACGGAGATTGACATAGCGCCTGCAGTCATCAATGCATATACGCTGCAGGGCGCACAGCTGAAACCCGGTTTTGAAGGAACCACCGATCTGGAGGGACGGGGGATCTATTCCGCAGCTGACGCGGGATGCGCCTTCGACGGAGCAAGCCATTTTAAAGGGAAGATGGCGAACCAGCCGGTTACCATCACCTATACGTATAACATCGACCCGAATTTCCATACCATGCTTCAGGTAAAACGGGTGGACAACCACGGCAATCCTTTAGAGGATGATGAGATACGGGAAATCGCCCCGGCCGATCCGGTTGTCATTGATGTTGCGGAAAAGACCGGCTACGATTACCCGCCAAATATCCACTGGGATGAGCATTTTACCGGAAATCAGGGAAGCTTCGATTCCAATACCGGGAAACTGACCCTGAACAGTGACATGCAGGGCGGTACGGTGACCATTACATACAATGAGAATCTTTCCGATACGTCATACTGGTCCAAGATTGAGTATTATAACGGAAGCAGCGGCACTATCTCAGGGGAGGTATCACCGAGATTTAAAAAGCACGGAACCTATACGATAGCCGAGCTGACGGCGGACATCACACCATCCCCGTCTCCGCATTATCTGTTTGACGGCTGGTATCTGGCCAATGCAAACGGAAGCGATAAGACGGGAGCAAGGCTGGAAGGGGATCTTGCCGTTTCAAGCAACATAAAGCTCTTTGCGAATTTTGAAGAAGATCCGAATGAGTGGTATGATCTGACCTTTGGGGCCGGAGCGCATGGGTCTGTCTCAGGGCAGACCTCTATCCACACCGTAAAAGGCACCGTCTGGACGAACCTGACGCTGCCAACACCTGTACCGGCTCAGTATTATACGTTTGCCGGATGGTTTGATGAGAGTGGAAACCGGGTACAGGACAGCCAGACGATTCTGGCCAACCAGCACTATACAGCGAGATTTGTACCGGTGGGCATGCCGGATGACGGAATTCTGGCCATGCCGGATGCGCGGGGAGCGGTTGCCGGAGACGGAAGCGGAAGGATAACAGTATCCGGCGCAAATGAGGGCCGCAGATACGCCCTGACAGACGAAGAGCATAAGGTCCTGGAAGTGAAGAACGGAGTACAGCTGCAAAGCGGTGATTTCACCGGGCGGTATCCGTGCACCTCATACTATGTCTATGAGCTGGCCATGGGAGCCAATCCTGCGGTGGGAACCATTCTCCCGGAACATGTGGACCCATCTGACTACGGGCCGCCAACCATGGTGAACGTTCCGGCACTCGGCAGCAATTACCAGACAGGTATGGATAACGCGGAAGGCCGGATGCGGCTGACTGTTAATCCAGCAGCTCCCGATACCCTGTATGCGGTTCTCGATGTCGACGGGTCACTCATTCACGTACCGGGCGCCGACGCCGATGGCTGGGTTACAGCCGGAAGCCAGCAAAGCGGAGCGGTATTTGGAAATCTGGAGCCGAACCAGCTGTATATTGTCGTAGCAAAGCATGCCGGAGAGACGGTGCAGCCAGAAGCCAGGAAGAGCATGGGAACCCAGGTATCCCTGATCCATGACGGACAGGAGGAAGAAACTTATACCGTTACTCTGACAAACGGCGGATACATTGATGAGATTATCAGAGACGGCAATGTGGTTGAGACGGAAGAACATGCAGTGTCTGCCTCTGTAAAGAAGGGCGACACGATAAAAATCAACGCGGAGACTACAGACCATAACGGGCAGGTGTTTAAACAGTGGAATACACTGATCGGCAGCCCGCAGATCTTTGCGGTAAGACGTAATCAGCCGATGACAATGCCGGGACAGAATGTTGTACTGCAGGCCGTCTACCAGACGCCTCCCACAGCCACACCAGGAAATGCATCTGTGGATTATTCACCCAAGGACGGAAAAAATGCCCTGGATTTATCGGGAAGCTACCTGGATACCCTGATTGAGGCGCTGACTGGAAATGATGAGGACCAGACGGCAATGGCGGGTGGAATTGATGTGGAATACACGGTGAAATTTGACAGACGCGCGCCGAAGGCTTCAGAGTCCAATGCGGTGAAGGCCGAATTGGGAGATGACGGGGAAGATGCAAAGATGCCGTGGTCACTGAACTTCACACTGACAAGAAAAGTAGGCGGAACGAATAAGGAACTCCCGGAGGAGGGAAATTCTACGCCGGATATCAGAGTATACAGTGAGATAGACAGAAGTATGCTGGGGTATCTGGATTACAGACTCTGGAAGGTGGAGGATTCCGAAGGGACTCCGGTATGCACCGAAATCCCGATGGATCCGGACCCGAACTCCGGCAGCGAACTCTTTACTGGAACTGTGTCTTTCGACGCAAATGTGGGAGCAGCGTATCTGCTCACGTATTTGAAGGCTCATGAGGTAAAGATTATTGACAGCAAAAGAGCTGCGGTTTACAGCCTTAAAGTAAAGTCCGGAACATCACTGGAAGAATCGGAGACGTTTGAAAACCTGAATATCTTTGACGATTACACAGATCCGGTCACAGGAATTACCTATGAATACAAGGGGCTTGGAAAGACAGAGACAGCGTCGTCTTCTTACGATACTACGGCTCCGGTTACAAAATCCACAGCACTGTATGTGCTCTACCAGGCTGCGGATGATGCAGAATGGCAGGCGGCAAGGCAGAAGCTGATGGATCAGATCGCTGTTGCACAGGCGCTTAAAAACAACACCTCGGTAAGTGAGGAAAACAGACAGATATTAGGTGATGCAGTGGATGCAGCGCTGGAGGTAGTCAACAGAGTCTACCGTCCAACCGTGGATGAACTGCTGCAGGCATACCAGACATTAAAGGCGGTTGTGGATTCTGTCAGTTCAGGTGGAGATCCCAATGAGCCGGATGACCCCAATAAACCGGAAGAACCGGATGATCCAAACAACCCGGAAGATCCGAATAATCCGGAAGAACCGGATGATCCAAACCATCCAGGCGGAGGAAGCGGAGGCGGATCAGGATCGGGCAGCATCGGACGAGCTATGGGACCCGGCAATACCTTTAACAGCTACAGAACGTATTATGAAGGAACAGACGGTCACTGGGAGCAGGCCGGCGCAGATAACGGCCGATGGGTGTTTATCCTTAACAGCGGCCAGAGGCTTAAAAACAGATGGGCAAATGTAAGGTATGGAAATTCACAGCAGCTTTATACCTATCATTTCGATGCAGAGGGATTGATGGATACCGGCTGGTACCAGGGAACAGACGGCCAGTGGTATTATCTGAATTCCGAACAGGGAACAGAACAGGGACGTCTGAGAATTGGCTGGTACTTTGATACAAAAGACACAAAATGGTATTATCTGAATCAGTTTACCGGCGGAATGCTTACCGGGTGGCAGAATCTGGGCAATGAGTGGTATTTCCTAAGCCCGGTAAGCCAGGCGGGGCGTCCATATGGCTCGCTGTATACGGACGGAATTACACCGGATGGATATCCGGTAGATGAAGACGGAAGATGGGTCAGAGAGACACCGTAAGAGTGAGCTGAAAACCGATGACGGAATTGCGGGGACACCGACAGGATATTCGTTGAATGTGTTCCCGCTTTTCTTCCATAAATATGAAAACATGGGCTCTCCGGCAGGGATGAAGCGTATGCCGGCCAGAAGATCGGGATGATACTTCAGAGAGGGAGGAAGTGTTTATGGTCCGAAAAAATAAGGCAGAAGATCAGTACAATGAGAGAATGACAAAGAAACGGGAGATGGAAGAGCAGCTTCGTGTAATGGATCAAACAGACTGGTCCGGCATTATGATGATCTGTATCCATGGTCAGGCAGAAAACAGAATATATGGAACCATTGTGAACCGGTGTTTAAGCAGCCCGCTTCCCTTTTGCGGTCTTGACCAGCTGATTTTAAAAATAGATGAAGTCTGTGAACTTGCGGGAAAGCCCATGCTGTCAATGTATCCCCGCTTTTTGCAGGCTGAGATGAGGGAACAGTATGCGGAATTGTCAAAGCGGGGGAAAAAAAACGGTCAGAAGAAACAGGAAGGCTGGCAGGAAATGTCGGATATCATAAAAAGACAGGCGGCAGTGACAAAAGAGGTTATGGAAATACAGATTTTGTTTCGGGGCAATGCAACCATGCAGGGGCGGCTGCGCTGCCAGCTTTCCAGCAAAAAGTATGTCAGCTTTCGAAGCGCATTGGAATTATTCCGGATGCTGAAGGAAGTGGAGGTAAGATTCTGCGAAAACAGCAGGCTTCATGAAGCGGATTCCGGTTTTACAGATGTAAAAAGGAAAGATGAGAAAAGAGGAAAGGCAATATGATGAACTGCACTGGATGTAAGAGCAGGAAGAAACAGACGGACAGCATCTGTGAGATCTGTAAGGCACTGAAAAAGATGTGGGAACTTGAATTGTTTCAGGAAGAATGGAAGTCACAGATCAAACTGGAAGATAACAATAAAACAACTGTCAGGAGAACCGTATGAGAAAGATATATCAAAAAATCCGGCGCCTTGCCGCAGTGCTTCTGGCGTTAAGCCTGGTGTGCGGCCTGGCGTGGCCAGGGGGAGCATTTACCCTTACTGCGTTTGCGTCCACGGAGCTTCCTTCGGAGAATCTGGGTGATGGAGCCAGTGACACACTGGGATACAAATGGAAGTCTTCCAATGATTATAGCGGTTGGGGCGGCGTGGCGTACCGCTACGATTTGAATGGCCTCAGAGCCGGGGAGACAAATTATGAGCAGGGATCCATGGGAATCACATACGGTGCATTTGGATTTCCTACTTATCTGGTTATGGCAGGTCTGGGAAGGAATACTCCTCCAAGCGGAAATGAGATACCTAACCAGGTTTACGACCCATCAGTTTTACTGCCGGCCGGTTTCTATATGGCCAAACTGGGACAGCGGGATGAGGCCGGAAATAAAATTACCAATTTTAACGGGGCGTTTTATAATGGAGCCGTAGAAAAATTAACGTTTGGATCGGGCGGCAGCCAGGTGGAACTGGAAAGCAGAATTACAACCACAGCCAGTTCCGACGGAAAGTATGTATTTGTAGATTACTATCTGTGTCATGTGGGAGGGAACCTTTCACCGGAAGGAGAGACCTTCTGGCTGGCAAGTCCTTTCGATCTGATGGTAAACGGTTCGCTTCAAAAGGATGTGTATAAGACCTCCAGAGGCTTTTACGCGCTCGATGTTCCAAGTAAATCCACTGTGGATGTGATTACCAATGACAGCAGCCTGGGGATCACCGTGCCGCCTGATACCCGCTGGGTAGGTCCGTTCAGTCCCCGGGTACAGCAAATGCTGACAGAGAGTGCTGGCGATTCTGCCTTAAATTCAGACAACTCCCTGGCTTACTCCTGGAAGTTTAAAATACGCCCCTATGAGACAATCCACAGAAGAATAGCTTTTACGACAAAGGAAGCCGCTTATTACGTTTCCTCTGCCCACGGAGACGACTTAAATCCCAACACATCTTCACTGGCGGGAACGTATAAACAGCCTTTTAAGACCATAGAGTATGCGCTTTCACAGTGTAATGGGAAGAATGCATATATTTATATCCAGGACTATGATTCCCTTGATCACGCAGTGGATTTAGCGCCATCCGGCTTTGCGGAGAAAACTTCGATTGTAATATCCAGCAGTGATATGGATATCAACGGGAATTCTACCGTGGATTCCGATAACTACATAAAAGTACTGCGAAGGGCTGACGGATATACAGGGAATCTGTTCAGACAGTCCAGAAATGCTGTGATCCAATTCAGTGATATAACCCTGGATGGAAGCGGAACCGCTGGTGCGGCGCCGATTATTGAGGCCACTGCCGGAACGCTTCAGGTCAACGGAGGTACCACGCTTCAGAACAACACCGGAGGAGCCATAGCTGCGGAAGGAAGCTCTAACCTTTACATGAACGGATCAGAAGCAGGTACGGTCATAACAGATAACACTTCAGAAAAAGGCGCCGTGTATTTTAACAGCACCGGAAAATTTACCGTGCTGAATCACGTCACTATTAAAAATAACAAAAAGCCGGATGAGACACCTGCAAACGTCTATCTTCCGAATGGAAAATACATGACTGTGGCTGGAGACCTGGGAGACAGTTCCATCGGTGTGACAACAGAGTCCATACCGACTGCATCACCGGAAGGGAATTCCATACAGGCCGACCAGGAGATAACGATTGCAGTTCCATCTGACGGTTATCCGGCTCCGGGAGCGTCCAGTCCGTTTGCCGATAATTTCACCGCGGACTTAAGTACTCAGGGATTATTTACCTCAGCGGGAAGCCAGTCTCTGGGAACTGGCGTGGATACGGTGATAAAGCGGTATGGATATACGATGAGCTTTGTCATCGTCGATGCAGATACGGGCGGTTCCGTGCCGGGGGCGCCTGTCATTCCGGTTCAATACTTTGCCCCGGGTGACGCTGTGACGGTCAATCCGCCGGGAGAGGTGACCGGATATCGGCTGGATCAAGTTACGATCGATCAGGGCAGCGGTACCAGCCTTACATACGAGACGGCCCAGGGAGACAATTACGGCAGAATTACAGGAGCCATGCCTGCTCAGGAAGTAGTGATTTCGTATCAGTACGCGAAAAGTAAATCAACCATCTCCTTCCAGGCGAACGGAGGAACTCCTCAGCCGCCCATGCTGGAAGGGAAAGCTGGATTTCCAGTAAATTCCCTTCTGCCCGGGATCAGCCGGTACGGCTATTTATTCCGGGGCTGGAGCACAGTCAATGACTGGGAGAATCCTGATTTTATCGCCGGACTTCCGGCGGTATTCGGAGAAGCGCCGGTTACCTATTACGCTGTCTTTGAACCGGATCCGAGCGTAAAGTTCAATTATACGGTGGAATACTCCAACCAGGCCGGCGATATCATATTCCAGACCGGTACAGCAGAAAACGCGTACAGTGTGGAAGCGGCAATCCAGGCCCAGAGAAAAGAGATCCATGGCTATACGTGGAGTCTTGCAGATTCAGGAACCACGCCGACCGAGTATAACTACAGCGGAACCAGCCTGCCGATCGGCCAGTTTAACGGCTCAACCGGGACCTTTACAGGAACCATGCCGGGGCAGGACGCCACAGTGCGGTACCGCTACACGGTGGATTACGGCAATACAGCGGCCCAGTCCCTGCTTACGGTACGCCATGAGACGGCGGGAGGCACTGTGGTTTCCGATGCACAGACCTCAGGCCACTATCCGGAAGAAAGTGTCACGGCCCAGCCGGTGACGAAATACGGATATGAGTGCGTGGACGTGCGTATCGACGCGGGAAATGAGGCAGACGATACGGATGGCCATCTGGTCAGCGGCCTTCAGGGTGATTTTGACGACAACCGGGTGTTCCATGGAGTGATGCCAAACCAGCCGGTGACGATTACATACCTCTATGAGCCGACAGAAGAGGGGTATCCCCTGACCGTGGAATATCTGGATAACGGGACTTCCGATGAAAGGCTTACCCATATCCGGGAGCCGCTGGTGCATCTGCATCAGGCGGAGGAAGCGGTGGGGCTGGGCTGTACGCAGGGCTCAGTCACCTATCAGCAGCCATACGGCTATCAGCTGGCTGCAAAATCCATCAGCCCGTCAACAGCGTTAATCAGCTGGAGCGGAAACGACTTTACGGGAACCATGCCCAATGACAGTGAGACAGTGGCCTACCGGCACAGCCGTGTGCCTGCGCTGTGGGCGGATATCACATATCTTGCAGGCGCCCATGGAAGCCTGATGGCAGAGGAAGGAATGTCCCCGGATGTCCAGGCCCAGGGAGACGGAAGCTTTAAAACCAGCGCCCTGATTGACAATGGAACAGAACAGGGAGCAGAAGGCGGATATACGCTGAGCGGAATGAAGGAAAGACGCCTGATGCCGGGAACCGAAGCAGATACGTACTACCGGTTCGGAGGCTGGTTTGTGGACGGCAATCACAACGGAATGCTGGACAACGGGGAGACCCTTCTGGAAGAAGGAGACCGTTTCACCGGGGCAGAAGTCCTGACGGCATACTTTGAGGAAGACCCGTCGAAATGGGTGGATATCCATTTTGAAGCGGGAGCGCATGGAAGCATACTGACAGGAGAGGCACTGAGTCTCCACACGACCTATGATAAAAAGTGGAGTGACATCACGGGAAGCTTGCCGCAGTATGTGCCGGAGGTGAATTACTTAACAGACCGCTGGTATGCAGGAGAGACGCCGGTAACGGGAGAGACGGGTCTTGTAAACGGCCAGGTATACACAATCCGGTTCCGGCCGGACCCGGATGTATTCGGAACAGATGTGGCACAGCCGGAGACGCTGGCCGGATTAAATACCCGGGGAAAAGGCCGGATCACGGTATTTAACACGACACCGGGATACCAGTATATCCTGACAGACCCATCCGGAAAGATTCTGGAGGTGATCAGGGGAAATGAACTGACAGAGCGGGCAGTCTTTGACAATCTCTATCCGGGAGCCGAATACCGCATATACGAAGCCGCAGATAATACTGTGGTGCAGGCGGGAGATACCATTGAAGAAGTAACCGATCCGCTCAGTGCGCCGGCAGAAGTGCTGACACCAGTGCTGGAGACGAATTATCAGATTATCTACGATGAAGAAGAGGAAGGAAAGACCGTCCTGGTCATAAAACCGGCAGACCCGGATTCGGAATACGCGGTACTGGACAAAAACGGCCATGTGGTGAATACACCGCCGGCCGGAAACGGAGGCTTTAAAAAGCCAGCCGGAAGCCCTGCATTTTTAACGTTTGCGGGACTGGACTATAACTGTGAGTACACGGTAGTGGCCCGACCGCTCGGGAAGACGGATATCACGGCAGAGAGCCTGATTGACAAAGGAAGTGTGATTACCACAGACCCGGGCGGAGAGCTGGAACTTACAAACTATATTGTAGAGACGCAAAACGGTGAGGTCGTACAGGTGGGCGAAGAGCTTGTCGGTGCGGGAAAATATGAAGAAGCCCATAAGGGAGACCGGGTGCAGATCACGGCGGATGCAGTAAACGGAGCCGGAGAATCCTTCTCCCACTGGGAGACGACGATCGGTACAGCCGGAGATCTGGGAGATAAGACCACAAGAAGGGAAGCCAGCTTTACCATGCCGGATGCCAACGTGGTGCTGACTGCGGTTTATGAGAGGCCAAAAGCTTCTCCGAGCAACGCGGCCGTGGTGGATGAGGTAAGGGGCGGAAGCCGGAAGGAGACAGCCCTGGACCCCAATGAAATCCCGAGACTGGAGGAGGAACTGACGACAGCAGCGGATGAAGAGCTGATGGATGTCAACCACGCCGATGTCACCTATAAGGTGGTATACCGGAAGAACGCGGTGAAGGCGTCGGAATCCAATGCCGTAAAAGCCTCCGGAAGCTATGAGACAGACCACGAGGCGGCCTATAAGGGAGCCTGGGGACTGGATGTGCTGATTGAGCGGTATGTAAACGGGAGAAAGGTGGCGGGAGATACCGAGCCGGAAGCCTCCTTCCGTACCTATATCCAGATGGGAAAAGACGACGTGGACATGCTGGACTACCAGCTGTATGAGATCACGGAGAATCCGGGGACCGGAGAGGCGGAAGCGGCTCTGGTATCGATGGAGCAGGACCCGGAGGAAACCGGAGGGCTGTACGCGTTTACGGCACACGCGGGAAGCCGCTATGTGATGGTGTATAACCGGGCGTACCGGGTATACTTTATCAACAACGTGGCGCTGCCGCTTGAGAACCGTTACCGGTATTACTTCAAGGTTCGCCGTGACGAGTCTCCGGAGGACGAGTACTATCACAGTGAGTACGGCCAGGTGGCAGAACAGCTGGAATACTTTGTGAATCCGGACGGTGCAGAGTTCCGTTATGAGGGCTGGAGCTACAGCCAGGACCGCTATCAGGAGTTTAACCCGTCGGCGGCGATATACAGAAAGACTTATCTGTATGCGTATTATAAAGACAACGTAAAAGAAGTGGACGATGCCAGAAAGAAGCTGGAGGAAGCGATCAAAGAAGCGATCCGTGTCAGCGATGATTACTTCCTGAAACAGGAGGAAAGCGGAGAGCTTAAGGAAGCGGTGGAGGAAGCCCTGGAAGTGCTGGACCGTGAGAATCCCAGGGCGACAGCGGGCCAGCTGGAAGAGGCGCTTGAAAAGCTGAAGGAGAAGACTGAGCCGTATGAAGAGATCCTTGATGACCGCTACAACCATTACGACGATATCCAGGATAATGGGAATAAAGGCGGAAACAAAGGCGGCGGCGGAAGCGGAAGCGGGTCAAAGCAGAATCCGTTTAATACAAAGCGTCCGGAGAGCTACACATTAGGAACCAACGGAAACTGGGTGGAGATCAGCGCGCCGGTAGGCGGAGAGCGCCAGATAGCCTTCGTGCTGAACGGCGGAATGAGGCTCAGCGGAATGTGGGCATGGATCAAGTATCCGGCGGACGGAAGTGGAAATATCTCAGACCGCACTGGCTGGTATCACTTTAATGACAAAGGAATCATGGAAACCGGATGGATCCGTGACGAGAGCGGAAACTGGTACTACTGCAATACGGAAAAGGAAGGCCGCTTCGGAAAGATGCAGACCGGATGGCGCCATGACGGAGCGGATGGAAACTGGTACTATCTGATTCCGGAGGGCGGCGCGATGGCTACGGGCTGGAGAAAGATCGGAGAGAAGTGGTACTATTTTGAAACTGCAGGAGCGGGCGTCTATGCCTATGATCCGGTGGAGGAAAGATGGAATTACGGCGGAGGAAGCGGAAAGCCGCTGGGCTCCATGTACAAAAATGAAATGACACCGGACGGATATGCTGTTGATAGTGACGGAGTGTGGATTCCATAAAAACAGGCAAAATACCTGCGGCGGCCGATACTGCGGCCACCGCAGGCGATTGAAGAAAACAGAAGATTATCGAGTATCGATGCGGTGAAAAAAGATGAGTGAGTATGAAACAATTATAGAGGGAATGCATTTGGGCGTCAGTAAGCATTTAATGGATAAGCATTACACCATCCTATGGGCGAATGGAAATGCGTATGAACTGACCGGCTACACGAAAAATGAATTCAGCAGCAGATATCAAAACAAGGTAGATGAATATTATAAAGAAGACAGAGAGACGTTTAACCGGGTAACGAGAGTAATAGAAGAATCCTATTATAAACAGAAAAAAGTTTATAGCTTTGAATGTCCCATGAGGTCAAAGCGCGGGACGGTGACATGGATTCAGATGAATGGTATCTTCTCAAAGGAAACCTATAGAGGCGTTCCGATTATCTGGAATGTATTTTTTGATATTACGGACACCTTTGATGCAAAGAAAGAACTGGAAACGGCAAGAAAAGATTTAGATTACGAACTGCAAAAAATGGATAAAATGAAAGCATGGATGGAAGCATTTCTAATAGAATTAAATTATGATATCTGTTCTCTGTCCAATATCATTACCGGAATGACAGATGTAGCAGAAATATATTTTAGTGATCAAAAGACATGCGAAAGATGTTTAAAAATGATCCGTGAATCCAGCAGAAAGCTGAAAAAAAGAATCCATAAAGCCCGCAGTATTTTTCAAGAGGAGGCTGGGTAAGCTGATGGGATATAACCGTATGGAGGCATCCAAACGAATCAGAGCCAGAAGAAAAGAACTTGGTCTGACAGGCGCGGAGGTCGCAGAAAGAATAGGAAAAGCAGAGCACTATTATGGTGATATTGAAAGGGGAACCTGTGGGATGTCCATTGATACCCTGGTACAACTGGCTGATACCCTGGATATATCAGTTGATTACATTTTATTTGGAAACGAGGAGGGAAATGAATATTCTGTAATTGCACGAACGTCCCGAATCCTAAGACATTACAATATGCGAAAACAGCAGTGTGCATTGGAATTGATGAAGTATTACCTTGGTTTGGATGAAGCATAAAATATAAATAATCAGTATTCATGGAACTGAATACATGATCTTTAAAACCTGTCCATTAGTCTGGTATCAGCAAGCCTTTTTCAGAAAGCTTTCCGATGCCAGACTATTCAGTTTCCAAGATGCGGTATAGGGCTGTCCGTCAGCCCATGTTCTCGGACTGGCTGTTGTGATACCTCCTACATCTCCGCCGACATACTTTCCAGCATGGAATAAACGTCGTAATACACCTGTCCGCGCTCTTCCTCAATCAGTGCAGCCAGTTCTTTCTTAAGATTGCGGGAATTGCTGATAAAATCCACCAGTACATCGGAATAATAGCTGCCCGCGTTAGCCTGTAGTTCAGCAAGAACCTGTTCAAAAGATTTAGCTGTGGTGTAATTGCGCCCCAGGGTATCGGTGGCAGCATCCAGGCTGTCACAGATCGTAATCAAATCAATAAATATTTTAATGGGGCTTTTCGTATTATCAAAATCCATTGGATATCCTGTTTTCCCGTCAAAGCTTCTATGATGGCCGGCCGCGATATCGTGAAATTCCTTCAGCTGGGGGATCATGGACAGAAGAGCCCCTCCTGTACCGGGATGAAATTTGATTGTCTGAAATTCGATGTCAGTGATCTTTCGGTACTGCATATTAATAACTGCGGAACAGAACAGCTTTCCAATATCGTGCAGAAGCGCGGCCAAGTAGGAAAAATGGATAATTGTTTCTTTCTGGTTCCTTACCTCATCCCTGTTTTTGGTCCCCAGCTGACCTGCCAGAAGCTCCGGCTGCTCATCGATTAAATGGGTGGTTATCAGTACCGCACATTTTCCTACCATAAGAGTATGAAATGCCGTCTGCATCTGCCGGAATACGGTCATCCCCAGAAGTGACTGTACGATCTCAGCTCTGTCATCTAAGTATTTTAAATTCGGACAGATTGAATGGTAAACATCGTTGCAGAGGACGTATTCACTGAACGTGCGGTGCGGCACGGTAACAACGCGGCGGATCGCTGATTTTAGCACCTTTTTTAAATCTGTGATCATGAAAGGATTGCGCTCTGCCAGGTGGCGCATAGACAGAATGATCACCTGATCCGCCTCCAGGAGAATGCTGTCACACTGCCGTTCGCCTTCACTTTTCGGTTCAGGAAATAGCTGTTCCAGTTCCATAATCCGGTTTCGGACAGTTTCATCATCTGCCGAGCCAATCATACGCCCGGCCATGAGACACGTTATCTCGTTGACAGCCACACTGCCAATCTCATCGGTCTGTTCTTCCAGCATTTTTTCATACATCGTCTTTGCAGTCTCATATAAAAAGTGCAGAAGTTCGTCTGTAAAAACGTCTGCTGGCAGACGGACGGCCAGGGAGGCCAGGCGGGATTGGAAAAGCATGCGGATGTCCGGCAGGGAACTGTGCAGTTTCTCTGTCAGATCTACGGAGTCGATTACCCTGTCGATCATTTCCATACTCTTATGATAGGTGGGAAGATATTCTGAAACCAGCGCGTTTCTGGTAATATCCCCCTTATTCGCCATCTCTGTGAGCTGATCCGCCTCGAAATCATAGATGGAAATTCCCATGCTGCGCTCTTCTTCATTCAGCAGATCAAAATTTTTTTCGTAGAGTGCCGCCGCTTTCCGGCTGTATGCTAAAATCTCCTTCGTCCAGTTAACCGTGTCCAGAGTGGCATAGCCCACCATTTTTACCATATAGCACTTCATAAGCGCAACTTCATCCTGTTTCTCCTCATAATAGGGAATCAGAGAATCCACTGCGCCCATACACATCTCGGAGTCATCTATTTGTATACAATTACGGAAAAGGTAAGAGAGCAGTGAGCCCGCCGTTACTTCATCCCAATGCTCAGGAGACCGGGTAAAATATCTCATGTGCTGATCCAAAAGGGCTTCTATCTGTCCATAAACCTTTCTGATATATTGTGACCGTTTGCGGTATTCCTTTACCCACTGCTCCTTCGGGATATCAAGCTGCGGCGACAGAATATGATCCTGTGATATGCCTGAGATCAGACTCATATACTCATTAAAAAATTCTTCCCACTCCTGCCTTGTACGAAATCCATGTCCCCCCTGACACTTCATCATAGCCGCCCTCCTGCTCTCTAATAAAAATCCGGCAGTTGATAGGTGTTACTGCCGGCATACTGTTGTCCTAACAGTATCAGTATATCAAATAAACGCATAAAGCGCAATTAAACTCTTCCTTTCCGTGCCTGCTAAAACCACTTGTAGTCAAAGTAGGAAAGATGTATAATTACAAAAGAGATTCAAAACCATGACCACTCTGGATAGTTATTAACGCACGGAAGCAGAATAAAAAGAAGAAGCTCTCCCTGCCAGGTCACTGAGGAGGAAGAAATATGGAACTATTAAATGAGGCGCTTAAGCGGACAGGCTACGAATATGATACTCTGATGAATCTGCTGCAGGTCAGCGTCAGCAAGCATATATTGGATGAGTATTATACCCTGGTATGGTGCAATGACTACTATTATGAACTGATCGGATATGCCAGGGAAGAGTACGAGGCACTGTTCCACAACAGACCGGCCCATTACTATGTGAATGACGATCTGGACATCCATGATGAAAAACTGTGGATGCAGCTGAGCGCCAAGGTAATGGAGACACTGGAATCAGGGGAAAAGTCCTATAGCCTGGTTACCCGGATGCGGAGGAAGCATAACGGAAACCATCATGATTATATTTGGGTGCGGCTGAATGCATATCTCACGGATGAATATGTGGATGGCTACCAGGTCAGCTATTCGGTTATGACGGATATTACCGATGTGATGGATATGAGGCTGGAGCAGTCGGTGACCTACGACAACCTGCCGGGGTTTGTCTCCAAATTCAGAGTCAGCCGGAATCTGGATTTTAAGCTGCTGGAGGCAAATGACCGTTTTTTTTCCTTCTTTGGGAAGGACAGCATGGACGGTATGGACAATGCACTTTACCGCGAAAATATGGAACGCAACATGCAGGTGTTTCTGGAACATAAGAGTGCCATTACCAATGGCAATCCGATCCATTTTACGGTACAGATGAAGGACCAGTCGGGCAATGATGCCTGGCTGCAGATTAACGCCTCCTGTATCGGGTATCAGGAAGGCGATCCGGTGTATCTGGCCATTTATATCGATATCACCAATGAAACGGAGCTTCGGCAAATGCAGCAGAAATTAGAGGCGCAGGCGGAGCAGATGCGTTCCGCTCTGAAGGCAGCGGAGGAGGCGAACCGTGCAAAATCGGATTTCCTTTCCAGGATGAGCCATGATATACGCACGCCACTGAATGCGGTGCTCGGTATGAAGGATATTGCGGATGCCCATCTGGACGACCCCGCAAAGGTAAAGGACTGCTTAAGGAAGATTGGCCTGTCAGGGCAGCATCTGCTTGGTCTCATTAACGATGTACTGGATATGTCTAAAATTGAGAGCGGAGAGATGGTTCTCAGGGAAGATTCCATGTCTTTGCCGGAGGTGCTGGAGAATGTGGTGGCCATTATGCAGCCTCAGTTCAGTGAGAAGGCGCAGCATTTTTCCATTCGCCTGCGGTCCGTGGTCCACGAACAGTTTTCCAGTGATGCTCTGCGTATGAGGCAGATTTTCATCAATATTTTATCCAACGCATACAAGTTCACCCCTGTAAATGGAACTGTTTCCATGGAGGTCTGTGAGAAGGAAGCTGTGGAGGGAACAGCCCGCTTTAGTTTTACCATAACTGACACGGGAATTGGTATGAAGCCGGAATACCTGTCCCATATTTTTACAGCGTTCAGCAGGGAAAAGGACAGCCGTGTGGATAAAACGGAAGGAACCGGTCTTGGTATGGCGATTACAAAAAAATTCGTGGATATGATGGAGGGGACAATCGAGGTCAGCAGCGAACTGGGAAAAGGAACCTGCTTCAAAGTGGAACTTCCCCTGAAGATAGAAGAGAGTCCGTTTGTAAAAGGGGAATTTTCCGGGTTGAGAATCCTTGTCACAGATGATGACGCTGCTATGTGCGAGTATATGGCTGAGATGCTTGGGCAATTGGGGATCCATACGGATTGGGTTGACAGCGGTGTCCAGACTGTGGAAAGGATAAAGACCGCAAAACAGAACGGGGAAATGTATGATGCGGTGCTTCTTGACTGGAAAATGCCGGATCTGGACGGATTTGAAACAACCCGCCGGATTCGGGAACTGTGCGGGAACCGGCTTCCGGTTCTGATTATCTCAGCCTACGACTGGAGCGACGTTGAAAAAGATGCAAAAAAAGCCGGTGTCACAGGCTTTTTGCAGAAACCGATCTTTGTCTCGACCTTGATTCATGGGCTGCAGAGATATGTACTTGGGGGGCAGGAGGCCCGGGAAGCGCAGGGGGCAGATACCAGAGCCGGGTTTGCGGGCAGGCGTTTCCTGCTCATAGAAGACAATACATTCAATCAGGAGATTGCCAGGGAACTACTGAGCGACATGGGCGCTGTAGTGGATACTGCCGGTGACGGAGCCGAGGGGGTGGAGAAGTTTGGGCAGTCCCCGGACGGTTTCTATGACGTGATTTTAATGGATGTCCAGATGCCGGTGATGAACGGGTATGAGGCCACGAAAGCCATCCGTGCCCTGGACCGTGACGGGGCGAAGACAGTTCCCATCCTTGCTATGACGGCAGATGCATTTGCGGAGGATATCCAGGCCGCGAAAGATGCCGGAATGAACGGCCATATGGCAAAACCCCTGGACAAATCAATCCTGTGGAGGGAAATAGGAAAATACTTAAACAATGACCCTTCTGCAGAGCGGAGGACACCTGAATGGAAATCAACCTGAGTTACAAGCAGCTCAATGCTGAATACAGTATGCTGATGAGTGTTTTAGGCGCAAGCGTCAGCAAGCATCTGGTGGATGAGCATTTTACCTGTATCTGGGCTAATGATTACTACTATGAGTTAATTCGTTATCCGAAGCCCCAGTACGAACATCTGTTTCACAATCACTGCGATGAATATTTTTATAACAATCCCCAGGGCTGGACCAGGCTGACTGACCAGGTCCATTCAGCGCTGGAACAGGGGAAAAGCGGCTATTCCCTTTATCTGCCCATGGTATATCCGGAGGGAGGGACCTTCTGGGTCAGGATGCAGGCGGTGTTTACCGAGGAATTTATCAATGGTTACCGTGTGTCCTATACAACGATGGTCGATGTGACTGATATGATGCAGGCGCGGATGGAACAAAAGGAAACCAGGCAGGATTTTGATAAAATGATGCAGGAACAGGCAATGATTATGAGTGCGCTGAATATAAGCGTCAGTAAACATTTGATTGATGAACATTATACCTGCGTCCTGGCCAATGAGTATTATTATAAACTGATCGGCTATTCAAAAGCGAGATACGAGGAGCTGTTCCACAATCATCCGGATGAGTTTTACGCAAACAACCCGGAGGGCTGGGAACTGCTGACAGGCAAGGTTGAAGCCGTTCTGGAGAATAACGGTGATGGGTATGAAGCAATTGTTCCCATGAAATATGAGGACGGTTCCAGCTACTGGGTCAAGCTGGTGAGCTTTTTCACGGATGAATACATAGATGGATTCCGCATTTCTTATACGGTAATGACAGATGTTACGGAATTAGTGAGAACAAAGAACGAGCAGGAAATGCTTATGAGTGCAATGGCAGTCAGTGTCAGCAGGCATCTGTTGGATGAGCATTTTACCGTTGTCTGGGCCAATGAATTCTACTACCGTCTGATCGGGTACTCGAAAGAAGATTATGAGGCCAGATTCCATAACCACTGCGATGCGTATTTCCGTGACAATGAAACCGGCCTGCGGATTATTAATGAGAAACTCCAGGATATGATCCATTCGAATAAGAAAAGTTATGAGGCTTATCTGCCTTTGAAGATGCCGGGCGGTTCCATACACTGGGCCAAAATAGTAGGATTTCTGACAGATGAATACATGGACGGAAAACAGATTGCCTACACCACGATGATTGATGTTACGGATTTGATGCAGACACAGAAGGAGCGGAGCATAGCTTATGAGAATATTCCGGGATTCATCGTCAGGCACCGTATCCTTCCGCATGGGATTGTGATGCTTGACGCCAGCGAACGGATTAAGGATATTTTCGACGTGAGTATGGAAGATATCACCGCCATTAATCCGCTTGAGGTATTATCCGGGGAGAGCCGGGAGCTGATAATGAGTCATTTTCCGGGGTTGAGGAGAGGGGAACCCCTTGAGGCCACCGTACGCATCGAAGATAGACATAGCCGCGACCGGTGGTTTCATATCAAAAGTACCTGTATAGATACAATTTCGGCCGATCCGGTGTACCTGTCCATATTTATAGATATTACGGATATTACGGAATTACGGGAACTTCAGCGCAAGCTGGAAGAACGGACCCACATGCTTAACAGTGCCCTGGAAGCGGCAAAATATGCGAATGCGGCGAAGTCTGATTTTCTTTCCCGTATGAGCCATGATATTCGTACGCCCATGAATGTCATCACCGGAATGGCTGAAATTGCAGACGCCCATATCGGAAATCAGGATCGTGTAAAGGATTGTCTTCAGAAAATCCGCCTGTCCAGCCATCATCTTCTGGGGCTGATTAACGATGTGCTCGATATGTCCAAAATTGAAAACGGTAATTTTTCAATCAGCATGGCTCCAATGTGCCTGCCGGACGAGGTGCAGGAGATTGTTACGATTGTACTGCCGGGTATCCGCAAAATGAATCAGAGATTTGAAGTATACCTGGAAGGGCAGGGATGGGAAAACTTCAACAGTGATGCGCTCCGCATTCGCCAGATCCTTTTAAACCTCCTTTCCAATGCTTCAAAATTCACTCCCAAAGGCGGAAGGATTGTTTTGAAAATAAATGTACAGGAAACAGAAAACGCTAAAAAGGCCATGCTCTGCTTTAACGTGTCTGACAACGGAATCGGTATGAGTCCGGAATATCTGGAACAGATATTTGAACCGTTTACCCGCGAAAAGGACAGCCGTATAGACCGAATCGAGGGAAGCGGGCTGGGAATGGCAATTACGAAGCGTCTGACTGACCTGCTGGGAGGAACCATATCAGTTAAAAGCAAGCTGGGTGAGGGAACCGTGTTCGATGTCTTGCTGCCCATGGAGGCTCTGGCTGATACAGTGGAGGAACAGAAAGATTTCAGTGGATTGCAGGTCCTTCTGATAGACGATGACTCCATGCAGCAGGAGTGTGCGGGCAATCTGCTCCGTTCCATGGGGCTGGAGGCAGATTGCATGGATTTTGAGGAAGCGGGGGAATACTTCCTGACACGTTGGCGGGCAGAGGATTATGATTTTATCATTCTGGGGTTAAGCCTGGCGGAAGCGGAACTTATGGAGAAAACAGAAGCTGTCTGCCGGAAGATTCAGGGCCGGGTACCGCTGATTGTATCTGCCTATGATGTAAGCGGGGTAAAAGAAAAAGCGGCGGCATGGGGCGTGTGCGGATTTATAGATAGACCGTTATGGCGATCCGGGATGATTGGCTGTTTGAGCCGGTGCCGGTTAGGGGAGGAAGTGAAACAGCCGGAAAAGCAAACAGGACGGCGGGAGACGGAACCATTCGATTTCATCGGAAGCCGTGTCCTTCTCGTCGAGGATAATGAGCTTAACCGTGAGATTGCCCTGGAACTGCTCTGCGGTTTTGGGATGGAACTGGAAGTTGCTGTCAACGGAAGGGAGGCCCTTAAACGCTTTGAGGAGAGTCAGCCAGGATATTATTCTCTGATTCTCATGGATATTCAGATGCCCGTGATGAACGGATATGAGGCGGCCCGAGCCATCCGTCTGCTTTCAAGAGAGGACGCGAAGACGGTTCCTATCCTGGCGATGACCGCAGACGCTTTTGTCGAGGATATGGAAAACACAAAGGCCGCCGGTATGAACGGCCATTTGGCAAAGCCCCTGGATTTTAAGCTGCTTATGCGTGAGATGGAGAAATATCTGCGCAGATAGCAGATATGCAGGAAGACTTACCTATAATGAAAACGAGTAAAGAGGAGTACGACATGGCTGAATTTATTGAAGAACTGGATGGAATGAATGAACTCATATATATGTCGGATATAGATACCTATGAGCTTCTGTACATGAATACTTGCGGACTAAGGCAGTTTGGCCTCAAAAGCAGGCAGGAAATCTCAGGCCGAAAATGCTATGAAGTGCTGCAGGGGCTTGATTCACCTTGCTCTTTCTGTACCAACAGCAAGCTGAACAGGGAACAGTTCTATGAATGGCAGACTCTGAACCCGCTTACCCGGCATCAATATCTGCTGAAGGATAAGCTGACTACTTATAAGGGCAGGAACGTGCGAATGGAAATTGCCATGGATATTTCAAAATTTCTGTCGCAGGAGCATCAAATTAAGGTTTTGTTTGAAAATGAACAAATAGCCATGGAATGTGCCCGCGCCCTGCAGGATACACGGGATGACAGACATGCAGTTGAGCAGGCACTGGAGATTCTTGGTAAAAAGCTGAAGGGGGACCGTACCTATATTTTTGAAATACATGATCTTCTGATGGATAATATCTACGAATGGTGTGCACCTGCAATTAAAGCACAAAAGGAGCAGCTGCAGGGGGTTCCACTGGAAGTCTGCCATCACTGGATTGAGGCTTTTGAGCAGAGAAAACCGTACATTATCAGTAATTTGGAAGAGCCTGCCGAAATAGAGCCTGCCGAGTATGAGCGTCTTAAGCCTCAGGGCATACATTCCCTGATCACGGTACCGCTGTTTGATCAGGATCAGCTGTTTGGTTTTATGGGGATTGATAACCCTCCATATGAAAACGGCAGCAACATCATTGAGATTCTTCAGATACTGGCATATTTTATCCAGGCAGTCTTAATCCGTATGCGTACCAACGAAAAACTCCGTCAGGAAACTTATATGGATGAATTGACAGGCTCAAGAAATCAGAATGCCTATCTCCACGAAGTGGAATTATTGAATGCGCAGATCCAGCTTGATAAACAGGATGAGGAAAAATGTGGAATGGGAGCAGTTTTTGTGGATGCCAATGGTCTGAAGGAGATAAATGATACGGTCGGCCATGAAGCAGGAGATAAGCTGCTTATCCATATTGCAGAAAAAATCATACAGTTTTTCCCTGCGAAGTATGTGTACCGCATTGGCGGTGATGAATTTGTCGTTCTGTCCAATCATGTTGAGGAGAAGACATTTCTTCAGGAAGCGGCAAAGTTACGGGACAGTTTACATGAGCATGAGTCTGGGCAGGGGGATAAAGCCGCTGTGGGGGCGTGCTGGTCCCGTGATGCCGTATATGTAGAAGAAATTGTAAACAAGGCCGAATCAGAGATGTATGAGTCGAAAAAACAGTATTATAAAAAAGACTGCCGGAAGGTCCGCTCCTACTCTGAAAATTATGATTTGCTGGATACCTATACCACCCTGTTGTTTAAGGACTCGGATGTAGTATTGGAAGCGACAAAGTTACTCCATTTGATTGTGGAGGAGTGGAATGAAGAACAGCTGAATATGATGCTGGACGATGATTTTATCCTGTTTGAAGAAGAATATCAAAAGGTCTTCCGAGGCAGGGAGGCAATCGCATTTCTGAAAAAACAGCAGGAAGGGAATGAGGGGCAGAAATTACGTAATATGCAGTTCTTTCGTAAGTGCATTGTCAGGGGAGTCAGCATTTTAAGCTGTTATGGACAGTTGGAGGGAAAAAACAAAGAAGGGAAAACCTTCAGCATACCTGTGGATGCAACCCTGATGCTGGTACAGAAGAATGGACGTATGAAATGTCTGTATATGCACAGCACAAATATTGTTCTGCACAAAGAATATGAGGAATATTTCCCCCAAAATGCCAATACGGCGTTTACAAATCTGATGGCAAAGTTTGTTGACGGGACGAATTCTTTGATTAAGTCCGATGATGCTTTGAATATATGCAGCCTTCTGATGAATGCCTTTGAGCTGCTGCTGCAAAAATATAGTAACGTATACTTTGTCAACATTAATGCGGATTTTTATATAACACTCAGATCAGAGAATAAGTTCCATTCGCTGGTTGGTGTGTCAGGCAGCTTCACCTGCATTAATGTAAACTATGCAGAACAGTACATGGACGAAATAAATAAAATCAAATACCATAACTTTACCAGCAGAAAAAATCTAATGGACAATTTGGAAGCGGGACACAGGTTCATTTCCATGACGTTCTTTGTGGATAAGGATAGTGACAAAAAAGGCAGGGAGGTCGAGGTGGATATCTGGCTGGGGGATCTGTCAGGGGAGGCTGCCTGTATTTTTGCTTATAAAAACATTACTGAAAACCCAAAGCCTGCTGCAGTTATCGAAACGGATAATCTGACCGGTTTAGCAAGCTATGAAAAATTCCGCCAGAATGGACAGAGTCTGATTGATCAAAAGGCAGAAAAATATGCAGTTGTTTCCATTGACTTCCAGAATTTTAAGTATATTAACGAGGTTACAGGCTACAAAACGGGAGATAAAATCCTGAAAAATTTTGCTGCTAACTTGATGAATATGCAAGGCATGCACACGAGGGTGACAGCAGACCACTTTCTGTCAATGCTTGCTTATGACCAGGATTCAAATTACGTGGTTGAAAATGTGCGCCGGAGCATTGAACAGTTTACGATGTTTCAAAATGCTCAGATTGAGGATACTAAGGTTGTTCTGCGCATGGGTATCTACTTTGTGGAAGAGAACTGCACGAACATTGATACTGCGATTGACTATGCCAACATTACCCGGCAGTCCATAGGACAGACTGTCAGTAATGAAACCGCAGTTTATAATGAGGCGTTTGTCAGACAGAAGAGCCTTCAGAGTAAAATCCTCGCCAGGATGGAGCCGTCGCTGGAGAGCGGAGATTTTCAAATATGGATGCAGCCTAAGATAGATCTTAAGACGGGAAAACTCTGCGGTGCGGAAGCATTAAGCCGTTGGATGAACAATGGAACTGTTTTTTTCTATCCCGATGATTTTATTCCTATTTTTGAGAATAACGGTTTTATCACCAGCCTTGATCTCTATGTTCTGGAGACTGTATGTAAGAATATAGCCCAATGGAAAAACATGGGGTGGTATGACATGGTCAGAATCAGTATTAACCTGTCTGTCATGGATATTATGCGGGACGGCGTGGTCGATTCCATAAAAAGAATCGTCAATCGCTATCAGGTGGACTACAGGCTGCTGGAGTTTGAATTGACTGAGACGGGGTATTTCCAAAATTTCAATACGGCGGCATATGTAATGAAGGAACTTCAGGATTCAGGATTTTTCACCTCCGTGGATGATTTTGGAAGCGGTTACAGCGTAATGAATATGCTGGTTAATCTGTCTGCAAATACGATCAAAATTGACCGGGCATTTATGCTCAATTCTATCAAGACAAAAGCTGGCAGCACGCTCCTTGAGCGCATTATTGGTATTGTGCATGAATTAGGATACAGTGTATTGTGTGAGGGAATTGAGACGCAGGAGCAACTCGAATTGCTGCGGAATATGGGCTGTGACGAAGGACAAGGCTACCTTTTTGCAAAGCCGATGCCAATAAACGAGTATTTCAATACATATAGAAAATAGAGAAGACTTTCTTAATATAAATGGCGCTGTGCGGCCTGTAAAAAGGGCATAGCGCCATGAAAGGCTGTATTCATTTACCGGGAAAGCAGCAAGGATTAAAAGTGGGATTAATGGGGTATTTTGAAAATACCGCACAAACATTTTGATAGACCATCGAAAACGCATTACTAAAGGCATCCGGCAATGCCTCGCTGCGTTGGTCTTTTAATGCTGCGACAACAGCGTCCATTGCGGAAGCCATATCGCTGAAATCCGGATAAAACGACGTGTCAATTGCCTGCATATAGTGTCCCCATATCAGCAGATCGTCCAACTGCCGAAAAATATTCTTCAGTGAATAGTACGGCAGAAGTTGGATGAAAGCATTTATAAGAAGCTGAAAAGACAATGGGCACATTCTGTTATCCGATGCTGTGCGAAGCCTGTTTTCCATAGAACTTCCCAGGTTATCCGGAATAAAAGTGATTGAAGCGGCACAGCTGCGTGCAGTGAGAGCTACAATTTGAAGGGCTTCAAGGAAAAAGGATAACCGTTCCTGTATCACCGGTTCCATCAGATTAAGTTCACTTTTAAATGCGATATCTCCTTTTAGGTTAATTACACTGCCTTTTTTATCGATTGTTCTGGCAATTCCCAAAGCATTGAGCAGGTTAATCACCCGTCTTGCAGTATTTTTCGTTATCTTATATTCTTCCATCAGCTTTGGAATAGAGGGTAAATACGGCTCGTTGTCAAATTCTCCGGATATAATCCTGCGCATGATGGTCATCGCCAGACGGGCATATAGTTCGGAATGGACTTTTGCCCGGAACCAGCGTATTTCCTCTTTTTTCTTTGGAGTACCTTCGGTATATTTGTCCAAGGTATATAAGTAACTGTCGACCCTTTGTCCGGAAGCATAATATAATTCTGACGCGCCGTCACAAAAGTCATCAAACTGCTTTTGTTCAATTTGATATATTGCATTTTTGAACCATGTCTCTGTTCTTGCAGCAGTTGTAGCGAAGGGGTTATCTACGCCGGGAAATGAAAGATAGGGTACGTGAAGATAGTTTTCACTGTCCAGTTCCAAATCGATGATTAACTTGTTTTTTAATGGACGGAGTATCGTTGTAAAAAAGGAATTGGCCAGACGATAGTGATCCTGCAGTTCCATCTGTTCCGATACGCTGTTCAGGATATGGTCAAAATAACGCAGATCAGACGCGTTACACCGTTTTGCACCTTCACGATAAAGGACTGGCATCAGCAATCCCAATCCCTGATATGCGTCGGCAATTTCTTCCCGGCTCTGAACCAGAAATGCGGCTTGATTTTCCCTGGATATACGATAAGCCACAACCGACGGCTGTCCCTGTGCCGTATGGATAAATCCTTCTTCGGCAAGTATTTTCATCACTTTGCGGACCGTTGTTATTCCCACATTATATTGCAGGCAGATTTCGTGCTGGGAGGGAAACTCCTGCCCATAGATAAAAGTACCGTTATATATCTGCGAGGTAATTGTCTGATACAAATATTGATATAGCTGCTGATTTTGACTCACCGGTATTATCTCCTTTCATGAATACGTTTTATTTACTGATAGGCGGTGAAAAATGCCGGAAATTTCCAATAATATGCTGTAAATGATAAATTAACTTTATTATATCAGTTCTTTCATCTGCCTTCAACTTGATTTCTCTGCATTCATATGGTAAACTCTGCTTATAGCTGAAGGGATAAAGATGCGGTTTGTTTTAAATTTGGCCATACTTGTATGATCTATACTGCAAAATATGGGTTCACATACTTAATAGAGAAATTTGACATATTGCTGCAATCTGAGGGGAATTGAAAAATGAACATACGGAAATCCATGTATCGGCTGATCATCGTTATGATAGTTGTTCCTTTTTTGATGTTCAGTTTGCTGCTTACATTTACATATAATACGAAATTAGAAAATGCAGTACAGGAAAGCCTTGAAGCTGTGGCAAATTCACAGCTTGCTGAAATGGGCGATTTTTGCGGTCAGCAGAGAAATAATCTGAATATTCTGGGCAGCATGGATGTATCACAGGCCGCTCTGCGCGGAGAATTGGATCAGGACACGCTCCAATATCTTGATAATATTCTTTATTCCCGCGTACAGGCTACTCAATATTTGAAGAGTATTGTGCTGGTAGACACCAATCATCACATGATTGCCTCCAGCGATGAGAGCTCAGCGGCTTATGCTGATCCGGAATTAGACGCTCTGATTGAGCGGATGAAGGGCAACTCTTTTTACATCACGAATACTTTGAGTTACCAGCAGAATGGCCAGAAAGTTCACTCAGTCATTGCAATCGCGGAGATAAGGGATCATGGCAAGGTCTTGGGCCATGCTCTGTCCGAAATTAATTTGGACTTTTATGATAATATACGTAAGCGGGCAAAGCTTTGGAATGAATCCACTTTCTATCTTCTGGATGGAAACCAGAATATCATTAGCGCCGGTACGCAGGAGGATAAGCGTGAAACCTTTGTGACCACCGACGCGGAGCGGAAGGATTATCAGGAAAAATATAACGCCATTGACTTTGCCGCGCACCCACAGGGGAGTTTTACCTATCGGGTGGGAAGAAACAGCTACATCACTTATTATTCCAATGTGGAGTATACGGACTGGCACGTCCTGCTGTCTGTGAACATGGACCGTTTTCTAAGCCGGGGACAGATTTCATTACTTCTGCTGGGGTTTCTTGTGTTGTTATGTACCATACTGACAGTATTGTTGGGACGGTTTGTATCCAGACGTATTGTGCAGCCCATCCATCATATCTCCGATACGCTGAATGAGATCAAGCAGAATCAGGACTACTCCCTTCGTATAGGGACGGTCAGGAAAGACGAGCTGGGCACATTGGCGGAGGAAATCAATGGCCTGCTCTCTTTTATTGAGACAGAAAATGAATATAAGACCAAACGGGAACGGCTTTTGCAGGAAATGGCGCAGAAGGACGCTCTGACCCAGGTGTATAATGCTGAGAATATTCGCAGGTATCTTTCCGAGGCAATAGCCCGTCACCAATTAGACGGTACGCCCATGGCTGTTCTGTTTGTGGATGTGGACAACTTCAAAGCGTTTAACACAGACTATGGTCACAGCGTGGGAGATCAGGCACTGCTGTTTATTGCGTCCCTGCTTGTGCATGAAACAGGCGGGATTGTCGGACGGGTGGGCGGCGATGAGTTCCTGGCCATTATAGAGGAGCAGGAGAGGCTGACAGCCTTAGAATCCTGCCTGAGCTGGGTCAATGATTCTGCCCACAGCCGGTTTGTTCTTCGCGGCAGCCGTGAAAGCCTGCTGGTGGCCTGTTCAATCGGTGCAGTTGTAGTGGATTTTGAGGGAGATCATGCAGTAGGCGTAACAGCTGAACAGTTGATGGGGATTGCGGATGAGGCCATGTACGAAGCGAAAAACAACGGTAAAGGCGGGTATGTGATCCGGTACTGTCCATCTTACAATGAATAAAAATATAAAAGCTCGATAAAGGTTCATGACCAGATTTTAGGCTGGCCTTTCTTGTATTTGCCGGTAAGAAGACCCTGTGCGAGTGGGGAAAAGGAAGTGATGCCGATGCCGTATTTCCGGCAGGTTTCAAGGATCTCATGCTCGATATACCGGTCTACCATTTTATACTGCGGCTGGATGACGGTCAGAGGGTATAACCCCAGATGGTCGATGATTCGTTCCACCTCCTCAAGCCGTGCGCTGCCCCATTCCTCGCTGAACGCGAGATTTTGTTAAACCGTCTGGAATCCCCGCCTTCTCTGCTGGAGTTGTCCCAATTCCCGAATGCCAATGAAATTTACCAGCAAAACGCAGTTAATTACCATTTAAGTGGAAAAACAGCGAAAGTTTAAACATTTGCAAGGGAAACGTAATACCTCATTCTGTCCATATATAGTATACTTAATATACCAAATATTTCAAGAACGAGGAGTGAAATGGTATGGGAAGTAGGAGATGGATCTGGACTGCTGTGGCAGCTGTCCTGCTTGTGGCCTGCAGCAGCAAGGGGGGAGTCGTTTCACAGACCAGGAGTGCAGGGGAAAATACCATTTCCTGTATAAATGACGGCTCCGTGGATTGGACCGGCATAAAAACCGTGTATCTCTATGGCGATGGCTGCGCGGTTCCGCCTACATGCACAATTCGTGACGAGGAAACGATTTCCCAGCTGGTTGAACAGGTACAGCAGACTGGTGAATATCAGGAAGTCTCCAGGTCGGAGTATCTGGAGGGAATGAACGGAATCTGGGTGGAATTTGACAATGGCGTCTGCATCAGTATGTACCGGGAGGAAAATTATGGAACCGTCTCGAAAGAGAAGGAGACGACCGGGAAACCGCCATTTTACCGCTTCCCGCAGGAATTTCGTAAAACAGTTCAGGCGCTGCTGGAGTCACCAGATAAAAAGGTCAGTGTATTTGAGGCTGGACTCAATACGCTGGAGGGAGTGACAATGAAAGCGGTGGAAGGCAGTGCCGATTCTGGATCGGTTAAACTCTGTATTCTGAATGAGACGGATTTAGATATCATGTTTGGCGAAAACTATGAATTACAGCATTTCGTGAATGGACAGTGGCAAAGCGTTCCCTATATAATTGACAATTGGACATTTAACGCGGTTGGCTATTCTGCCCGAAAGGGTAGTCCGGCGGAGATAACGGTCAATTGGGAGATCTTTCATGGCTCCATGTCAGAGAAACGCATTTGGATTCCGAATTAAGTGCCTTCTTAATGAGAAAGTGTATGAATGCAAGAGTGTTTGAATAAGATCAGGCGGAACCATTACGCTTGGTCTTTTTTGATTCAGGTACCAACTTTTTAAAGAGCGGCTGCTGTTTTCTGTCGGAGAAATTCATTTTAAGAAAGATAAAAATAGAATATAAGCAGAAGAAATGATATAATGAAATACACAGACTTTATGCGCAGGGGAAACGATCATCTGAAATAAACGCTGAAAGAATAATGGTTAAATAATAGTTGAAAAGGAGTACACAACATGAATCATAAAGCCGTAATAACAGGAAGCTGCGGAGGAAAAAATTGATATGATGTCCTACGAAGAATTTATTAAAAAGCTGGAGGAAGAGGAAGATTGGGCGCCTGGCTGGGAGGCCATAGATGAGGTGTTTAATGAGCTGTATCCGAATCAGACTCCTGAACATTTTGGAACAAATATGTTAAAACGTGCAATATTCGGTGGAGACCAATATCTTGATGGCTATTCTGTTTATTCATCACCAAATGGATACAAGCATATTGTTACTTACGGTATGACGCAGCTTTATGCTGAAAAGGATAGCTTTGGCGGCGATTGGAGTAAATGGGGCTATGAGATGACGATGAAGCTTTCTGCTGCAAATACAGATGACTGCATGTGGGGCATAGATGTGCTGTCGAATCTAGCACGCTATACCTATACATCTGAACGCTATTTTGAACCTTATCAGCTTATTGGAAATAAAGGAGAACCGATCAAGGGGGGCTCCGATACTGCAATCACGGCACTTCTTACTGTATCAGATACGGAAGCTCATGGAATAGATACTGTTTATGGAAGAACAGACTTTATTCAGCTTGTCGGTATCACACAGCCAGAATATGAAATGCTGAAGAGTGATATTTCCAAGGCGCAGCAATTCGCTGAAAAATTGCGTGAAAAATATCCTAACCTGGAAACGGATACAGACAGAACAGAATCCATATTATTTTGATAAATTTGGATTCAGAGATACTTTGGGCTTTCATACGGAATGGGCTGGTGAGAGCTATGTTCCGCCCAAGGGAATAAATCAGACCTTCGGAATCCGCAACTTTTATGTTGCCGACCCGGAGGGAAATCTGCTTGAAACTGGCAGTACAAGTGAATTGTAGTTTTATGAATTCTTGGTTCTTATACCGAGTTGGCAAATTGGAATAGATGAAGGAGCGTGTAGCATGGAAAAATTAATGTATATGATGATGATTGAGAAGAGCAGGACCTATAATAAGCTGACAAAGAAAGCAGTCACAGAGCATGTTGAGAACGTAAGGAGGCTGGACGATGAGGGAAAGCTGGAAATTTGCGGCGTGTTTAAAGGTTATCCGGGAATGGCAGGTATGTATATTCTGAGAACAGACAGTCGTGAGGAGGCAGAAGATATCTGCAGCAGGGAGCCCTTGGTTATCGGTGGATATGCAACATATAAATTGGTTGAATTGCAGGTCGCGAACCGGGAAAATAATTATCTGCTGTAATTGTGAAAGTCATGTCCTGACACACGCCAGCTCTTCCCGACCTTACTGGCCAGCAGTTTCCTCTCGCGTATGCAGCTTTGAATTGTTTTCTAAAAAATAGATATTTGCAACTTTTTGCCCTCATTTTTTGTCTAAAGAAGAAGCAGGCATTTACAAATGAGAGGGAAAAAATGGTATTCAGCAGTTTAGAATTTATATTTCGGTTTCTTCCGCTATTTTTGATAATCTACTACATAATCCCATACAGCTGGAAGAATTTTTGGCTTTTTGCGGGAAGCCTTGGCTTTTATTTTTATGGGGTCAGGGATACCCCTTTTTATTTTGTTCTCCTGATTCTTTCTATTCTGGTCAACTACAGAATCGGGATTTTGATAGGACGGCGGAGGCTGGGGAGGATGCGGAAGAGGTGGCTGGTTTGCGGCATAATCTATAACCTTTCATGGCTGATCCTTTTCAAATATTCTGCATTTATTGTCCAAAATGTAAACCTGCTTCTGGGAAGAGCAGGGATTCCATTGAATTTACCGGTTTTTACGCCTGTACTCCCGGTGGGAATCAGTTTCTATACCTTTCAGGCTGTCTCATATCTGGCAGATGTGTATCGAAAAACAGTTCCCTATGAGCGGTCTATGGTTGGCTTCGGCATGTATATCAGCATGTTCCCGCAGCTGATCGCAGGTCCGATTGTGACGTATTCCTCTATGCGGGCACAGATTGGCAGACGGAAGGTTACCTTCCGCGCCATTGAGGATGGGCTGCGGGAGTTCACCATTGGTTTGGGATTTAAGGTGCTCCTGGCAAATCGGGTCGGCGGATTATGGACTGAAGTGCAGACGATTGGTTATGAGAGCATTTCCACCCCCTTGGCCTGGCTCGGTCTTGCAGCCTTCAGCCTGCAGATTTATTTTGATTTTTGCGGGTATTCACTCATGGCAAAGGGACTGGGCACTATGATGGGGTTTAAGCTTCCAAATAACTTCAGCCATCCATACATGTCCCTGTCCATGACGGAATTCTGGCGAAGGTGGCATATAACTCTTGGCAGCTGGTTCCGGGAGTACGTATACATTCCCCTGGGAGGGAACCGGAGAGGGGCTGTTTTGATCATTCGGAATCTGCTGGCAGTCTGGCTTTTAACCGGATTTTGGCATGGAGCCAGCTGGAACTTTATAATATGGGGGCTTCTGCTGTTCCTGATCATGTCCATCGAGCGCCTTGGACTGCTTCGGGTGCTGGAACGACGGCGGGTAATCGGACATCTCTATATGGTGCTCATGATTCCTTTGACCTGGCTTGTGTTTGCCGTTACTGACGTCAGACAGATGCTGCTGTATTTCCAGAGACTGTTCCCGTTCTTAATGAAACAGAACCTTTTTTATTTCAGTGGGGATTATCTGAAGTATGGAAAACTTTACGCGGTCTCCATTGCGGCTGGGCTTGTGTTTATGACGGATATCCCCTGTCGAATTTATAATCGGCATAAATACTCTCTGGTTACGGCATTTGTGCTTCTGGCCGTTTTCTGGGCATGTGTGTATTGCATACACATTGGTATGGACGACCCTTTTTTGTATTTCAGATTTTAGATGGAAGGCGGAGGACTGGAATGAGAAGATATTGGTACAGTGTTCTGTTGACGGGCAGTATGATTGTCATGGCGGCCGCAAAAATGTCAATGGATATACCGAAAAAGGAACCGATACCTCAGGAGACGGCGGCAGTGCAGGCGGATAACCGTATCGTGGAGGCACAGAGTGAGGAAATGATGGAGGCTATGAACGCAGAAGAGAGTACACCATCATCTCCGGAGACAGGAGAAACGGCTGTAATGGGGAGTGATATTGATAAAGATTTTTCTAATGTGTTATTTATAGGAGATTCACGGACTGTGGGACTTTCAGAGTATGGTGATTTAGGGCGGGCGGATGTATTTGCGAATTCTGGTATGTCGGTTTTCGATCTCTTTGAGGCTCAGGTTTCCGTGAATGGTGACGAGAAAAAGACGCTGGAGGAAGTGTTCTCGTCGGAAAACTATCGGACAATTTATCTCATGCTTGGTATCAATGAGCTGGGATATGATGATAAGGCTATTGTCACTCAATACCGTTCTGTCGTGGAGAGAATCCGCGCTGTGCAGCCTGCAGCAGCCCTGGTACTTGAGGCCAATTTACACGTAACCGGTGAAAAAGCCGCCAAAAGCAATATTTTTAATAACCAGAGAATTGATGCTCTAAATAAGTCTATTAAAAAAATAGCAGAAGATACCGGATGCCGTTATATCGATGTCAACAGCCTCTTTGACGATGAGAACGGGAATTTATCTGCCGCCTATTCCACTGATGGCGCGCATATTCTGGGGAAATATTACTCGGTATGGGTGGAGTGGATCCGCAATGGCGGATGACTCAGAGGAAACAGGAACTCTCCATCTTCGATTAGGTTTTTGTGATTAATCCTCATGCAGTCTGAAGCGCGTGCCTTTGGACACGCGCTTTTAGGGATGGAATGTGGTCTGTTATGCCGTCTAACCGATCCACCGCCGCAGAATTTCCAGAAGAATTTCGATATCGATGGGTTTGGCAATATGGTCGTTCATTCCCGCGCTGTGAGCCTTTCCAATATCGGATGCGAATACATTGGCTGTCAGGGCAAGGATCGGAATGGCTCGGGCATCCTCACGTTCCAGGGCCCGGATCAGTTTCGTTGCCTTGTATCCATCCATCACCGGCATTTGTATATCCATCAGAATACCGGCATACTCTCCGGGGGCAGAGGCTTTGAATTTATTGAATGCAATGGAACCATTTTCTGCTGTATCGATCAGGAGACCGTGGGTTTCCAGCAGTTCGACTGCGATTTCACGATTGAGTTCATTGTCCTCTGCCAGAAGGAGTTTCTTACCGTCTAAAACGGCATCGGATCTCTCATGCAGGACACTCCGCGTGTCGGAACGGTCAATTCTGCAAAATTTATGGAAGGTATGTACCATTTTTGATTTAAACAGCGGCTTTGTGATGAAGGCATCCGCGCCCGCCAGACGGAATGTATCCTCGATTTCTGAAAGGTCATAAGCGGATACTATAATAATCGGCATGTTGATGCCAACTTTTTTTCGAATTCGCTTTAATGTCTCCAAACCGTCGATATCAGGCATGATCCAGTCCAGAATCACAGCAAAGAAGTCCTCTGCCGTTTCATGAGCCGCGGCGACACGATCGACGGCTTCCCTTCCGGACAGCACCCAGCTGCACTGCATACCCAGTTCATTCAGGATTTCGGAAACGCTTTCACATATGATCTGATCATCATCCACGACCAAAACCGGCAGCCCGGCCAATTCTGCATCGTCCATCTCTGGCTCTCTGCATAAATCAAAGGTGACGGCAACGATAAACTGGCTGCCTTTCCCCGGAGTACTTTTCACTTCAATGGTGCCGTTCATCATGCGGACAATATTCTGTGTAATTGCCATGCCGAGGCCGGTGCCCTGAATATTGTGAATGCTCGTGTCGTCCGCCCGGGAGAAGGGTTCAAAGAGATGCGGGATGAAGTCCTCATGCATTCCGATTCCCGAGTCGGTTACTACGAAAGAATACTGTCCCTTTCCCTTTGCAAAAGAGGGTGTTTCCTGGATTCGCAGCCCGATGGTACCGCCTTCCGGCGTATATTTGATGGCATTGGAAAGCAGATTGACAAGCACCTGCTGCAGACGCCCGCCGTCCGTCACCACCTTTTCATGGCGGACACGATTGGCATTTACCTGAAGCGACTGATGTTTTTCTCCAATCAGGGGGCGGAATACATCCATTACATCTTCAATCAGCTTTGGCAGCGAGACTTCTTCAGATGACAAATCGATCTTCCCGCTTTCAATTTTAGACATATCCAGAACCTCGTTGACCAGATTCAACAGATGGCGGCTGGCTGTGTTGATTTTTGTGAGACAATCCTGTGTCTTTTCCGGAGAGTCTAAATTTGCCTGGGCGATGATGGACATGCCTATGATGGCATTCATCGGTGTGCGGATATCATGGGACATGGATGAAAGGAAGTTGGTCTTGGCCTCGTTGGCAATCTGGGCTGTCTTACAGGCATCCTCCAGCACCTGTCTCTGACGCGCCTGCTCCGTGCGTTCCCTGGTCACATCGAGCCCAACGCTGTAATAGGAGGGAATGCCATCCCAGCTGTCCTCGGCCCTGACAAAGCTGAATGACAGTGCCAGTACCTTAAGAACACCATGAAAGGTGACGATGCGTCCTTCCGCAGCCGTGGGCCTGCCGGTGATCCGTGACTGCTCCATGATATCGGAGATTTCTTCAATATCATCCGGATGCACATAGGTACATTGGGAAAGCAGTTCCTGTTCAAATTCTGTCTTCGTATAGCCGATGAGATCGAGGAAACCGCCGCCATACCAGAGGATTGTCCTTCTGTCTCTGGCGTCCACGCGCGCAAACCCGCCGTGAACACTGTTAATCAGCGCGTCACGCTCCTGATCCTTCTTTGCCAGCTTGTATTCCGCGCTGAAGGTATCATGGGAGAGCTCAAGACGTGCCCGGTGTCCATTCCAGTTAATTTCCAGATTTCTGATCATGAATGTCCGGCCCAAAGTGGGATTATAAAATTCCCATTGATAGAATTCTTCCTTACATATTTTGTCGTTGGTGCAGAAGGGGCAGGGAGAGGTTCGGTTTTGGATAATTTCATAACACTTCCGGCCTACCACTTTTGAGGCCGGCATACCAAGAACCTCGCAGGAGGTCTGGTTCAGGTAAAGAAGTTCATAGGTGTCGATATCACTGACATAAGCATTGCCTTCATAGGCATCCAGCACCGATCGAAAGGAATGCTGCTTCTGTTCATACAACCGGGTCTGTTCCTCTTTTTCGGCAAGCAGAGCACTGATATCGGCCAATTCCATTTGGAGTACCGGTCTCTCTGTGGTCGGATCTGCGGTTACTGTCCCCAGAAGGCGTACCTGGGAAAAACCATCTGTCTGCCGGGGCAGCCGGATGGTCATATCGATATCAGATATTCCGGCTTTCAATGCCTGCACCGCCTCGTGACGGATCGCTGTAAAATCATCAGGAAACTGAATATAGTATTCCTGTAAGCTTGTGAAGCGGCTCAAAAACTCTTCCTTTGTATAACCTGCAAGACGGAAAAAACTGGTGTTCCCCCATAAGAATGTGAAAGGGCCATCCATCAGGCAGCTAATAACTCCGACTTTCATTAAATCCATTCCTGCTGGGCATTTCATTCCTGTTATCTGGGGTAAACAGGAATTGCCTTGTTTGTTTCTTTCGCTGATATCCATATCTTTACACCCGTTCTAAGATTTCAAAACTCTTTGCTCATATATATTTGTCTCGAATTGCAATAAGTATAACAAAAGAATTTGAAAATGGCAACTAAAGAGGAGAGGTTGTTGCCGTATACCATAAAACGGGTTACAGTTCACTCCCCACCAGGGCCACCGCAGTCCGGTTCAGCCGGGCAGGCTCGCTCAGTCTTTCCTGTTCCGGTTTCGGGCATAAGAAGTTCTAAACGTGCAGAATTTTTCTAAAAACCAGATGAAATTCCCAAACTCGCTGCGCTCAGACAAGTGGGAATTTCACCTGAACGAAAAA